>Ga0335083_10002393_pt1 | contig 24781 bp, 22 predicted proteins | sample Lox_Sample_42_FD_206716 | JGI IMG/M metagenome (GOLD analysis project Ga0335083, IMG submission 206716) | Soil microbial communities from Loxahatchee National Wildlife Refuge, Florida, United States - Lox_Sample_4.2 | ecosystem: Environmental > Terrestrial > Soil > Wetlands | place: USA...
TGTTGTTCATCGTCTTGCTGTTCGAGTTTGGAACATTCGCGGCCCCGGTAGCGATTCTCTCGTCCGCGCTGCTCTCGACCTCTGGTGTGTTCATCGCGCTTCTGATCACGCGGACTACGTTCAACATTTCTTCGTTTATGGGCATGATCATGGTCATCGGCATCGTAGCTAAGAACGGTATTCTGTTGCTCGATGCCGACCAGAAAATGCGCGCCTTGGGCTTGCCCGCCGAAAACGCTATGCTGCAAGCCGGACGCCGGCGCTTGCGCCCGATCGTCATGACCGCTCTGGCGACGGTTGCGGGTATGCTGCCGCTGGCCTTCGCAATTGGTGCCGGGTCTCAGATGCTGCAGCCTCTGGCCATCGCGGTCATTGGCGGGGTTCTTACCTCCATGATGCTCTCACTGATCATCACTCCGGCCGTACACTTCTATCTCAGCGGCTAAAACGAATCCCCACAATCGCCCACACTTTCCGCATCGGGATGAGGAAAATGCGTGGGCGGACGTGCAGTTTCTTGCAAGGTCGGTGTGGTTACCGACAGATGGTTACCCGTCTGGTGACCCAACCTTTCGCGCCCGAAGAACGCTCGCCAGTCCGCGCATCTGGCGGTAAACTATTGGCAGAGTTGGAGGGCCCGTCCGCGAAGGAGCCCAAGGCAGTCAATCCCCTCGAAACGTTACCCCTGCTGGAAGCCCCTTGGTCCCCTCTATGTTGGCGCGCCACTTGCACTAGAATAGGCGCATTGAAGGGCAGACGGGTTGCGCCATGGGACGGTTTCCACGAGTGGGCAAAGAAATCGTGTCCGAAGAAAAGCAAAAACCAGTTCTCGACGAGCAGACGCTCGCGAACTTGCTGGAAGCGGCCTATGTGCTGCAAGAGCACAACCGCGAGCGCGAGGAGATCGAACGCGCGCTCGAATTGAAACGGGACCAGCTTGAAGCCGAGACGCGATCTGAAGCCGCCCGGGAGACTCCGCCGGCACAAGACCCTGCGCCCGCCGCTCACTCCGATTACACCATCACTCTGTCAAATATCGTCGAAACCCAGCATCAGATTCAACTTCGTCAATTGGAACTCGACAGCGCAATGTCGCTGATCGCCGAGCGCGTTGTCCCGATGGCTCGCGCCAGCGGCGCAGCCATTGCCATTCTCGATGGTCACAATCTTCGCTACCGTGCCGTGTCGGGAAGGCTGACGCTCCCCGCGGGTACCGACGTGCCGATGGAAAAAGCGCTTTGCGTGCCCTGTATCCGAACCAGCCAGGTTTTCAGCTCCGCCGACATCAGTCCTGAATTCCTGATCGATCCGGACGAGTGCCGCCGCAGAGGCATCCAGTCGCTGATTGCGGTCCCGGTTTTTCATGATGGCGGAGTCGCCGGTGGCCTGGAGCTCTACTATCCCAGCACCCATGCGTTTACCGAACAGGATGTTCACACCTGTCAGCTCATGGCCGGATTAATCACCGAGGCCCTGGCGCGGGATGAAGAAGTCACGTCCAAGAAGTCGCTCGCAACCGAACGTGCCGCCATGCTGCAGGCCTTGGAGGCATTGAAACCGAACCTCACCGCGCTGGTGGATAAAACTGCACCGAACAATTCAGGGGAACGAGCCATCGATCCGAGGCCGGCCGCATTGGCATCCGCGTCCACTTACGAGTGTCGTAATTGCCGGCACAAGCTCGTAGGCGAGGAACAGTTCTGTGGAAACTGCGGGACACCCCGCAGCAGTACCGATGAAGCCAGCAGTTTGCAGGCCAAGGTTGCATCTCGCTCGCAGCTGCGGGAGGTTACCAAGAAGCGGCCTCCAGCGGATCTCGAAGATGAGATAGCGATCCCAGGAACTCAAGCGGAACTTCCGCTCACTCACGCTGAGGAAATGCCGACCGATTCACTTGAAGTGCAAATGGCGAAGCTGGTGGAATCCGCCGGAATTCCTCGGGACGAAGCGACCGGATCATCGGAACTGGAAGGGCCGATCAGTGCGGAGTTCGAGGATTCAATCCTGTCAGATCTTGAAATGCCTTCGGAGGGCGCCACTGAGGGCGCGCTCCAGGAAGTACCGCAACCGCAATCGACGGCGCTCGCCAAGCCGGAGCGCATCGCGGCCTGGAGTTCAGCGGCCAATGCAAGGGCGTTCCTGGAACAATTGGCCTCGACACAACGTCCCGGATCATTGATCCGCCGGTTCTGGAATACGCGGCGCGGCGATATCTACCTCGCGATCGCAGTGCTCCTGGTTATCGTGGTCCTGCGCTGGGGCATCTGGTCCAGTCATTCTGTGAGCGCAACGGGGAGCTCAACCGCAACGGCCGCCGCCCATCGCAAGGCTGCCCAGGAACCAGATCTCTCGATGTTCGACAGGATGCTCATCAGTTTGGGCCTGGCCGAGGCGCCGCCAACACCGGAATACAAAGGCAATCCCGCTACACAAGTCTGGGTCGATCTTCACACCGCTCTCTACTATTGCCCGGGGGCTGATCTGTATGGCAAGACACCGAAGGGAAAATTCACTTCGCAGCACGAGGCTCAGTTGGATCAGTTCGAACCCGCCTATCGCAAAATGTGCGACTAGAACGCTGTTGACGCATCACCTTCCCTCTCTTCTGGTTTGAGTTGACAACCCTCGGACGCCAGAGTGCAATCATATTGGTAGGGTTTTGGCTCAAGATTCATCAAGTTTCGCAGCCGACGGAGAACATGATTGCCGAGTAGCCCCGAACAGTCTGAGCACCGCAACACGATGCCTTCCCCGGAGTTGAACCCCCTGCTGAATCCGATCTTGGCCGAAAACATGAGCCGTTGGGCCGAGGTGTATTTCACGAATCCGCCGGAGAGACGCGAGCAGGCGGTGCTCGAGTTGCTGGAGGAATTGCAGCGCAAGAACCTTGACCTCGACCAGGTCGTCGTGACGCCTCGGTCTTCTGTTCAAGAGCGGCCCCTAGAACCGGCGATCGAGCCCACCGCCGAAATCCCCGAGACTCGAAAATCTCTCGTGCGCTGTGAAGCGTGCGGCCGCGAGAATCCGGCATCGCATCGATTTTGCGGCATGTGCGGAAAACCCGTTGCGGCACAACCTCCTGCCCCCGACCGAGCCGCTGTTGCGCCGCAGATCGAGGATCACGTTGCTGATCCGATAATCAACGAGCCAATGCAGGACCCATCCGCGCACAAGTTACGCAGCCGTGAAGAATTTTTGATTTCGTCGGAAGAAGCTGATCCCGAACCGGCCGTGAGTAGAAATGAATTGTCGCTCTTCCAACCCAGCGACGAGCGTCGCAACCGATTCGACGACGCAGACGCGTTATTTAGCGGTGAGCCCGCTTCCCGATCCTATCGCCCGTACATCGGTGTGGGCCTGGCGATTGTGATTTTCGCTCTTGCCTATATGGCGTGGCGCAGTGGGCAAACCGCGTCGCAGAATTCGCACGTGCCACCGCAAGCTCCGCCCGCGATTACACAGCAGCCCGCTCTGCCAGAAACGACACCCCAGAGCACCGCCAAGGCTGCCGCGCCAGACCGAGTCTCGACGTCCAACAAACGCAACGCGATCCCGCCAAATTCTGAGCGACGCGCCGATAACGCGGGGGAGAAAGACCGCGGCAACAAGAAACAGGGGACTCTTTCACTCGATACTCCTGTCACCGCGAAGAATGCACCGGAGACAGCATCGCGAAATGGCTCCGTGGAGCTTTCGGTTGCGCAAGATTATCTGACAGGCACCAACGGAGAACCGCGCAACAGCGCCGAAGCCGCAAAGTGGCTGTGGAAGTCGATGGCCAAACACAATTCCACGGCCACGCTTACATTAGCCGATCTCTATCTGAAGGGTGACGGAGTTGCGAAGAACTGCGATCAAGCGCGGGTATTGCTCGACTCTGCCGCAAGGGAAGGAATGAAACAGGCCGGAGAACAGCTGCGGCATCTGCAGGCATTCGGCTGTGAGTAACTCTGGCGAGAGAGAAACCGCTTCTCCCAGCAGAGCTTGGTCGCTGCAGCACAAGCGCTGCGGCGCACGCCCATTCCCGACAAGACCTATTGCGCTACCAGCACCGATGGAGTTCGCCTCGATTCATACCACAGGGCGAGTTCGACACGATTCCAAAGCCCCAGTTTGTCGTAGATTACGCGCAGGTAGTTCTTCACGACGTGCTCGGTGGTCCCAATGGCCTCAGCTACCTCGCGATTCTTCAGGCCTTCGGCAACGAGTTCGATGACCCGCTGTTCACGTTCACTGGGGACACGAGTCCCATAGCGTCCACTTGCACTTGCAGACATGTTTGCCTCCGGTATAACAGGGTTGCGAGTTTCACTCGCTTGATACCGCCAGTGATTCCAAAACGAAGAAATAGCCGATTGAAATGAGCTTTCACGGTTCGCCGCGCCATCTTCAACTGACTGGCGATTTCAGCATTGTCACAGCCTTGCAAAAGCAATTCGACAATCTGCTGTTCGCGCGGACCGAGCCGAACAGTCTGCTCCTTCATCCAATCCCCCTCTTTGATTCTGCTTTTTGCATCGCCGACGCACCCTAGCTGGTCACGTGGCTGAACCTTTCTAATTCCCATAGCATCCACATTGCCATTTTGAGACAGATTTTGTCTGTGACGTACGAACAGCAATTTCCACAGGCACTTGCGGGCAATCGGCCTTAGCTCTACGAAGCCGGAAGGCACTTCCCAAAAACGGTTTTATCGCCTCCGGGCCAGCGATTTCCCACTATCCCAGCGTCGAAAGACCCGCCTCCACTACGAACTTGCGATTTCCCCGAGTTGGCCTTCCATACGCAGCAACTTGCCAACCGAAATCTTCAACAACCACATAACATTGTGCCTATCTGTTCGGTCGAAGACCCCAACCGGCAAAAATCAGGTAAACGCCTTAGACGAAAGTTCCCGCCATAGGGGAATCCACGGGCACAAATTACACGATTCACCCTAACCCTTCCGCCGTGCACGAGTTTCTGTGGAAGCTACAAAATCGTGCGTTCACCGCGGTCCAACACCCACAAATTCTGCTGCGGAATCTTTTTGTTTTACACTGGCATAACCTTTGCCAGGTGACCCTTCGATGAAAATTTCCGACCCTGCGTTTCGGATTGAAACGCAGACCACCCTGCCAGAGCATGAGGCCCATCTCTGGCGGGTCGACTTGGCGGCTGTGGCTGAAGCAGAACATCGATGGATTGAAGCCCTTTCGGCGGACGAACGGGCACGGGCCACGCGTTTTCATTTCTCACGAGATCGTCAATATTTCACGGCCACCAGGGCTCTGTTACGAATGATCTTGGGTAGTTACCTGGGCTCTGATCCCAGAGCGCTCGTATTCCGCTACCTGGAAAAGGAAAAACCATCCCTGAGTTTTCCGTCAGAAAGTCGAGTTGAATTCAACGTCTCGCACTCGGGTGATGTGGCGCTGCTGGCGTTCGCCCGGGACCGGGCGCTTGGCGTCGACGTGGAGCACCTTCGCGAGAATTTCGATCATGCCGCCATTGCACGCCGATTCTTCTCGGAACAGGAGCAGCGTCAACTGGAAGCTCTTGCGCCTTCAGAGCGTTATCACGGGTTTTTCCGATGCTGGACTCGAAAAGAGGCGTACATCAAGGCCTTGGGAACCGGCCTCTCGCTCCCTCTCAATCAGTTCGACGTCTCTCTGAAAGCTGGGGACGCGAATGCCCTTCTATCCACTCGCCCCGACGCAGCAGAAGCTGCGAGATGGTCATTGCAGGAAGTGCCGGCTGGAAACGGCTACGTCGCCGCTTTGTGCGTTCGAGGCCACGGCTGGGAACTGAAATGCTGAAAACAAATTCCGGTGCGGGAAAGCTCGAGAGTGCGTTCGGAAACGCGTATGCAAAGCTTTGCATAGCGCAGCGTGAGGAGGGAAACTCCAATTCTGTCTGCGCAACAGTTTGCACATCCCGCTGAGGGAAAGCCGGTTTCCACCGGAAAAAACAGGGGCTTACCCTTTATCCTTATCAATTTACAGTACAATGCCTAAAACCGCTCCGGCACTGCGCTTGCGTATGATCTGGGGTGTAATCATGAATGGTGTACACTAGCGTCAATTAGGGTCATTGGCCCGCAACAAATTTGTAGGTCTCGAGCATGTCCCCCCTGGTTTTACATGTCCGGAAGTCTTCATTGATTCCTTCTGCGAGACGTTGAATTTACATGCACTAAATCCAAAATCACAGAACCTTGGAGGTTCACGCGATTGTCTGCTTCTTCTAGTCACTTGATTGCTCCGCACGGCGGCGAACTTGTCAATCTCTTTGCATCACCGGAAAAGGCCGCAGAATTGAAAGCCCACTCGCGCGAGTGGCCATCCTGGGACCTGAGTGCCCGTCAAGTTTGCGATCTCGAACTGCTAATGAGCGGAGGCTTCTCTCCGCTGCACGGCTTTATGACCAAAGCCGACTACGAAGGCGTCTGCCACAATATGCGCCTGGCCAGCGGGATTCTCTGGCCCATGCCGATCACGCTCGATGTCACCGAAGAATTTGCCAAGAAGCTCACTCCCGGCAGCAGCAAAGTCGCGCTGCGCGATGGCGAAGGCGTGATGCTGGCCGTTTTGCACGTGGAAGAAGTCTGGCAGGCCGACCGGGCCGCTGAAGCCAAAGCTGTGTTTAACAGCACCAGCAAGGCCCACCCCGGCGCCGACTACACGATGAACAAGTCGAACCCCTGGTATGTGGGGGGGCGCATTGAAGGCCTGCAGGCGCCGTCGCACTATGACTTCCGCACTCTTCGCTTCACCCCCGCTGAATTGCGCGCGGAGTTCGCACGTCTCGGATGGCGCCGAATCGTTGCGTTTCAGACTCGCAATCCCATGCACCGCGCTCACGTGGAACTGACCTTCCGCGCCGCCAAGCAAGTGGAAGCCAATCTCCTCATCCATCCGGTGGTCGGAATGACCAAGCCCGGAGACGTGGACTATTACACCCGCGTACGCTGCTACCAGTTGCTGAGTTCGAAGTATCCGCAGGGAACTCAGAAACTCTCGCTGCTGCCTCTTGCCATGCGCATGGGCGGGCCGCGCGAGGCCATTTGGCACGCTCTCATTCGCAAGAACCACGGCTGCACCCATCTCATCGTCGGACGCGATCACGCCGGCCCCGGTAAAGACACCGACGGCAAACCCTTCTATGGTCCCTACGAGGCCCAGGAAACCTTCAAGAAACATGAAGCTGATATCGGTGTCACCATGGTGCCCTTCAGCATGATGGTGTACCTCGAGGATGAAGACCGCTACGTTCCCGACGACGAAGTCAAGAAGGGTGACAAGGTTCTGAACATCTCCGGCACGGAACTGCGCGATCGCCTGAACGAAGGCCGCGACATTCCCGCCTGGTTCACGTATCCGGAGGTCGTACAGGAACTGCGGCGCAGCTTTCCGCCACGCGCAAAGCAAGGCGTGACCATCTTCTTCACCGGACTCTCGGGTTCAGGAAAATCCACCATCGCCAACGTCCTCATGACGAAGTTCCTCGAGGTCGGGGGACGTCCCGCGACCATGCTTGACGGCGACCTGGTGCGCAAGCACCTCTCGTCCGAACTCGGATTCTCGAAAGAACATCGCGACATCAACATCCGTCGCATTGGTTACGTCGCTTCGGAAATCACCAAGAACGGCGGCATAGCGATTTGTGCGCCGATCGCGCCTTATGACGCGACCCGGAAACATGTGCGCCAGATGATCGAGCCCTACGGAGGCTTCATTCTGGTTCATATCGCCACTTCGGTCGAAGTCTGCGAACAACGCGACCGTAAAGGTCTTTACGCCAAAGCACGCGCCGGCATTCTGAAGGAATTTACCGGGATCTCCGATCCCTACGAGGTTCCAGCAGACGCCGACGTGACCATCAACACCGGCGAACTGTCGGCCGAGGAGGCTGCGCAGGAAGTCATTTTGCACCTGGAGCGCGAAGGCTTCATTGGCGTGAACAAGGCTGGGGAGTAAGACGAAAAGGGATCGACTATGCCATTGCTAGCGGCGAAAATCCTGGTTGGCTTTGTCGTGGGCGTCCTCATCGGTCTGAGCGGCGTGGGGGGCGGCGTTCTGCTGCTCCCCGTGCTCATCTTCGGCCTGAAGGTACCGCCAATCATGGCCGTCGGTTCGGACGCTCTCTTCAACTTCTTCACCAAAATCCCCGCCAGCCTGCTGCACCTCAAGAAAGGCACGGTTCGCCGCAAGGTCGTGCTCGCTCTTGCTCTGGGAAGCGTTCCGGGCTCTGTCGCCGGCGTCAAACTCCTGATGCACATTCGCCACCTCTACGGAGATGGCGTCAACAGCTTTATCAAGACCGCCGTCGGAGTGCTGCTGATTGTTATTCCCATTCTGCTGCTGTTCCAAAGAAAGATCGAGGATCGGGTCGTCAATCGCCCGCCGACAACGAAGGGCTTCGCTGGCATGGTTGTGATCGGCCTGGTGGCCGGATTCCTGGTTGGCATGACCTCCGTAGGCTCGGGCAGCATCATCATGATGTTGTTGCTGCTCTTCTACAGCTACCCGCCCAAGGTAAACGTCGGCACCGATATCGTGCATGCGGTCATTCTCACAGGAGTCACAGGGTTGCTTCATTTTCGCCTGGGCAACGTGGATCCGGGGCTCGTTGTATCTCTACTGATCGGCTCCATTCCCGGAGGACTCCTGGGATCGCATCTGGCAACCCGCGTTCCCATGCTGTGGCTGCGCCGCCTTCTCTGCGCACTACTGCTGCTCACCGGGGCCCGCATGTTGTGGGCTTGATTCTTACGACATTGATTTCTCCAACAGGATTCTGCAAGACATGACTTCTTCTTCCGCTTACGCCGACATTCTGCAACGCATCGAAGCCGCATTGGACGCTGCCCGCACGGTCTTTGCCCGCTTTACGCCGGGCGCGATTGAGACCGAATACAAAATCGGTCATGATCCCGTGACCGAAGCGGACCGCGCGGTCGACGCCGTGTTGCGCCAGAACCTGCTGCGCGATGGCGAAGGCTGGCTCTCGGAGGAAACCGCCGACAATTCCTCTCGCCTCGACAAGGAACGGGTCTGGATCGTCGATCCTCTCGACGGCACACGCGAGTTTGTGAAGGGATTGCCCGAGTTCTGCGTCTCGATTGGCTTTGCTGAGAATGGCAAACCGGTGGCCGGTGGAATCTACAATCCCGCCACGAAGGAAACTTTCCTGGGGGCAATCGACACTGGAGTGCTCTATAACGGCCAACCCTCGCGTCCCAGCCAGCGCAGGAACCTTGATGGAGCCCTCATCCTTGCCAGCCGCAGCGAGGTCAAACGTGGCGAATGGAAGCAATTCGAACACGGTCCGTTCAAGCTTCAAGCCATGGGTTCGGTTGCCTACAAGCTCGCGCTGGTCTCGGCCGGACTCGCTGACATTACGTTCACGCTGACCCCCAAGAATGAATGGGACGTCGTCGCGGGCGCGGCTCTGGTGCTGAGTGCAGGCGGTTTTGTCAGCACTCTGGAGAAAACCGACCTGACCGCGAACCGTCGTGATCCACTCCTGTCAGGCTTGCTCGCCAGTGGACCTTTCCTGCGCGACGATCTTGTGAGCCTTGTGGAGCCTCACCTGCGCGCAGCAGAACCGATCCGCTCCCTCTAGCCGGACTTGCCCCGGGTCGGATGAATCACACGTTCAGGATGATGAAGTGAAAAGATTCCTGCGCGAGTTACAGGACTAGGGGATCCCTCAATCGGCCGCGACGTCGCGCTTCGGTGCATCCGCTTCCCGGGCCTTCACCACACGGTTCGAAGGAAGGCCCGCGTCGCGAATCTTGTATAACAAGGCGCGGTAACTGATGCTCAGGGCGCGCGCCGCCTGCTTGCGGTTCCAGTGACAGTTCTGCAGAACCTTCAGAATCACTTTGCGCTCTAACTCACGCACCGCCTGCCGAGTCAGCTTCTTCAGAGAAATCTGGCCGTCGACTGGAATTTCCGTATTGAAGAAATCCGTCGCCCGCGGCGCCAAGTCCGCCGAGATCACTTCCTCGTTGCCCAGAATCACGTAGCGCTTAATCAGATTTTCGAGTTCCCGAATGTTCCCTGGCCAGTGATACTTGCGCAACTCCGACATCAGTTCATTCGAAATCGCTCGCGCCCGGCAGTTGTACTTCCGATTGTGATACTCGAGGAAATAGGCCACCAGATCGGGGATGTCGCTCGCCCGTTCGCGTAGCGGAGGCAGGTGCAGATTCACAACATTAATGCGGTAAAACAAATCCGAACGGAAGGTTCCGTTTTCAATTTCCTGCTCGAGCTTTCGGTTGGTCGCGCAGACTACACGCACTTCCACTTTTTTGTCTTCCTGCGCGCCGATGCGGCAAAACTGGCCATCCTGCAGCAGTTGCAGCAACTTCGACTGCAGCGCCATATCCAACTCGGAAATCTCATCCAGAAACAGGGTGCCCCGGTGCGCCATCTCCACCCGGCCCGGCTTCATTCCGTACGCGCCGGTGAACGCTCCCTTTTCGTAACCGAACAATTCACTCTCGAGCAGCGTGCCCGGAATTGCGGGGCAGTTCACCTTCACCCATGGTCCACTACGCCACGGCGAGGCAGCATGAATCATGCGGGCGATGATGTCTTTGCCGGTTCCGCTTTCGCCCTGGATGAGAACCGGAACGTTAGCGCCCGCCAGTTTCGTGAGGCGGTCGCGGACAGACTGCATGGCTTCCGTGCGCCCGAAAACGATTGCGTCGGGCGGCATTTCCCCCAAAGGCTGGACAAGCGTACTGACGCTGCTGGTTGTCATAGCTGGTTCGACCACAGGGGAGGAGAAACTGTAACGTTGCACCCGGAGAGCCAAAGGCGTCCGAGTCTACCTCTGATCACTCGAATCTAACTTATGTTGTTGAAGAGTATCAACTTACCAAAGAGCAACATGGACACGCCCTGGTAATCAGGGGATGATGCCAAAAGTAACATTTTTCGGGGTACTGTGCGCAAACATTTTCATACAGCAGCAGCGATTTTCCTCCGCCGGCGGGCGGGAGTACGGGAAAGCAATAGAGGACGCGCGAATTTTAAGCCAAGCAGATAAAACCCTTCAGCGGGAGTTGTGCGCAGGGCTTTCGCACGCAATGTCCGAGAAGCGCTGGGTAACAGCGCCAGAGCCGCTACCGGAGCGCTGGGAATCTCCAACCGGATCTGCGCGATGGTGGGCAATACGCGGCGCATCGCAACCAGCATTCCTCCCGCACTAACGTTCAGGGCGGTCGCAAATTCCAGGAATTCCTTGCCCTTTCCATCCCGGCAGCGAACAAAAACGGGGATCGCCAGCGGCAACCTGGCCCACTCGCGCCGCTCGTTTCCCGGCTTCGCCGCGTTCATGCAGTCCTCTCCATTGTAATGACCACCTTGGCTTTAGCACCTCAGGGGCCAAAACTCGGGGTCGCATCCGGCGAAACCCGGTAGGAAAACCCATCTCTTACGACCTCTGACCGCGAAACCCGCGAAACTGCCTGGATTGTCGGCCTTTGGATTCGCCTTGTATTCGCTCTCATGGAGGACTCATGGCCGGCTCGAAAACGCTCAAAAGTGCAAGCTTTTGCTACACTTGGGTAATTCCCGTGCATTTTCCGTTGACAACGAATTGCGCCTGACATACGATTTTTGTACTGCACTCGTGCTTGAAACGGCTCGGTGCGATCCCCCTCTCCCCGTGTAACCCTGTGGTTTTTCCCCATGGCCACTGTCCACAAGAACAGGTGTGTTTCTGACGTGGGAGGACCCTCGGAACCTATGCCAGTTGCCTCTGCAGCCCGACCTGACGGCGATGTGCCCAGCCCGGAGAATCTCCTCCAGGAATACAAGGAGTTGCGGGAGCGTTTCCAGCGCACTACGAACGCCCTCGGCTCTGCCGCTCACGATCTCAAAACGCCGCTCTCCATCTTGAACGGCTATGTCGATCTCCTGGAGAGTGAGAAATTGGGCCCGCTGAGCGGCCGTCAGAGAGAAGTTCTGCGCGATATGCAGGCGAGCGGAAAACGCCTGGAGCAATTCATTCAGGATTTCCTGACTTTCAGCGCCCTCGAGACCGGCGGCCTGCAAATACAGCTAGTGCCCGGCAACATCAATGAATGCTTATCCGACGTGTGCCGCATGTGGTCGAACCGTTTTCAGGAGAAGGGTCTCGCTCTCTACTTCCTTCCCAATGACAAGTTACCCACATTTCCCTTCGATTTTCCGAAGTTGGAACGCGTGATCTCGAATCTGTTGGAGAACGCTTACAAGTTCACGCCACAAAGCGGAACCGTTTGGCTGCATGCTGAGCCCCATATGTGGGAACGCCGGGCGGAGTCCCAGCCTTCCGCTTCGGAGCGACGGCGACAGAGCGTAACTCATCCCAACGCTGTGAAGGTCAGTGTTTCCGATACCGGGCCCGGGATCCCCGCGGAATTCCACCTGGAAGTGTTTGACGATTTCTTCCGTCTTCCCGGAACCGAAGCCAAGGAAGGTATGGGACTGGGTCTCGCCATCGCGCGGCGTCTGGTACAGGGTATGGGAGGCAAGATCTGGGTCGAGAGCGATCCCGGCGCAGGCTGCAAGTTTTCCTTCCTGATACCGTTTAAGCCAGTCGCAACCGCTGCCAGCAAGGGGAAAAACCGATGAAACCAACCGCCAAGATACTGCTGGTCGACGACGAGCCCGGCATGCTCCGATACATCAAGACCCTGCTCGAGGTGGATGACTACAAGGTCAACACGGCGACCACTGGCGAAGAAGCTCTGCAACAGGTGGAAAAGGGCCTCCAGCCCGACCTCGTTTTGCTCGATGTGCTGATGCCGGGCATCGACGGCTTGCAGACCCTGGAACAATTGCGCCAGATTCAGCCCGGCGTCAAGGTTGTCATGCTGTCCTGTGTCAACGACACGCGCAAAGTCGTCCACGCGATGAAATTGGGCGCACTCGATTACCTCACTAAGCCCTTTCAAAAAGCGGAACTCGACGCGGTCATCGATCTCAGCCTCGGCCAGGGAAAGCAGACCTACAGCGGCGAAGTTGAAGAGCTCGCAGACGACGTATTCTTCATCGCCGCCAGCCCGCAGATGCGCAAGATTCGCTCGCAAGCCGCCTTGGTAGCCAATGTAGATATCCCGGTGCTTCTGCTCGGTGAAAGCGGCACGGGCAAAGAAGTCCTCGGGCGCCTGATCCACAAGCTTTCTCCGCGCGCCCACCGCACTTTCCTCAAGGTGAATTGCGCGGCAGTGCCCGCCGACCTGCTCGAGAGCGAACTGTTCGGCTACGAGCAAGGCGCCTTCACCGGCGCGACGCACGCCAAACCCGGCAAGTTCGAACTGTGCAACCGGGGAACGATTCTGCTCGATGAAATCGGCGAGATGCCGCCGCTCCTGCAGGCCAAGCTTCTGCACGTTTTGCAGGATCAGCAGTTCTCCCGGCTGGGCAGCCGTTCCGTCATCAAAGTCGATGTGCGCATTCTGGCGGCGACCAACATCAATATTCCCGAGGCCCTCGCCAGCAAGCGCCTGCGCGAGGATCTCTACTATCGCCTGAATGCCTTCACCATGCAGATTCCTCCATTGCGGGAGCGCAAGGAGGAAATTCCCATCCTCCTCAAGCATTCCATGTCGCGCATGGCCGAGCGTTACGCCCGGGCGCCTCTGCCGCTCTCTCCGTCGTTGCTGCAGGCCTGCCAAAACCATTCCTGGCCCGGCAACCTTCGGGAGTTGAATAACTTCCTGAAACGCTACCTGATTCTTGGGGATGAAAACCTGGCGGTCAGCGAACTGCTTCCTCGCAATGATGGCGCGGGCGCGACCACGGGAGACCCTGCCCGCGGCGCGGAGCCGGGTGGCTTAAAATCCTTGGCCCGCACGGCCAAAGATGAAGCCGAAGCTCTCGCCATCACTCAGGCCCTCGAACAAACCAACTGGAACCGCAAGCAAGCCGCGGTGATCCTCCAGATCAGCTACAAGGCTCTGCTGTATAAGATCCGGCAGTATGGAATCGCCGAGTCCAAGGGGCATCACAAACTTTCCGCGGGAGCATAGTTCGGACGATCCGGAAGTCGCCCGTTTTTGAAAGCAAAAATCTGGCCCACGGACGTCGCGTCCGTGGGCCTTTTTTCTCTTGCGTCGTTGCGGACCAGCTTACGGAACTTGCAGAGTAATCGAGCCGCTCTTGCTGTCGCTGCCCGATGTCCCGGTCACAGTGATGGTATAGATGCCCGGCGGAGTTCCGCTGGTCGGAGCCTGCGTAGTCGATTTACCACACGCCGGCTGCAATAGAAGCATCGCGAACAGAGCACACATCATCAGGATTCCCAAGATTCGCCGCCGGCGCCGGTCGCTTCCGACTCCTACGCCCAGCAGCGCCAGTCCCGGAACCATCAGGAACATCGCGTAGAATTGCCGCGGTCTCCAGAGTGCCGCGGGGGTGACGACCGGACGCGCCGTTGTAACCAGGTTGAGCGTCGAGGATCCTGGGCCTCCCAGCAGCTTGACTGATTGGTTCGTAAAGTTGCAGGTAGCTCCGGTAGGCAAGCCGCTGCAGGCCAGCGAGATGCTGCTTGCGTACGCGGGGTGCGGCGAAAGTTGCACTTGATAGACCGCCGTGTCCCCGGCTGCTGCCACGCCGCTGTTCGGAGGGCTCACCGAGATCGTGTAGTCGGACATAACCGCCGACACCGAAGTCTGTGCCAGGACAATATTCCCCGGCCCGATTGCCTGTACCGAACCTCCATTGAAGGTAGCCTGATTCCCACTGCCGTTGGCGGTTGGTGTGACGACAACGGTCACTGTCGCAGTGGAGCCCGCCTGCAGCGGCGGCAGGCTGCAACTCACGCTGGCATTGGTCGAGGCCGTTCCGCACGTCCCGGAACTTACATTCGCCGAAACGAAAGTGAGCGGCACACCCGTCACGCTCGGACTCAGATTATCGAGGAATGTGATGTTGGTGGCCAGATCGGGACCGCTGTTGGTGATCGTATAAGTGAACGTCGCCTGATTCCCGGCATCGACGAACAGCTGGTTCGTGCCCAGAGTCAGTACGCCTGTGATCGACAAGCTGAACGCCGGCACCGATTGGCTAACAAACGAGTCGTAGCCCCCGCTGTACCCGTACACCGGATCGATGGAAGCCGATGTCACCAACGGTTTCTCAACCTGCAGGCTCGGAGAATTGGTGTCTCCCGCGAAATAGGCGTTCTGGTTAACGTCGAGCGTAACGCCGGTACCTTCCGTAAATATTGCTGAGCCTGCAGCATCGTTTCCGCCGAAGTAATTCACCCAGGAACCCGTCGTTTGCCCCACCACGGCCGTCGTGTTCAGCCGGGCTGTAAACGCATCACGGGTGCCGGTTAGATGGCTGGTTGCCGCCGGATACACGGGAAGGTCCGTCGACTGCGTCCATCCTGTCACCACTGCGCCCGCGCCTGAATCGACTGCAATCGCGAGCCCCGCTTCGTCCGCGGACCCTCCGAGGTAAGAGAAATAGTTAATGGCCACATTCACCGGAGAGCCCGTGGTCACCGTCGTTGGATTGGTGAAGCGCGCCACGAAGGCATCATTGGGCGCGCCTGTGGTGGGCGCTGTACATGTAATCGGGATGGTCGTCGTATCTTCGAGGTTGTCGAGACAGAGCTGATACGGCGCCGAAGTGTTCACAGTCGTTACTGAGGTCGCAACGAACGGATTAGAATTCGTGGTGCCGACAACATAAACGTTCGCGGCCCCACTATCGAGTGCGACACCTGCGCCAGTCTCTGTCTCGGCACCACCCAGGTACGTCGACCAGACCAGTTGTTGTCCCTGAGCCGCGGAGGGATTGAGATTGAGCTTCGCCACAAAAGCATCGGACTCGGTTGTACTCGTAGTGGTCGTGCATGTCGGAGGATTGACGACGACGGTCGGAGGCGGTTGATCCAAACACGGCTGGTACGCATTCAGGATGGGAAAATCGCTGTTGCTGCATCCCGAGCAGCCCTGGTAGATGTAGTTCGTCGTTCCGGTGAAGTACACGTTGCCACTCGTATCCACCGCAATGCCGCCGCCCGTCGCAACCGGAGTCGTCGTATCAAAGGTGGCTCCGCCAAAGTACGTCGAGTAGGCGATGCTCGGCACTTTCGACGCGAACGTGTTGATCTTGGTAACGAAAAATTGAGGCTGCCCCGGCGCCCGTGAAATGCTCTGGAACGGCACTCCTTGCGGCAGATTGGTGGCTGGAAATTGCACGGTGGCGCTGGATGCGTTGGTCGACGTCGTAGTCCCGGTCACGTACAGGTTGCCAGATGCGTCGATGGTCATTCCGCTGGCGATGTCGGTGCCGTTGCCGGAAAGGTAGGTCGAGTACTGCAACACCGTGGCATCGGACAGCAATTCCGTCGCGAACGCATGAGTTCCCGCGTTGTACGGAGAGTTCTGGTAACCGGTCAAGGTCGTTGGGAAATTGCTCGAGGTGGTAGTCCCCGCCACATATGCATTGCCGCTTCCATCCACGCTGATGCCAACCGGATAGTCCGTTCCGTCGCCGCCCAGATAGGTCACATAGTCCAGCGCCGCGGCAATCGAGCCTAAAGGCGGCTGAATCTTGGCAATATAGACGTTCTGAGTCCCCTTGAGTGCCGATTGAAAATCCGAGGCCACCGTTGGCAGATTCGGTGACGTCGTCGATCCCGTGATGTAAACATTGAAGCTTCCGTCGACGGCAACCGACGTCGAGCGTTCATCCCCGCTGCCACCGAAATAGGTCGAAAATGCCAGGACCGGGTCAATGATCAATTCACGCGAGCGATCATACGATCCAATCTCGAATCCTACCCGGTTCGCCCCGCGCAGAACGAAACGTCCTTCGACCTTCTGCTGCTGCCCGGCAATCTCCTGATACACACGCGGAGCTTGCAGCCGCACGCTCCCGCCTTCGCTCCGCACGACGAGAGCACCGTTTTTCAGCTCCAGTCCCTTCGACCCGTTGAACTCGAGTTGAGCCTGCCCAGGATCGGAACCAGGTGCCACCTGGAAGTCGTATTCCAGATGTCCCTGATTGCCGTAGAAAACCAGATTGATTCCGGGATAAACGTCTTCATACCGCACGCGGGCAAACTGAGGCACGCCGCGCCGCCAATTCGCAGGATCGTTGCCCAGAAAATAGTTGCTCTTGCCCGGTAATCGCTCGTCGCCAGTCACGGGAGCATTCGGATTCGCTCCGACCAGCTTCATCTGGAGAGAATCCACGCGGGTGAGCAACTCGTGGCGCGAAGCCCCTTTGGATTGCTCCCGCGAGACCGTGCTCAGGATCGCGCCCTCCGCACCCAAAAACAGGCTGTATCCGGAACCGCGGGTTACGAACTTCGCGCGCGCATCCGCCGCATCGAGGTTGGCCTGCCCCTGGTTCGGTTCAAAGATCAACGGCAGCCCGGCAAAAAGCGATCGCGCCTGGGCCTGCGCATCTCCTCCGGGCACAACCTGCGCTTCGATCGCTGGGAGGTGGACCGCGGCGTTCGCGGCGGTTTGACGTGAGCGGGAACCCCACCCGAGAACAACGCATCCTGCGGCGAGCAGCACTAGCCCTGCGGCCAGAACACGAACTCGTACTCCGGATGCTCCCAACCAACGGCGATCTACGTTCACTCGTTCCTCCGATGCATTCAAATCAGCATTCCCTCCGACCGTTCTCGTTCCGGCCAATCTTGCCATGACCGTGGTGCGAAAGACCGTTTTTCGCTCAGATCAGCGTGGAGATTGGAAACGGCGCACAAATCCATCCGGCCTCGCGTCGGCGACCTTCCTGGGCGAGCCGGACCGCAGCTTGCATGTCACTGGAACTGGCGGAAAAATTAAATAACTACTTAAACATCTGACGGATAGACAAGTCAAGCGAACCTCCGGCCGACCGAGGCTCCAAGATTCGTCAGATGCGGTCTGGACTGCGGAAAGATGCCGCCCCGGGGCACAAAAGTGGCGTGAAATGGATTGCGAAAGGCGGCTCTCGTATTCACCCGATGTGGAAACCCAGGATCCTCATTTCGGCAATCGGTTGCATGAAGCCTCCAGCTTCCTTCTGCTCGACCACCCGCAACCTGTTCATTCTTTTCAGAACGGACTCCGGACCGGTCTTGACCGCCATGGCAGTGGGATTGCACGCCAGATCACGGGCCATGCGCGTTTTACGCGTCCTCCCTCGGCTCGTAGACGGGTTTTGTTCCAGATTCCGAACAGATTAACCGAATCAGTTCCAATCGGCATTTTGCTGTTGCAAACTGCCGATGTTTCTATACATTGAGTTGCGGGGCCGTGCCCGGCGTGCTTTCGGACCCTGCAACTGGGGCATCTGCCGTCTGCTGTCGCTTTTCGGAAGTTCGCGCTCCTGGCGGAGCGTTCTGGCCAATGCAACCGAATTCACAGGAACGGCGGATGATGCGGCGCTTTGACATGCGCCTGCCCGCCATTGTCCGCCTCGAAGGGACCCACGAAGTTCACACTGAAACGCAGAACGTCAGCGCCCGTGGCGTTTTTTTCTACCTCGACCGCGCTATAGAAGCTGGTACCAAAGTCGAAGTGACCCTGACCTTTCCGCCCCACGTCACCCTCACCGACGCCGTTCGCGTCCGTTTCAACGCGCGTGTCATCCGCGTCGAAAATCCCCTGCCGTCCGCCCGCATCGGCACCGCCGCCATGATCGAAGACTACGAGTTCTTACGCTCCAACGGCAGCCCCGACTTCTTCGCGGCCCTGCAAAAGGAATGGAAATCCACAAACTGAAGCCCTTGAGTTGAGGCAGGGATCTTCAGGCCGCTTCTCCTAGACCCGTGGCGGTTCGTATAAAGGCATGGCTTTAGCCATGCCGCTAGGCGAATAAAAAAACGACGGGCTTTAGCCCCTGTGGTGCCAGCTCTCGTTTTCCCGTCAGGTGGAGAGGAGGCTTCAGCCACAGGTTCGTGCGGGAAAGGGCTGGCAGAGATCTAATGCCTCGTATCGATCTTCTTGCTTGAGCGCCCAGGCGAGAACTTGCTGGCGGCTGAATGGCTACTTCCCTTTTCCCAACTCCTTCGCCTGCTGCCGCAGCCGCCCAAATCTCCGTATCAGGCTTCCCAGATAGACACCATGGATCACCCACGTGGCGACGTAAGCGGCGATAAGGAATTTGACAGCATTCATCGCGAACTCCTCCCCAGCGGAAGGCTGGCCTTAGCCGCCACCCCTGCTCCTGCCAACGATTCCATCGCGTGCGCTTCTTCAATCTCACGGTGCAGCAATTCCAGGCGGAACCGCGACCAGCATACGAGAAACGCAAAGAACAGAAACGCCGTCCAGCTGACGACCAGCACGTGTAACATCCGCGGATCCATCGATCCACCGCCGCCAATCACGGGCTGCGGATGCTGCGTCCGGAAGAACCAGATCGAGAAATAAACCAGCGGCACGTCGAGCGCGCCGAATACCGCCAAGGCCGCCGCCATCATCTGCGTCTGCGCGCTGTTGGAAAAACGGCGCAGCATCAAATAGGCCACGTAAATCAGCCACAACACCAGCGTGGACGTCAGCCGGATGTCGCCCGGCGCCCACCATATCCCCCAAACCGGCCGCGCCCAGATCGGCCCGGTGACCAGAACGATCGTGCAGAAAACTACTCCCACCTCGGCCGTCGTCACAGCCAGCACGTCGAGATTCTCTCCGGGAAAAAGCTTTCCGATCAGAAAATAAAAGATCGGAATCATCAACACCGTCGTCGCCACCGCACTGGGACGCATGCCTGCCGGAATCAGCCGCTGCACTGCCGGCAGAAAACAGGCCCCCACTCCCACTACGCCAAGCACGATCACAACCCAGTTCGCCGCGCTCTTCGTCGAAGGCTTCCCGCTCACCAGGTATTGAATCGACGCGATGAAATTAATGAAGAACAGCAGGAACGCCGTCCACGCCGAGGGCACATGGTAATAAATGATGCGGTAGACATCTCCCTGCTGCGCATCAGTGGGCGCCACGACCAGGGCCTGGTACAGCGCATAGACCAGCAAAATCGCCGTAATCACCGACAGGATGGGGAAGAGTTTTTTCATTCCGCGTGCAGAATCTTTTCAAACAATGCCAGACAAGCTGTAGTAAACACCACATCGTAGGTTAGAAGCAATACGAGCCAGAAGTGCGCAGACTCTTCACCAGTCAGAATCGACGTCGTTCCGGCAACCATGGCGATCACCGCCGGTATCGAAACCGGAAATAAAAGCAGCGGCAGCATGATCTCGCGACTGCGTGTACGCAGAGACATCGCGGCGAAGAAGGTTCCATTCACAACCAGCGCCCACGTGCCGAAAACCGCAATCGGAAGTAACTGCCACGCCGGACCAAGAGCCCGCAGGTTATAAAAGACCACGAATAGCGGAGCCATGAGTGCTTCCAGCACGCTCACAAACAGAAAATTCCCGACGGCCTTGGCCAGAAACAGCGCATTCGCCGGTGCCGGAGACACCCGGTAGGCGTCCAGCACCTGATTACGCAACTCGCGAGCCCACGTCTGATTCAGCGCCACCACCGACGCAAAGAGGAACGCGACCCAAATCAACCCTCCCGCGATGTGGCGCGACTCTTCCGCCAGTGGATCGAACGAAAAGCTGAAAATCACCACTACCAGCAACGAGAAAAACAGCATGGAGTTCAGCGCATCTTTCGAGCGCCACTCCACCCGAATGTCTTTCACCAGCGTCGCGGAGACCAAGGACCAAAAGGAGTTCATTGGACGTCCTCGACACCCGCGCGCTTCAGGTTCGCCGTGCGATCCACAATCTCTCCCGCCTGCATCCACACAAACTCGTCGGCGACGCCCTCGAGCAACAGCGCCTGATGCGTGATGACAAAAACAGTCTTCCCGGCATCGCGCATTCCCTTCAGCAGACCGACCATCGCCCGTGCCGAATGCACATCCACGTTTGAGAAAGGTTCATCCAGCAGGAGAACGCGAGGATCGTGCAGAATCGCGCGCGCCAGCGACATCCGCTGCCGCATCCCCTGCGAATACTGCCCAACTGGCCGTGTCAGCTCCGGATCGAGTCCTACACTCCGGATCACCTCTTCGCACCTCCCGCCGCCCTCGATGCCGTAGAGACGCCCAAAGTACCGCAGGTTCTCCATCCCGCTCATCTCGTCGTACAGCAGCGACGGATGCGCCATATATCCAATATCCCGGCACGCCTCTTGCGGAGTCTTCCCGAAGATCGAAATCTCCCCACGCGTCGGCTGCGCCAGCCCGGCCAGCGCTCGCAATAGCGTCGTCTTCCCTGCTCCGTTTTCGCCAAGGATCGCGTGGAATCTGCCCGCGTCAAATTCCGCCGTCACTCCGCGCAGCGCCGCAAAGCGCCCGAACTGCTTGATGACGTTGTGGACGGTGATGATGGGTGCTACGGAGTTGGTCACGGGCGTGGAGTGACTTCAGTCAAGGCACGAGTGTACCGGAGGCGGGAAATCCGTGCACCAATCCCAGTCAAATAGTGCCCAGAATGAGGCTAGACGGAGTCCGATTAATTCGACGCGACTGCAGGCTGCGCCGCTGGCCGCACCTGCGTCATGCTCTTTGCCGGATCAGCGGAAGGCGTTGCGCCCGGCGCACCGGGTTGCGGAGCATACTTCGACGCGCACTTGGCCTGCAGTTGTTTGGCATGAAACACGCCGTCGCGGTCGAAGCGCCCATCGGCGAGCGCCTGCGAATCGTCCTTGAATGTATCCGGAGGCGCTTCGGTTCCGGTGTAGTCTACGTGGAGGGTCTGATCTTCTTCCATCAGCACAAACTGCACGTGCGTTCCCACGCGCTTGATCGAGCCCGGCTGCACGTTGCCTGCAACGCGCAGGCGCTTCGAGTAAGCGCCGTCGCCCATCTTGTGCAGCTCTTTAATCGTGACGTAGTAACTCTTGCTGTCCTGCACGCCGCTGTAGGCCAGATAGCCCAGCAGCACCAGAATGACCGCCGTCACACCGCCGAATTTGAGATAGGTATTGGTTTGGCTCGACATAAAACGCCCCAAAGGAGAAATCCCCACAACAGACTCTACGCGCCACGGAGACGAGAAGCAAGATAGGCTTGATCGTTTTCCCCGCGTTCCTCCTAACTCTTCTCCGGGGACTCCGCGAGCTTTTCTCTGCGATCTCCGCGGTCAAGTTCGCGAGACCCCATCCGTTAGAATGGAGATGTCGATTCTGAATATCCTATGATCCATCCTTGGCACGACGTCACACCCGGCGACAAGCTTCCCGACGAATTCGATTGCGTGATCGAAATCCCCTTCGGCTCCAGCGTGAAGTACGAACTCGACAAGTCCAGCGGCCTGATCCGCCTCGACCGCGTCCTCTACTCCGCCGTCTACTACCCTGCGAACTATGGTTTCATTCCCCAGACCTTCGCCGAAGATGACGATCCGCTCGACGTGCTCGTTCTCTGCCAGGAAACTGTCGTGCCGCTCACGATCATCCATGCGCGCACCGTCGGGCTGATGACTATGGTCGACCAGGGCAAGCCTGACCATAAAATCATCGCCGTGGCCACCGAAGATCCCGAATTCAACTCCTACCACCAGGCCTCCGAGATGCCCTCGCACCGCCTGCTCATGCTGCGACGCTTTTTCCAGGACTACAAGCAACTCGAAGGCAAGGCCGTCGAGGTCGACGAGATCCGCCCCCCAACGGAAGCGTATCCCATCATCCTCGATGCACTGCACCGGTACAGCGAACAACGCCGCAAAGGCTTCAAGGTGCCCAAGGGTTAGCGACGTAGCGCCGGCATCCTGCCGGCTGTCGTGGTGGCGTCTCGCCGCCGCACCGGCCGTCTGCGATCAATCGCTGCCCGACCAAAAGCTTTCCTTCGTGTCCTTGGTGGTTAAAGATTTTTTGCTAGCAAAGAGATTCTTCTTGACTTATTGTACTAATACTGTAGTACACTGACACACATGGGAAGGAACACCACTCCCGAGCCGGCCCGGTTCTCGATCGATCTCCACAGCGGCGTGCCTGTCTATCGCCAGTTAATCGATCAGGTGCGCAGCGGCGTCGCCTCTGGCTCGCTGACCGAAGGGGACCAACTGCCCACGGTGCGCCAGCTAGCGGTCGATCTCGCCATCAATCCCAACACCGTGATGCGCGCCTATCGCGAACTGGAATTGGGAGGCCTGCTCGAAACTCACCAAGGCACAGGAACCTTCATCTCCAGTAAGAAGCTGGAAAAGAATTCTGCCGAGCGCGACCGTCAGCTCGGCCAGATGGCTGGAGAATTCGCGGCCCGCGCAGGCGCCGCCGGATTCGCTCTCGAAGATCTGATCGATCGTCTGCGCGACTTGTTGCCTAAAAGGAGATAGACGTCATGGCACGAATCCGAATCAACGAAATCAGCGGTATCGCCCGCTTGCTATTCGCCGTCAGCCTCGTGACTGGTCTTGCGTTGTCTCAACTGGTTCACCATCCCGCCCCGGGGATCCTCGGAGCCGTGGTCGGCCTCTACTTCCTGTTCGCGATCAAAGTCGTGCAGCAGTGGGAGAAGGTTGCAGTCCTGCGCCTCGGCCGCTACGTCGGCCTGCGGGGACCCGGCCTGTGCCACATCGTCCCCATCTTCGAGACGCTAAGCCCCTACGTGGACCAGCGCGTCCGCGTCGCGAGCGTCTCCGCCGAATCGACTCTCACTCGCGACACTGTCCCCGTGAACGTCGACGCGATCGTCTTCTGGATGGTCTGGAACGCCGAGAAATCCATTCTCGAAGTCGAAAATTTCATCGAGGCCATCACCATGAGCGCGCAAACCGCGCTGCGCGAATCCATCGGCCGCCATGAACTCGCGCAAATGATCACCGAGCGTGAAATGATGGGCCGCGAACTGCAGCGCATCCTCGACGAAAAAACGAATCCGTGGGGAATCACCGTGCAATCGGTCGAAATTCGCGACGTGAAGATCCCGGCAGGACTGGAAGATGCCATGTCGCGCCAGGCCCAAGCCCAGCGCGAGCGCCAAGCCCGCATCATCCTCGGCCAGGCCGAAAGCGAAATCTCCAACAGCTTTGTGCAAGCCGCGGCCGCCTACGCGGAAAACCCCGTGGCCCTGCACCTGCGCGCCATGAATATGCTCTACGAAGCCGTCAAGGAAAAGGGTGCGATGGTCATCGTGCCCTCATCCGCAGTAGAAACCATGGGCCTCGGCGGCATGCTAGCCACGACGTCGTTAGGCGGCGCAAAACCGTAGCGCCGAACCGGTAGCGCCGGCGTCCCGCCGGCTGTTGCGGGGGCGTCTCGCCCACGCAGGAGGCCGTCGCCAACAAACACGATACGGCGCACACCAGCCCCAAAGCAACACCAACATCGGGCGTTTCTGAAGCAACCGCCCGAGAGGAGAAGATGTCATGAAGTACACGCACACTCGAAGAAGCACAACAGTTTTCGTCCTGACCATCGCCGCGACAGTACTGTTCGCACCGACCCTGAGCCATGCTCAGGAACTGCAACGAGGCGTCTCGGTACAAATGCCCGTCACCATCAACGCCACAGCCATGCCGGACGCGGATCGCAACGACGCCTGGGTTGTCGCGGTCGCCGCGGATGGCAGCATCTATTTCGGCGCCGACCCGAAAACGCCGGAGGAGCTAACAGACTGGATGAAGATCCACCCTCGCAACCGCGAGGCGCGCCTCTACGTCAAAGCCGACGCCCGCGCTCCTTTTACAAGTGTGGAGCAAGTCCTCGAAATTGGCCGCCAGGCAAACTTCGACACTCCGATCCTGCTGACTGCTCAAAGAGAGCCAACAGTTCCGGGAACCATGGTGTCCCCGAATGGCTTGGAGGTCGTGATCGGGC
>Ga0335083_10002394_pt1 | contig 24778 bp, 19 predicted proteins | sample Lox_Sample_42_FD_206716 | JGI IMG/M metagenome (GOLD analysis project Ga0335083, IMG submission 206716) | Soil microbial communities from Loxahatchee National Wildlife Refuge, Florida, United States - Lox_Sample_4.2 | ecosystem: Environmental > Terrestrial > Soil > Wetlands | place: USA...
CCCGCCGCCCTGATTTTGCGCGTGCCCGCCGCCCAAGCGGCGGAGCTGCGCGACCTGAGCCGGCGCAGCCGCATCCCCCAGTCCATATTCCTCCGGGAGGGCCTCGACTACGTGCTGCGTCGCTACCGCACCGCCGCCCCCGCGTCCGGGTGAAGCTATGACGGCCAAAGCCACCGCTGCCTGCTACGCCCGATACAGCACTGAGGAACAGAGCCACGACTCCATCTCGTGCAACTGAAGACGTGCCGGGAACTCGCGGCCCAGCACCGCCTCACCATCGCGCCCGCGCACTGCTACAGCGATGAGGGTATATCCGGCGCCGCCGCTGCGAACCGCCCGGCTTACAGGCGATGCTGGCCGCCGCCAGCGCCGGCGCGTTCAAGGTCCTCATCGTCATGGACATGACGCGACTGAGCCGCAGTCACGGCGAGCTGCCCATGCTGTGCGATGACCTGCTGTATCAGGGCCTCCGCATCCTCACCGTGCAGGATCGCGCCGACAGCGACCGCCGCGAGGAATTCCTGATATCGACGTCGATCTACGGCATGTTGGGAGCGCAGTACCGGCGCATGATCGCGTTCAAGGTTCGCGCCGCGCTCAAAGAAAAGGCCGAGACGCGCGCGCGTGCCGCGGGCAGGCGCGTGTTCGGCTACCGCCTCGTGTGGGACGGCACCAAGCACCGAACAGCCGCCCCGTCGCAGCCCGCTTTGAGATCGATGAGCGCGAGGCCGCGACTGTGCGGGAAATCTTCCGGCTCATGACGGAGGAAGGTCTCGGCGACACCTACATCGCACGCCGCCTGACCGCGGCCGGTATGCCGAGTGTCAGCAGCCGCGGCTGGGCCCAAAGCGCAGTGTCGGCGGTGCGTCGCAATCCGATGTACATCGGCAAGTTCATCTGGCACCGCAGTCAGATGGTTCGAGACCCGTGCAGGGGGCGACGCAGACGCGTGGAGCGCCGGCGCGCGAAGTGGGTCGAGAAGTACGATGAGCGCCTCCGTATCATCGACGACGCGACGTGGGCGCGGGCCGAGACGATTGAGCGCGCGCCGTGCCTGGCGGTGGCGCCGCCCCGCCCCCGGGAAAGCCCGGGTCGGTGCACACACCAAATACTTACTGGGCTCGATCCTCGTGTGTGGGGTGTGCGGTGGCAACCTCACCGGCAACGGGGTGCGCGACTACATCTGTCAGGGCTTCACCGACGGTGGCCGCTGCACCAACGACCTGAGGTTCCGCCGCGCCGCCATCGACGCCGCCGTCGTTGCCGCTGCCCATGAGTACCTGACGGATGATGAACAAATCCGGCGCGGCATCGAGCGTGTGCGCGCCGAGTTAGAACGCCGTGCCCGAACGGAGGACGTGGCGGCTCGCCGCGCCGACGCCGCGGAAGTGCGCCGGCTCGACGACAAGATCAACGCGGTGCGCGCGCTCGACTTGCCGGCAGCGGCCACCACTGCTGCCGTGGCTGCATTAGACGCCGAACGCCGGGCGCTGATTGAAGCCGCGGCCCAACACAAGGGGCAGGAGTCGATGTGCGCGCCGCCGAGGTGCTGAAGCGCTTGCCGGATGTGGTCGCCGCGTACCGGCGGCGGATCGCCAACGGGGCCAAGGCGCATGTGGGTGGCGGCGAGTCCGCGATCGGCGCCGCGCGGGAGGCATTACGTCAACTCATCGTGGACGGTGCGATCATGATCACACCCAGAGCCGACCATGCCACGATCAACCGACGTGCTGCGTCTTCGGTGCCTGGGGGACACCCTGCTTAAGCTCGACAGTGGCCGTCGCCGAACCCCTAGAAAAGAGGGTGTAAACTGCATCACGACACCGTATTGCAACGCATGATTGACGCAGGTCTCATTCCGGGCGATTGACCCGCCAAGTGGGCACCTTGACGCGGCGCGCCCGCGGATTGTAGTGCTACTTTGCGACGACCCTCGGGAGGTGGGGCAGTCGTGGGCGTGCGGGTGTTGGTCGTAGAGGACGTTGAAGCAGATGCTGAGCTGGCACTTCGCCGCATGCGTCAGGACGGCGTCGACTGCTCCTACGTCCGTGTGGAGACCGAAGACGACTTCAAGTCTGCCCTGCAAGGCCGCAATCACGACCTGATCCTGTCGGATTTCTCCCTGCCACAGTTCGACGGCCTGACGGCGCTCGCCATCGCGACGCTGCTCGCGCCCGAAATCCCCTTCATATTCGTGTCGGGCACCATCGGCGAAGAGCGCGCCATCGAGGCATTGCGCTGTGGGGCCGTGGACTACGTGCTCAAGAGCAACCTGAAGCGGCTCGCTCCTGCCGTGCGACGGGCATTGCGCGAAGCCGACGAGCGCAGCGCCCGCAACGTAGCCGAAGCGCGCCTGCGCGATGTCATCGACGTTGCCCGTGACTGGATCTGGGAGTTGGACAAGGACGGCCGCTTCATCTTCAGCAGCGAATCCGTGCGGGACATACTCGGCGTCGAGCCCCAGCAGCTGCAGGGGACACATTTCGCCGACTGGCTGGACGACGCGGACCGGCGGCGCGTGCAGGAAGAGATGAGCCGGCTGAATAGCCGCAACCGCACGACGGGATCACTGACCGCGCGCTGGCGGCACGCCGGGGGTGGAGTCAGGTGGCTGGAACGCCATGCGCTTGCACTCGTGGACCCGGGCGGAAACGTTACGGGTTACCGCGGCGCGGATCGCGATGTCACCGAGCGCGAAGCCCAGCAGGCCCGCATCCGCCGCCTGACCCGGATCCTGGAGATGCTTTCCGGAATCAACACCGCGGTGGTGCGGATCCGGGACCGCATGGATCTGATGCACGAAGCCTGCCGTATCGCCGTCACCATCGGCCGATACGCCACGGCCTTCATTTCCGTCCTCGATCCGACGACGCGCACGGCACGCCCGCACGCCTGGGCCGGTGAACGGTCTGAAACGGTTCGGGACCTGTTCTTCTGCGTCTCCCAGAGTGCCAGCGAGGATTCGAGCGTCACCGGGCGGGTGTTGCGCTCCGGGGAGGTGTTTCTTTGCAATGACATTGCGCAGCTCGACGAGAAGGTCAGCAACTGGAAGACCATGCGCAATGTCAGCTTCCGCTCGTTCGTGGCGCTGCCGCTCCAGATCGACGGTACGACGGTCGGCGCGCTGACCCTCACCTCCTCCGACACCGATGCCATCACGGACGATGAGCTGCGACTGCTGCGCGAAGTCGCGGCCAACCTGTCGTTTGCGCTCCAGTACTTCGAAAAGGAAAGCGCGGTCCAGTTCCTGTCGTTCTTCGACCCGCTGACGGGCCTGGCCAAGCGCTCGCTGTTCTGTGAGCGCCTGAGTCGTCGCATCCTGGCGCGCAAGGCCGACGAGCCGCAGCCCGCCGTGGCGGTGCTGGATATCGAACGCCTGAGTATCCTGAATGATTCCTACGGCCGGCACGCCGGCGACCATCTCCTCCAGGGCATCGCCGAACGCCTCAAGGGCCGATTCAATACGGACCAGCTCGCCTATCTGGGTTCCGGGTGCTTCGGCATGATGCTCGAGCACGCCGGCAACCAGGACGACGCGCTTCGGGAGATGCAGCAGCATACCCACGCGCTGTTCGAGCAATCCTTCCGCATTGCCGGGCACGATGTCCCCGTCACCATCAAGTCGGGAATCGCCTGTCGCGGCTCCACGGACGCCGATGCCGAAGCACTGCTGCAGAACGCCGAGGCCGGCCTGCGCCAGGCCAAGGCCGCCGGCGAGCAGTATCACCAGTACCGGATGGAACTGAGCTCGAAGCTCGCAGCGCGCCTGGCGCTCGAGCATCGCCTGCGTGGCGCGCTCGAACACCAGCAGTACACGCTGTATTACCAACCCAAGATCGACATCGCCACCGGTCGGATCGAGGGAGTCGAAGCGTTGCTCCGCTGGATCGATCCGGAACGCGGGGTCATCTCACCCGGCGAGTTCCTGCCCGTGCTCGAGTCCACCGGCATGATCGTCGCGGTGGGCGAATGGGCGCTGCGCCGGGCGGCCGATGATTGTCGCCGTTGGCAGGCTCACGGCCTGCGACCTGTGCACGTGGCCGTCAACTGCTCTCCCCTGCAGCTGCGGCGGCGCGGTTTCGCCGAGCAGGTGCTGGATGTCATCGAGGGCTGGTCGGGTGATGGCTGGGGCCTGGACCTGGAAATCACCGAGAGCCTGCTGATCGAGCCGGACTCCTCGGAAGTGCTGAAGCTGCGCGCCTTGCGTGCCGCCGGCGTGCGCGTCGCGATAGATGACTTCGGCACCGGTTACTCATCGCTGCGGCGACTGTCCGACCTGCCGGTCGACACTCTGAAGATCGACCGCTCGTTCATCAGCGGTCTGCCCAATGAGCGCGCCGCCGCTCGGCTCGTGCCGACCATCATCGACATGGCCCGCGCCTTCGACCTGATCACGGTCGCGGAAGGAGTGGAGACGCGCGCGCAGTTCGACTTCCTGGCACGCGCCGGCTGTGCCCAGTCGCAGGGTTTCCTGCATGCCCGGCCCATGCCCGCGGCGGACCTGGAACTGCTGCTGGCCATTCCCGCGCAGGTGGTGCAACCCATCCAGCCCACCGAGCTGCCCGACACGGCGCGGCCGGCGCGCGGCTACCGGAGCTAGACGCCGATCGCGGGGTGGATGATGGGCCAGGGGTCCGATTCAGAGCCCCGCGGTACTTCCACTTCGATCAGCACCGGGCTCGCCTGTGCAAAAGCCCATTCCAGGGCCGCGCGCAGCTCGGGCGGAGTGCCCACGCGCCGGGCCGGCACTCCGAAGGAATCCGCAAGTCGCACGAAGTCCGGATTCTGCAGCTCCGAACCCAGCAGCCGCCCGCCGAACTCCTGCCGCTGGTCGCGGTAGACGTTGCCGAAACTGCGGTTGTTGAAGACCACCGTGACCAGGTGGATGCCGTATTGCACGGCAGTGGCCAGTTCCTGGACAGCGAACATGAAACCGCCATCGCCGGTCACGGATACGACCAGTTTGTGGGGATGGGCCACCTTGACACCCAGAGCGGTGGGGAAGCCGAATCCGAGCGTTCCCTGGTGTCCGCAGGAGACAAACGTACGCGGTTCGTAGACGGGGAACCCGAACATGGCCGCGAATCCCATCTGCGAGATCTCATCGACGTAGAACCCGTCACGCGGCAACACGTCGCGGATCGCCTGCAGATAGTCCACTTGCGGTTGTATCGCACGGATGGCGAGCGCCGCGGCAGATTTGGCCGCCAGGATATCGGAATCACGGTGGCGCGGAGCTCCATGGCGAGAGATCGCGCGCTCGAGCGCAGCGGTTGCGATGGCGGCGTCGCCCACAATGTTGATTTCGGCGGGAAGCCGGGGCACTTCGGCCGGATCGATGTCGATGCGCACGATGTTGAGCCCGTCAGGCCGGTACCGCCAGCGCATGTCCAACAGCTCGAAGCGTGATCCGATCACCAGTGCCAGGTCGGTCCGTGGCCACAGACGTTGCCCCGAGGCGATGGTCAGTCCAAGCGGATGATCTTCCGGCATCACGCCCCGCCCGCCCCTGAAGGCGACGACCGGCGCACCCGTCAGTTGAGCCAGCGAGCGGATCTCACGGCTTGCATTCAGTGCGCCGGAGCCAACGAATATCATTGGCGCGCGCGCCCGGCTGATTGCGCGGGCGGCGCGATCCACGGCGTCCGAATTGAGCGGCGGAACCGGCAATGGGGTCGCGGCGGATGCGGGCGGGACCGGTGCGCTGCGCGTGAAAAAGTCCCACGGCGCCTGCAGGGCGGTGGCGCCGGGACGGCCCGACCGCATCTCCTGAAACGCGCGTGCCACGAGGCCTGCCGCCTCACCCGGATCCTGCACGTGGGCGGCCCACTTGGTCAGAGCGCGCAGGACTTCGAGCTGATCGCGAAACTCATGCAGCTGGTGGCGTTCGCGTCCCTTGAAATGACTCATGACATCGCCGGTCACAGCCAGCACAGGGGTGTTGCTGCCGTGTGCGGTCAGAAGCGCGGCGGAAGCGTTGAGAATGCCGGGTCCCGGAACGACGGCGAACACGCCCGGACGACCGGTCGAGCGCGCGTAGCCGAAGGCCATGTAACCGCAGGCCTGCTCGTGACGCGCGCCCAGTGTACGGATGCGGCCAGACTCCCGGGCAAGCGCATCGAACAGTCCGTAGATCTGCACTCCCGGCAGCGCGAAGACCGTATCCACTGCCTGCGCAAGCAGAGCCTCGACCAGTGCCTCGCCTCCCGTGCGAGTCAGACCCGGCCCCGGGGTATCCACAGGGGATCTTGGTGTCATCCGCAGGATTGTACCTGTCTCAAAACAGGTGCTGCAGTGCCCGGTGTTCCAGGTGCGACACACCTTTTCGTGAGCAGGGGCGGGCGAGAACCGGGACGGTGCTCGCGCCGGCGGTTTTCGGCGCCGGACGTCTCCCCTGTCTTTGTCGAAGGCGCATACTGCAGCGCTGGAATTCCAACAGGGGAGCCTCCATGTCCAAGCAGCAACTGTTCCTGACCGCTGTGTTGCTCGCCGCGGCCGGCATCGCCGTGGCGCAGACCGCCAACGACATTGCCACGGGCAACATGCACTTCAGCGCCAAGGAAATGGATACCAATCACGACGGCATGATCAGCAAGGACGAGATGCACGCCTACGGCGAGAAGATGTGGTCGATGATGGCGAAGGATGCGCCCACGATACCGGTTACCGAGGCCGCGAAGGACTTCGCGCGCGGCAACCTGCGCTTCAGTGCCCGCCAGATCGATACCGACCATGACGGCACGATCTCCAAAGAGGAGTTCATGGCGTACGCCGAGGCGAAGTTCAGCAAGATGATGAACACCGACGGCCAGGCGTCCGTCCAGGATGTCGCCAAGGCGTTCAGTCGTGGCAACACACATCCGAAGGCTGGCGGCAGTGCGGAGGCCACTTCGCCTTCGAAGTAGTCAGGGCTGGGCAGGCTGGGGCTGGCAGCAGCTTGATCGCGCTTCGGAGGGTTGACCCCCTCCGAAGCAGTCGCTATTGCAGCCGCGTGGCGACTTCGGTCCAGAGCTCCGCATAGATGCGTCCCACGGCGCTGCCCGGCGAGTAGGCAGGCAGAGGCGCACGCCGCAAGGTCATCCGCTCGATCTCACTCGAATACGGCACTTCGGTGGCCAGCACCAGGGGGAACTCCGCACGCGTGGAGGCAATGACCTCGTGATGCAATGACTTGCGGCGATCGACCATCGAAAAGAACGGCAGCAGAGCCAGATCGGACCAACCCTCCGCCGCTATGAAATCGCGCAGCTGCGCCAGCATTCGCACTGACAGCGGTGTGGGCAGCAGCGGAACGACCACGACATCCGCCGCGCGCAGGACGTTCTCCGAGAGCAGCGAGATGCCAGGCGGACAGTCGAGAAACAACACTCCGTACAGCTCACGCAGCGAACTGCTCATGCGCAACAGGCGCTCGGTCGGATGCTTGCGTTCGCTCAGGTGGACGTCGAAATTGCGATAGGAGAAGTCGGCCGGCAGTACATCCAGCCCCGGATGCTCGCTGGTCACGATCAGCTCGGGAAGCTCACGCTTGCCGGCGACGATCTTGCGCGCCGAGGCGCGCTCCTGTGGCTCACAGCGCAACGTATACGTCGCCGCACCTTGCGGATCGAGATCCCACAGCAGGGTCGCCTGTCCGCTGGCCGCGGACAGGTAGGACAGGTTGACGGCCGTCGTGGTCTTGCCGACGCCGCCCTTGATATTGGTGACGGCGACGATCTTCATCGCTCTATGTCGGAACTAGAGCGTGATCTCGCTGATCTGCACAACCGGTTGGGCGTTGGTGTAGTTCGGAATGTCGCCGAGGATCTGCGCGGCGTTCGGTCCGAAGGCCTTCTGGAACGCCTCCACCGAATCGAACGTCAGATGACCGGCGGCGATGTAGGTGGGTTTCGAGCCCGGCTCGCCACCACCCACGCCCCGCTCGGCGGCGATGCTCCGGCAGGCCGCTCCACACAGCTTCTGCACCATGGGCATGTGCTTGCTGGTGTAGTACGCCATGTCGAACTTGGTACCCGCACCGTTCGGGTATAGTACGGAGACTCGGATCATGGTTCGCTCCCGCGCTGCTGCGGCCGCCAGTGTGCCGGCAGACCGAGCGTAAATCCACTATCCATGCTTGACCGGTATTCGTCCTTTTCCGAGCTGAGCCGCCATGAGCGGTCCGGCCGCGATTACAGCACCCACGTGCAGGAGCGACCCGCTTCCGGCGTGCTCGTGATCGCCCCGCACGGTGGAACGATAGAATCGGGAACCTCGGAACTCGCGCGGGCAATCGCCGCGCAGGACCACAATCTGTACCTGTTCGAGGGCCTGCGTTCCGGTGGCCGGTCGAACGGGCTGCACCTGACGAGCCATCGTTTCGACGACCCGGACTGTCTGGCGCTCGCCGCCGGTTGCAGTGTGGTGCTTACAGTGCACGGCTGCGTCGGCGAATCCCGCATCTTTGTCGGTGGGCTCGACAAGGCCCTGGCCGGCCTGATGACCGGGCGATACGTGGAGGCCGGCTACCACGCGGCCAACCACGGGCATGGCTACCCAGGTCGCCATCCCGAAAACGTCTGCAACCGGGGCAGCCGCGGGCGCGGGGTACAGCTGGAATTCACGGCGGACCTGCGAACACCCGAGTGCGTCAGCCCCATCGCCGCGGTCGCGCGCAAGGCGTTGGACGAATACCTCCTTTCCCTATAATCACCGTCCCCGAACCCCCAACCGGATACCCTCCATGCGCCACGTCCTTGCTTGTCTGCTGTCCCTCCTGGCCGTCGGCATCGCGACTCCCGCGCTGGCCGGCAAAACCCGCAATGTCGTGCTGATCGTGAGCGACGGACTGCGCTGGCAGGAGGTCTTCACGGGCGCCGATCCGCTGCTGCTGGATCCCAAGAACGGCGGCAGCTGGGAAGAGGAAGCCGCCCTGAAGAGCAAGTACTGGCGCGACGATCCGCGTGCGCGTCGCGAACTGCTGTTCCCGTTCATCTGGGGCACCGTGGCCAGGCGCGGGCAGATCTTCGGCAACCGCACGGCGGGCAGCGATGCGCACGTCACCAACGGCCAGGCCTTCTCCTACCCGGGCTACAACGAAATGTCGGTGGGCTACCCGAACAAGGACATCACCAGCAACGAGTTCGGACCCAACCCGAACGCCAGTGTGTTCGAGTGGCTCAACCAGATGCCCGAGTTTCGCGGGCAGGTGGCGATCTACGGCACCTGGCAGAACTACGAGGAGATCTTCAACGGCAAGCGCAGTCACCTCGTCATCCAGGCCGGCTGGAGGCAGCCTCCGAAGACGGGTGACGCCTCCCGGGATGCATTGATGGCTCGATTGATCGACACGACGACGCGATTCGATGTCGAGGATGTGAGCAATGCCTACATCCAGGTCGAACTGCTCGACTATGTCCGTTCCGCGCACCCACGTGTGCTGTTTGTCGGCTACGGCGAGACCGACAGTTGGGCGCACCAGGGACGTTACGACCTCGTGCTCGACAGCGGCCATCGCATGGACGGCTTCGTGCACGAACTGTGGGACACGATGCAGGCCATGCCGCAGTACCGCGATTCGACTACGTTCATCATCACGTGCGATCACGGGCGCGGCAGCGGCCCTGTTGAATGGAAGGAGCACGGTGTCGAGGAGAAGGGCTCGGAGAATGTCTGGATCGCCGTGATGGGTCCGGACACACAACCCTTGGGTGAGCGCACCCGCGTGCCGGCGGTGACACAGTCCCAGATTGCCGCGACGATCGGAGCCCTCATCGGCAAGGACTATCACGCGGCCGTGCCGAAGTCCGCTGCGCCGATTGCCGCGGTGCTCGGCACGCAATGAGCCTCGAGGGGCTGCTGGCCCTGCGCGCTCAACCGCCACGCGTCGAGGCGGATGAAGCGGTTCGGGTGGCCCGGGAGGTCTATGGCCTGAAGGCCACGGTCAAACCGCTCGACGGTGAGCGCGACCGGAACTTCCTGCTCGAGGCCGAGCGCGGCCCCCTGGTGCTCAAGTTCCTCGACCGCGAGGCCAGCGAGACCATCGTGGCGGGGCAGTCGGCCGCGCTGGCGCATCTGGCCGAACAGGCGACGCATCTGCCCGTGCCACGCGCGGTGCCAACCTTGCGCGGCGAGCCCACCGGTGCGGTCGCGACTCGCGCTGGCTCGTGCCGCGTGCGCCTGGTGACCTGGCTGCCGGGCAGACTGCTGCAACCTCCCGGAGCGGATCGCAACCTGCTGCACTGCCTCGGCAGCGAAATCGCCGCGCTCGATGAGGCGCTGCAGGGCTTCAATCATCCCGCCCTCGCCCAGCCGATCGTCTGGGATATCCGCCATGCACCGGCGCTTCTGCCCCTGCTGCAGGATGTTGACTCCACCGCGACGCGCACTGTGCTTGGAGAGGCGCTGCGGCCGTTGCCCACCCTGTTGCCCCAGTTGCGCGGGCTGCGATCCCAGGCCATCCACGGGGATTGCCATCCGCGCAACCTGCTGGTGAGCGAGGCTGGCGATCGCTGCACGGGCATCATCGACCTGGGTGACATGATCCACGCACCGCTCGCGCTGGAAATCGCGGTCACCATGTCGGAGTTCCTTTCGCACGGCGTGGCGACGACGGACACCGTCTCCGACCTCCTCGCTGGTTTCACCAGCAGGATTGCACTGACCGCGCCGGAAGTGGACGTGCTGTACGACCTGATCGCGGCGCGGATTGCCATCGGCATCCTGATTCTGGTCTGGCGTGAACGCCACGGCGTGCCGGCATCACCGGGCGAGCAGTCCCAGGCGCTGGCGGCGCTCGAACGGCTGGGAAGCGCTGGCCGAACCGCACTGACCCAGACGTGGCACGAGGCTGCCCGCACAGCGTCACGAACCGCGACCTCGGAGGCATCGAGGCCGCTCGCCGCATTGCTCGAACGGCGACACCGCGCACTGGGCGCGAATGCCGAGCTGTCCTACGAAAAGCCGGTGAATGTGGTTCGCGGTGAGGGAGTTTGGATCCACACGGCCGACGGCGAGAAGCTGCTGGACGCTTACAACAACGTGCCGCATGTCGGCCATGCGCATCCAGCGGTCGTCGCCGCGATCGCCGCTCAGGCGGGTCGCATCGCCAGCAATACCCGCTATCTCGATACCCGCATACTGGACTACGTGGAGCGGCTGCGGGCTACCCTGCCCGCTCACCTGGACACGTGCCTGTTCGTGAACTCGGGGAGCGAGGCGAATGACATCGCCTGGCGGATCGCGAAGTCACACACCCGCCAGTCGGGTGCGCTGGTGATGAACTTCGCCTACCACGGCATCACGGATGCGGTCACCGCTCTGTCTCCTTCGATCTGCAAACAGGTTGCCTCTCACGTGGAGCAGCTGGCGTCCCCGGCCTCTTCCCTGTGCACATTCGGGGCAAGCGGTGCGGATGACGCGAGAGGCGCTGGCGGCGCGGGTTCGGATGCCGCCGGTATCGATTCCGCCCGCCTGGACGTCGAGAACGCCCTGACACGTCTCGAACAGCGTGGATTCGGTCTGGCGGCGTTCATGATTGACAGCGCCCTCACGAGCTCAGGAATCTACGACCCGCGCCCCGAGTGGGTGACACCGATCGTCGCAGCGGTGCGCGCCGCGGGCGGCCTGATCATCGGTGACGAAGTGCAATTCGGCCTCGGTCGCAGTGGCTCGCACTTCTGGGGCTTCGCGCGCCGCGGCTACGAGCCAGACATCGTTACCCTCGGCAAACCCGTGGGTAACGGTTATCCGCTGGGCGTTGTCATTACCCGGCGCGACGTCCTGGACCGGTTCCTGCGTGATACCGGCTTCTTCTCGACCTTCGGCGGTAACCCGGTCGCCGCGGCGGCCGGCCTCGCCGTGCTCGACGTGCTCGAGCGCGAGCGCCTCATGGAGAGCGCGCGGGCGACGGGCCGTTATTTCATCGACGCGCTGCGCGAGCTCACGCGCGGCAATCCTTCAGTCAGCGAAGTCCGAGGTTCGGGCTTGATGGTGGGCGTGCAGATGGTTGACCGGCCCGGCAGGCCGGCACGCGCCTACACCCGATTGCTGGTCAATCGGCTGCGGGAGCGTGGAGTGCTGATCGGCTCGGAAGGGCCGACTTCCAGCGTGCTCAAACTTCGTCCGCCCATGCCATTCCGGCCCGAGCAGGCCGACATCGTGATCGCCGCTCTCAGATCGGCGTTGTCCGACGCATGAACCCGATCGCCGCGCCCAGATCCTTCGACAGCGGCCGATCATCGGCATAGACCGATATCAGTCGCCGCAGTCCCTGGTAGACGGCATCGGTGGCCGCGGCGCGGCGCTGACCCGGTTCCTGGAACTCATACGCCTGCGCGGCCGCCAGCAGCTCGATCGCCAGGATGGTCTCCAGGTTGTCGCAGATCTCCAGAACACGCAGCGCACCGGTGGTCGCGTGTGGAATCTCGTCCTCCTGCAGCGCCGAACTCACACCGCCATCGAGACTGGACGGCGATGCGAGACGGCGGTTCTCGGAGGCCAGTGAAAGCGCGGTGTACTGCGCGATCATGAACCCGGAGGAGACGCCGACATTGCGCGCGAGGAAGGGCGGCAGCCCGCTCACGAGCGGATTGACCAGGCGATCGATGCGCCGCTCGGACATCGCCGCGAGCTTCGCGATCGCGATGGCCAGGGAATCCATTGCCAGGGCCAGTGCGGCCCCGATGGCATGCGCCTGCGAATAGGCGACCGGGTCCTCGGGCGTGCCGGAGATGATGGGATTGTCCGTCACGGACTCCAGCTCCCGATTCACCACGGCGCAAGCCGTGTCGAACGATTCGCGCACTCCGCCGTGCACCTGCGGAATGGCGCGCAGGCTCATGGCATCCTGCGTGTTGGCGTGGGCGCCCGCGAGGATTTCGCTGCCTTCCAGTAGTCGTTGCAGCCTGGCGCCGGTGGCGGCGATGCCGGCGGACACCCTGAACTGCAAGGCTTCCTGTGCGAACGCCGCGGGGCGCGTGCCGAGGTTCTCGAAGGTCATCGCAGCGACCACGTCGGCCCAGTCGAGCAGTCGCTGCAACCTGCCGAGGGCCACACACGCAAGTCCCGTGGCGCAAGGGGTGCCGTTCACCAGACTCAGACCCTCCTTGGCCTCCAGGGTCAACGAGGCGTATCCGAGCCGCCGCAACGCCTCTTCGCCCGTCAACACGGTGTCGCCGTCCCGCGCCTCGCCACTGCCCAGCAGGACGAGGGAGATGTGCGCCATGTGTATGAGATAGCCGATGGAACCCCCGCGCGGCACCACCGGAATCAGTCCGTTGTTGAGCAGGTCCAGGAGCATGCGCACGGTCAGCGGCCGAACGCCCGAGCAGCCATGCGCGAAGTTGTTGATGGCGCAGACCATGATGGCGCGGGTCTCGGCCAGAGGCAGCGCCGATCCCACGCCGCAAGCGTGACTCATGATGATGTTGTGAGACAGCTCGCTCTGCCGGGCCGGGTCCACCAGCACTTCCGACAGCGCGCCCACTCCTGTACTCACGCCATACACCCGCAGTCCCCGCGAGACGATCGCGGCGACGACTTCCCGCGCCCGCTCGATGCGCGCCAGCGCAGAGGGTGACAGGCTCAGCGGGGCACCCGCGGCAACCGCGGCAACGGCTGGCCACGTCAGCGGGTCATCGATCTTCTGTTCCGTCATGTCTGCCCTGTCATGCATGCACGCGCCCTGCGCGGCGCGCGAGTATAGATCACCGGGGTGAATCGAGCGCTTCCTGCTCCAGGATGATGCGATCGAGCAGGCCACGCAGTCCGAGCATGACGAGCCCGGCGAACAACGGCACGGCGCCGGCGAGCGCCCAGAAGGCGCCCTTGGGCAGGCGCTCCCAGAACGAGCCCATGACACCGGCCAGATAGTTTCCCACCACCCCTGACATGAACCACACACCCATCATCATCGAGGCGGCCCACGCCGGTGCGGCGCGTGAGAACAGCGACAGCGCGACGGGACTCACATGCAACTCCGCCAGCGTCAGCAGGATGAAGAAGAGCACCATCCACGCCCATGACACTCGTGCCCCACCGGTGGCCACCGCCAGCACCAGGATGCCGTAGGCGGCGCAGGCGAACAGGCACCCCACGGCCATTTTCGTGGCCGGACCCATGCCCGCGCGGCCCCTGGCGGTCCAGGTCCACCAGGCCACCAGCAGCGGGGTCAGCAGGAAGATGAACAGCGGATTGAGGCTGAGGAACCACGTGGTGCGCAGTTCGAACAGTCCGAAGAAGGAGCGGTCGGTGAAGTCGCGCACCCACAGCACGATGGCGTTGCCCTGTTGTTCGTACGCCGCCCAGAAGAAGGTAATGACGAAAGCCACCAGGCACAGCGCCCCGATGGCCTTGAGATCGGTGCCGCGCCGCGACCCCGGTGGGATCTGCGTGCCGGGAGGGATCTGCGTGCCGAGCCGGGTCTGCGCGGCGGGCGGGTCGCGAGAGACGTCGCACGGCAGGTACTTGCGGCCGCCGATATAGATCGCAAGTCCGGCCAACATGCCGACACCTGCCGTGACAAACCCGTAGTGCCAGCCGTAGATCTCGCCCAGCGTGCCGCAGACCATCGGCGCGATCGTGGCCCCCAGGTTGATCCCCATGTAGAAAATCGAGAACGCGCTGTCGCGACGTGAGTCGGTGCGCGCGTAAAGCTGGCCCACCTGTGTCGAGACGTTGGGTTTGAAGCAACCGTTGCCGACGATGATGCACAGTAACGCCAGCAGGAAGAACGTCTCGGATGCCATCAGGAAGTGGCCGATGGCCATGATGATGGCGCCCAGGATCACCGTGCGGTATTGACCCAGCAGCCGATCCGCGAGCAGACCGCCGAAGAACGGCGTGAAGTACAGCAGCGAGGTGTACAGGCCGTAGATCTGGGAGGCCATGGCCTGAGGTCCCAGCGGCCCGAAGACGCTCTCGAGAGCCCTATGCAGGTGCTCGTAACCCAGGACGTGCTGCGCGGTTGGTGCCAGCAGCAACTGCTCCGTCATGTAGAGCACGAGCAGCGCCCGCATGCCGTAATAGGAAAACCGTTCCCACGTCTCCGTGAGAAACAGCAGGGCCAGTCCCGGCGGATGGGCACGCAGAAAGGCGGGCAGCCACCGCATCACCGCCCTCCTGCATCGCGCCGGCTCAGGACGCTCTCAATCCGGCGCGCATCCGTTCTTCGTACCAGCGATGGAACAGGTCGACCATGAACTCGGAGCTGCCGAGCGGTCCGGGGACATAGGCCGGGCTGCCGACGCCGCGCTGGGTTTCCTCCACGAACTGCGCATCCTGGCCGTTGGTGGCGATCCATACGCGCGTGAGATTGTCGGGATCGTAGTCCTTGCCCTCGACCGCATCGGCGTCCACCAGCCAGGTTGAACGCACCAGGGTGCGCTCCCGGTCGATCGGCAACACGGCGAACGTGACGATGTGATCGCTGAGGAAATGGAACCAGGCGTTGGGCTGCACGTGCAGATGCAAGGTACCGAGCCCGGGCTCGGTCAGGGAGCCGAGCAGGCGATTGCAGGCGACGCGCGTGTCGACCGTCATCGACTCGCCGTGCCCGGCAAGCACCAGTCGCTCGGCGCGGAATGCGGTAGGACGCCCATGAAGCAGCTCAATGCGTTCCCATGGAAGTCCCGCGCGGTTCCAGTTGGCCACCGAACGGGCGCGTGCCGCCTGGTAGCGGGCATAGATGTCCCGCTCCTGCTCCGTCAGGGTCCCCTCGTCGATGTCCCCCAGGAAGTGGAACAGCGAATGGAGCAGTTCGGGATGGCCACCGCAGTGGAAGCACTCGCGGTTGTTCTCGATGGTCAGCTTCCAGTTGCCGTGCTCGATCAGGTCGATCTGCCTGGCCACCTTGGCGCGGGTCAGCGCATGCGGCGCCAGGTAGGGTGTCATCCGCTCGGCCAGCGCCGAAAAATCCTCGGGCGGCTCGTCGGCCATGCACACGAAGATCAGACCCTGCAGACAGCGCACATGAACGGGCTTGAGACGCAACTGCAGGGCCCCGCTGCCCTCCCCGGTCTCGCCGCAGCTGACGACCTTGCCGCTCGCATCGTAGGTCCACCGATGGTACGGGCACACGATGCGCGCACCGACGACGCCCGATTCCTGTTGCAGGATGCGCGAGCCCCGATGGCGGCAGGTGTTATGGAACCCGGCGATCGAGCCGTCATCCTGACGCAGCAGGAAGATCGGATAGCGGCCCACCATGTAAGTGCGGTAGTCCCCGGCCTCGGGCAGCTCCGGCTCGGAGGCCACGAACAGCCAGTGCCGGGCGAAGATCAGATCCAGTTCGGCCTGGTAGACCGCCTCCTCGGTGAAGAATGGCGCCGGCAGGGCGTAGCCGCTCTGGCGGCTGTCGAGCAGGGAGATCAGGTGATCGGCGGTCATATCCGGTGATGTGATGGCAGTCGGTGCAGTGGAGCGTTCCACAGGCCCCCGCGCCATCCAAGCGGAAAATCGGCATGGGGGCATCGAAAAATGCTATCCCTGCGCAGAATAGCATTCCGGCGCGACCGACGAGAGGGGTCGGGGCCAGCCCCCTTGGCTTTCAGCCGCGCGGGCGCAGATCCGACAGTACGTTGCCGAAACGGTGGACCTCGGCCAGCGTGTTGTAGTGAACGAGCGAGGCGCGCACGACGCCGGTCTCGGCCGGAACCCCGAGTCGCTGCATCAGTCGCGGCGAATACATGTGTCCGTCACGGATGCCGATCTGGGCGCGCGCCGCTGCTTCGGTCACCGCCTGAGGCAACACTCCCGGCAGGTTGAACGCGAACGTGGGAACCCGCTCCGCGATACGCTCGTCGGAGTCGATGCCGTGGATTTTCGCTCCACAATCCCGCAGGACCTGCGCAAGTTCCAGCGACAGCTTCTGCTCGTAGAGCAGGATCGCGCGCATCGCCTCCACGATGTCCCCCCGCAGCGACTGCGGATCGGGTGCCCCGCTCCTGCCGGCCAGTACCCGGCCCAGCTGCGCCAGATAGAGCACGGCGGCATCCATGCCGGCGACGTTCTCGTACACGAAAGTTCCCGCCTCGATCTTGCCCGGAGGCGCATCGGGAATGAACTCCTCGCGGAAGGTCGGCAGGTCGCGCAACAGCTCGTAGCGGCCCCACATGAAGCCCATGTGCGGGGCAAAGATCTTGTAACCCGAGCAGACCAGGTAGTCGCAGTCGAATGCCTGCACATCGATCACGCCATGCGGACCGAAGTGCACGCTGTCCAGGAAAATCTCCGCGCCGGTCGCGTGCGCCAGGTCCGCGGCGGCACGAACATCGGTGATCGTGCCCAGCGCGTTGGAGGTCAGTGTGCAGGCGACCAGCCGCGTACGGGATGACAGCAGCGGCTTGAGGTCTTCGGGGTGGAGGCAGCCATCCGGCCGCATTTTCCACCACAGGAAACGCGCACCCTGCTTTTCCAGCGCCAGCCAGGTGGCCACGTTCGCTTCGTGGTCGAGGTCGGAAATGATGATCTCGTTGCGCGCACCGAGCGTCTGGCCGATCGCCAGGCTGATGATGCGAATGAACGAGGTGGCGTTCATGCCGAACGCGATCTCGTCGGGCCGGCGCGCGTTGACCAGCGCGGCGACGCTGGAACGCGCACGCGCGATGGTGGCATCCACGGCGATACTGTGAGGGTAGCGCCCGCCACGCTGCACGTTGTGTTCGATCAGATGCCGGTTGACCGCGTCCAGCACGATCTGTGGCACCTGGGCGCCGGCGGCGTTATCGAAAAAGACAAACGTGCCGGCCCGTTGCAGGGCCGGAAATTGATGGCGCAGCGCCTCGGCTGGAAACGGTGCCGGGACGGCGGGCTGGCCAGCGGCGAGCCGTGCATTCATCGTGATACTCCGCGAAACTGTGGAACCCGGTGCACGCCAAGGCGCAGGTGGGGTCGCTGCGCGCGATCATACTGGAGGCACCGGCGTCCTCCGCGGCCAAATTAGGCCCGACGAACTAGGCCGATCTCGTATTATTTACTTATTATAAATCCGACAGATACGGGATATAGCTAACTTAGTTTGGCACGGTGCTCCCGCAGTGCCGACACGAGTCGCTCCACATCCTGCTCGTCGTTGTAGAAGTGGAATGTGGCGCGCAGGTTGTCATCCCGGAACGAGGTGACGATGTCCTCCCGCATGAGCTGCTCGAACAGCCGCGCCACCTGGCTGGACCGGACGCAGATCATGGGCCCACGCCTCTCATCCTGCCGGGGCGTGATGCTGGGCCAGCCGATCTCCTGCAGTCTGTCCATGCAGCGTCCGGTCAGATGACGCACGCGCTGCTCGATGGCCTCCGCGCCGATTTCGTTGATGATCTTCAGGCCCGCTTCGACCGCGTAGCAGTTGACCACCGCGGGTGTACCCGCCTCGAAGCGTCTCGCGGTGGGAGATGGCCGGTTGGCCGTGATGTCCATGGCCGCGATGTTGGCCTGGGCGAACCAGCCCGAGTTCGACGGTACCAGTTCCGGGATCAACTCCTCGCGCACATACATGAAGCCGAGTCCCGCCGTGCCTAACAGATACTTCAGCATTCCGCCGACGGCAAAATCGACGTCTAGCTTGCGTACGTCCACGCCGACCGCGCCCACCGCCTGGTAGCAGTCAAGCAGCACGCGCGCGCCCTTGGCATGTGCCAGGCGCACGATGCCGGGAATGTCGAGTCGCGCTCCGTTGCGGAAGCAGACGTAGGTCACCGCGACGAGTTGTGTTTCCTCGTCGATGAGCTTCTCGAAGTTCTCCAGGGGTATGTAGCCATCGGCTGCCCGGGGCACGTGCACCACCCGTGCGCCCCGCTGCTCCTGCGCATGCCAGATCTGTGCGTTGGTCGGAAACTCGAAGTCGCTCACCACGACCTTGTTGCGCCGTCGCCTGAAATCCAGCGCGCTGGCCAGCGAATTGATGCCGGCGGAAGCGGATGCGGTCACTGCGATCTCATCGGGCCGCGCATTCAGCAGCTGCGCCACGCCGGCCCTGACGGCCTCGTTCTTCATGACCCACACATCCCAGTTCGCGCCCACCAGCAATCGGTCTTCCATGTACTGGTTGACGGCCTCCTTCACCGTGTCGGCCAGGGCGCAGTAGGAGCCGCTGTTCAGGTAAGTCTTGCGCGCCAGCACCGGGAAGCGGCTGCGCAGCGCTTTGAAATCCACACTCATCATGCTCCCCGCCGCTCACACGAGCGGCTCACGCAAGAACAACGCACCTGCCCCGGGAGGGGCCAGTCAGTCCCGGCTAGGACACCACCGCGCCCGCGGCGCGCGGGCGCTGGCGTGCCTTCCAGATGAAATATGCCACCGAGATCAGCACCACCCACGGCACGCCGACCAGCCAGGACACGTTGAAGAACTTTGTGTCCAGGCCCATGGTGACGAGAATAGCCGCCAGCAGCAGCAGGCCGGCGTACTGCATCCATGGAAACAGCGGCATGCGCACGGGCAGATCCTCCGGGCGGTGATGGCGCCGGAAGCTCAGGTGGCTCACCAGGATCATCATCCACACCAGGATGGCTGCGAACAGCGCCACTCCCAGCAAATAGTTGTAGGCGTAGGGCGTCAACCGCGAGACTCCCGCGGCAATCAGGATGCAGGCGCCCGATGTCAGGATAGCGGCGATCGGACTGCCCTTGCGACTGAGCCGGCCGAGAAATCCCGGCGCGTAGTTGCCGCGCGACAGCGAGAACAGCATGCGCGAGCACAGATAGACATTGGTGTTCATGCTCGACAGCGCTGCGCTGATCACCACGAAGTTCATGATGCCGGCGGCATGTGCGATGCCGGAGTGTGTGAACACGCTCACGAAGGGGCTTTGCGCAACCACCTTAACGCCGGTGGCGGTCCAAGGTACGGTGGTAACGATGATGAGCAGTGAAAGGAGGTAGAACGAGGATAGCCTGAACACCATGGTGCGCAGGGCTGCGGGGATGGCGACCCGGGGATTCTGGGCCTCGCCGGACGTGACCGCGATCACCTCGATTCCATTGAAGGAAAAGATGCCGACGATGACGGCCATCCAGACACCGCCGATCCCGTTCGGCAGGAATCCACCGGGCAAATCTGTCAGGTTGTGGAATCCCGTCGCAGGCATCCCCAGCCCGAAGATGCTGGCCGCGCCCAGGATGATGAACAGCACGATGGCGGTCACCTTGATGAGCGCGAACCAGAATTCCACCGTGCCGAAGTTGCTGACGGAGCGCGAGTTGAAATACAGCAGGACCAGGCAGAACCCGATCGACCACATCCAGACCGGGACTTCAGGGAACCAGAAGCCCATGTACAGCCCGGCGGCGACAGCTTCGCCGCCAATGGCGATGACCTGGGATATCCAGTACGTGTAGCGAACGACGAAACCGGCCCACGGGTTCAGGTAGGTTTCAGCGTACGTGCCGAACGAGCCGGCGGTGGGATGCACGACCGCCATTTCGGACAGGCTGAATACCATGACCAGGGCCACGAAGCCGGCGATCGCATAGCTGAGAACGACCGCGGGGCCGGCGTAACCGATGGCGATACCACTGCCCATGAACAGGCCGGTACCGATCGCTCCGCCCAGCCCGATCATGACGATCTGCGTCTTCGACAGCCCGCGGTGCAGACCGCTCTCGCGCTCGGTGATCGATTTGGGCTGCATGCTGTTCCGCGATGGTACCGGCCGTACCTCGGCCGGTACCATCACTATCTCAGAACTTGCGTGTCACCGTGAGCCCGATCGTGCGGGGTTGCACCGTCAGCAGCGCGTCCGGATCCTGCGTGGAGTTGATCGCCGAGACCTGGGCCCGTTTGTCGGTCAGGTTGCGGGCAAAGGCGGTGACGCTCCACGGGCCGTTGATGAGTCCAGCGCGCAAGCCCACCAGCGTGTACGAGTCCAGTCGGATGTTGAACGGATTGGAGGCGAAGTACGCATCCACGGAATCCCTGTAAGTGATGTCCGTGGCCAGCACACCCTGCCAGTCGCCGCTGATCGGCCGCGTGTAGTTCAGGTCAAGGCTGAACTGGTATTTCGGCACATTGGGAATGCCGTCGCCCGTGACACCGAGAGTGGGATTTTGCAGCTTCTGGAAGGCGTCCGCACCCTTGACGAGGAAGGCATCCTGATACGAGCCCGCGAAGCTGGCTGTCAGGTATTCGACGGGCCGTGCCGTGAATTCGAACTCGATACCCTTCACGTGGGCCGTTCCGGCATTGCCCTGGTAGACGAACGCAGCGTCGGCCGTCGTCTCCTGTACCTGGATGTTGTCCCAGCGAATGAAATACGCATCGACCTGGTAGTCGAAGCGGCCATCGAGCAGACGCCCCTTGGCACCGACTTCAAAGTTCGTCAGGGAGTCCGGTGCGTACGCGGCCGGAATCGCCTCGAACGGTTCGCTCACCGCGTTCAGTCCACCGCTGCGAAAGCCGGTCGATACGGTCGTGTACGCCAGAAGTTCATCGCTCAACTTGTAGCTGACGTTGCCCTTCCAGGTCACCTTGTTGAATGACTCTTCCGGATCGGGCAGCGCCACCAGCGTGGGTCCGGGCGGGAATCCGCCGAAGGGATGCGTCTGCACCTGGAAGCCATTCAGCGTTTCGGTGAAGTAGCGGATACCGCCGACCGCCGTCAGATCCGGCGTAACCTTCCAGGTCGCTTCGCTGAAGGCCGCGTACTGGGTGGTGCTGCGATCATCGGTGCGGCCGAAGAACGTATTGCCGACCCCGGGGAAGTTCAGGGCGTCATCGGCGTTCGAGCTGCTGAACGGACCGTTGATCAGGCCGAGGCCGTTGGTCGTGATGACCTCCACGGCGAGGTGCTGGGTCTCGTGCTCGCGGTATCCGCCCACCACGAAGTTGACCGGAAAGTCCAGCTGACTGGCGTAGCGGATTTCGCTGGAGTTGACCTTGCGCGTGCGCGGCTCGAGTGTCTCGGCCGGAATCGGCACATCGAACGACACGAGGATGGGGGTCGAGTCGAAATTGAAATCCGCGGTGCGGTTGAACTGGTTCGTCGTGCCGGTGACGGTGCCGTAGGGAGTCTTGTAGTTGACGGTCAGACCGAACACCTTGAGGTTGTCGGTCCAGGGACTCTGTGTCACGTCGGTATTGCACAGGTCGCAGCCCTGCACGGGCGCGATGGGCCCGCCGTTGAAGGCCGTCACGCCCGGCGGAGTCCAGCGCGAGGAGCCATTCGAGGTCTCGGTCTGCGACGTATAGTTTGCGTCGATGGTCAGATCCTCGAAGGGCTGGTAACGAAGGATGGCCCGTCCACCACCCACGTCGTCATCGTTGACACCCTTGAGGAAGCCGACGGCGGGAACCTCGACCTGCTGGTTACCGACCTGTTTGAAGACGCCGGTGCCGACGCGGGTCTGATTGACGTAACCGCTGTCGTACAGCTTCCAGCCGACCATGCGCAGCGACAACACGCCGTCGATGATCGGCAGGTTCACGGCGCCGTTGAAGTTGTAATTACCACTGCCATGGGAGGTTTCGGACCCTTCCATGGTGAGATAGCCGCCCAGATTGTTGAGATCCGGCGCCTTGGGAATGAAACGGATGGTACCGCTCATGGAACTGGCGCCGTACAGCGTTCCCTGCGGGCCACGCAGCACTTCCACGCGGTCCATGTCGTACAGGCGGATGTCGGTCTCGAATCCACCCCCGTCGTCGGCGTTCGAGCCGCTGATCACGGCCTCGCCGTAATACACACCGGTGGTCGAGGCGCCGGTCGAGTTGATTCCACGGATGACGTATTTCTTGTCGCCCGGGCCCAGATCCTGGATGGACAGGCCCGGGATGTCACCCGCGATGGACATGATGCCCGCCGCCCCCGCCTGCTGCAGGCTGTCGCCCGAGATCGCCTGGATCGACCCGGGTACGTCGAGCACTTTGGTGGCATTGAGCTTGTTCGCCGTGACGATGATTTCCTGCAGCCCGCTGCTGTCAGCCGGCTCCGCATCGGCGGCAATGGCTGATAGCGGCAGCGCCGCTGCGGATGCGGCACCCGCCAGACACAGCGTGATGACCCGAGACCTGTTATGTGTTGACACGTTGAACCCCTGTCGTTGGTAGCCGATTCCGGGCCCCCGTCCGTGGCGGACGAGGGACGCGCCGGAACCCTTCAGTCGTAGTAGTTGATGCTGGGATTGTCGCCGGGGCAGATCACCCCAACGACATCGATACCGTCGGCGGAAGTGGCCTCGAGCGAGTGCAGCTGCTTGCGCGGCAGAAAGATCACATCGCCCGCCACGACACGCGCCTTCCTGTCCTCCGTCCACATGTACCCCTCACCGTTCAGCACGATGATGGCCTCCTCGTAGAGGTGCCGGTGGGGCGCGGCCTTGGAGGGCGGAATGTGTCCAATGAACTGCGTGATGACGTTCGATCCGATGCTCTTATCCACGAGAATCTGGAAGTAACGCGGACCCATCTCGGTGCGCTGCGCCGCATCCACCGCAACGACGCGCTGCGGATAGCGCGCATCGAAGTTGTCCGGCATGGCCTCGAGCCAGCCCAGTTCGGCCTGGGGGCAGATCAGCACGAAGATCCTCAGTGTCTGATCGGCGTCAGCCGTGAAACGGAAGGCCTCGGAGGGGCGGACGTAGACGCCGTCGGTGGCCTTGATGCTGAAGGTCTTGCCGGAGATGACCGCCGTTCCCGAACCGGAGCCGACGAAGAGGATGACTTCGCACGCGCCGAAAGTGACCACCGGCGAAGGCGCGCCGGCGACCTCCATCAGGATCTGCGTCTGGTACTGGGAACCCATCGCGGGCGAGACCATGTAACAGTGGCGCAGCGAGCCGTGTGTTTCCATGCTGGCCAGCGCCGGGGAAAACACGTAGCAGCTGCCGTTCAGCAGCGCCCTGGCGCCGTCCCTCTCGTTGACGACCGGGATGGCCCGATTGGCCGGGCTCGCCGGATCATCCAGCGGCGAGCCTCCCGGCAGGTTGGTATGGGCCCCGTCGCAGAACGGTGGAGTTCGTGTATGTTTGCAGCCACAGAAGAGCAGTTCCTCGTCCTGGGGCCCCGCGGTGTACTGCCGGGGTTCGAAGCCGCTACCCCGGTGGGAACCGTCGCAAAAAGGCTGTTTCGCGGAACGGCCGCAGCTGCACCAGAAGTAGGTGCGGCCGGCCTTCACCTTGATCAGACACGGTTTCGGGCGCGCAACAACGGGCTCGCTCATGGCGCCGGTACTCTCCCGGACGCACCCGATGTTGTACAGGCCCGCTTTAGGCTGGCTGGCCTAATCTGCCCCATTGCGGGGCACGGGCATCAGACCGCGACGGCTTCCGCCTCGGCCGTGGCCTGCGCAGCCAGACGCTCGATGGTGATGTAGGACTCGCGCGTGATCTGCTGAATGTCCGCGCACAGATAGGGCCGCAACACTTCGAGGATCTCCGCGTAGCCTTCGAGCATCGCCTCCACGCTCACTTCCCGGTCGTGGTAGTCCATGTAGTTGAGCCAGTTCTCGTTCACGATCCAGGTGACATCGATGATGGCGCGCAGCCGGGCCGGATCGGGGGGAAAGCGCATCAGTCCTCCGGCCTGCAGCGCCAGCATGAAGCGCTCGATCTCCTTGATGCGCCGCTCGCGGTTCTGCGCGAAGCGCTTGCGCAGCAGCGGATCCTGGCGCAGCAGGTCGGCCATCTCGCGGTAGAAGAACCGGTATTTCAGAATCAGCTGCAGCTGGCGCACGAACATCGCCGCCATGTGCTCGAGCGTCGGCGCCAGGTGATCGCGATACCAACCCGCATCCATCTCGCCGATGGCCTGTTGGAACACCGCGCAGATGATCTCGCGCTTGTTGCGGAAGTGATATTGAAGGTTGCCCTTG
>Ga0335083_10002396_pt1 | contig 24761 bp, 22 predicted proteins | sample Lox_Sample_42_FD_206716 | JGI IMG/M metagenome (GOLD analysis project Ga0335083, IMG submission 206716) | Soil microbial communities from Loxahatchee National Wildlife Refuge, Florida, United States - Lox_Sample_4.2 | ecosystem: Environmental > Terrestrial > Soil > Wetlands | place: USA...
GGGCAGGGTCTCGACGCGCTGGCGCTCGACCTCGGCCTGCTTGAGAACGGTCGCGATGAGCTCCTTCTCGCGGCGCGCGATCTCGGCCTCCTGGACCTTGACCTGCTCCTGCTTCTCGACCTGCTGCACGCGGACGGCCTCGGCGATGACCTGCTGCTGCATGACGTTCGACTGGATCTCGTAGGCCTTGTCCGCCTGCGCCTGCTGCTTCTTGACGGCTTCCTGATAGGCCGCCTTCTTGACCTCCATGTCGCGCTGCGCCTCGGCCTGTTTCGCCATCGACAACGTTTCGGCGAGGACGCGCTCCTGGTCGGCCTGGGCCATGGCGATCGCGGCCTCCCGAGTCGCCGCGGCGCGCTTGATCGCCGTGTCGCGTTCGGCTTCGGCGGCGGCGACGTCGGCGTCGCGCTTGATGCGCGCGATGTCCGGGCGGCCCATGTTGACGATGTACTCGTTCTTGTCGCGGACTTCCTTGATCGTGAAGGACACGACCTCGAGGCCCATCTTGTTCATGTCGTCCGCGCACGTGGAGCGCATGCGGTCGGCGACCATCTCGGGCTGCTTGACGATCTCCTCGACGGTGAGCTGGCCGATGATGCCGCGCAGGTGGCCCTCCATGACGAGCCGGATCAGCCCTTCGCGCTGCGGCGGCGTCTTGGCGAGCAGCTGCTCGGCCGCGGTCTCGATCGACTCCCGGTCCGACTTGACCTTGATCTGGGCAACCGCCTCGACCGTCACCGCCACGCCCTGCTTGGTGTAGAGGTCCTGCTGCGGCGCGACGTCGAAGGACATCAGCTCGAGCGGCAGCTCGCGGCAGCTCTCGACCATCGGAAAGATGATCGTGCCGTGGCCCTTGACGACCCGGGTTCCCCGGAACCCGTAGACGATCAGCGCCTCGTTGGGTCCCGCCTTGCGGAACATCTTCGCGAGCGTGATCAGCATCAGGAGCAGGACCAGCCCCATCAGACCGACGATGACCCAGGTTCCCTCCGCGATTCCGAACATGACCCGTCCCTCCTTCTGCGTTCGGCCGTCAGGCCGCGCGTTCGACGTCTTCTCCGTTACCTCGGCTCCTCGCCGGCGAGCTCGTGCCACGGCCGGACGTAGGCCAGGCCACGCTCGTAGCGCGTGACGACGACCTCCGCGCCGCGCTCGATCGCCGCTCCCGTGTCGCTCCGCGCGCCGGCGCTGCGCCGCGTGTTGGCCTGCGAATAGACGATCTCCCCCGTCCCGCCCTCCCGAATCGGCACCGTCACGCGGCCGAGGACCCCGACCATCTCGAAGTCCGCCGCCTCGAGAAACCGCTCGTGCTTCAGGAGCACTTTCGTCAGGAACAGGACGATGACGGCCGATCCCGCGAGGCCCGCCGCCGAGGCGGCCGCCAGGATCGCGACGTGCCCGAGGCTCCCGCGCCTGGAGAGCAGGTAGCCCACGCCGCCGAACCAGGCGAGAAACACCATGAGCGTTGCGAAGTTGTAGCGCGGCACCGACGGCCCATGACCCGCCTCCGGCCCCGGAACGTGGGCTCCGGCCCCTTGCGGCACGCCGGCGTGCGGGAGGCTCGCGTGCGGGAAGCCCTTCGGAAGCCCGTGGAACGCCCCGCTCGGCCAGTGCAGAGAGCCGCCGAGAAAGGCCAGCACCGACAGCACGAACCCGAGCAGGAAGCACGCGAGATAGAAGGTCGGCCAGGTCATGCTCTCCTCCCGTCGTGGCGTGACGTCTTCCGCGGCGACTCCGGCTCCCGCCCCGCCGGCCGCAGCACCTGGAGCAGCCGCTCGGCCAGGTGCGGCGTCTCCAGGATCTCCGCGAGCAGGATCAGGCAGTCGCGCGAGTTGGGGTTCCTGGCGACGGCCAGGAGCGCCCGCCGCGTCTCCGGATCGTGGCGGAAGCGCTCGGCGCCGTGGATCAGCCACAGGTCCAGCTTGTCCTCGAGGCCGCGCACGTCCGAGGTCAGCTCCGTATGGAAACCCTCGGGATCGTCGACGAGGTAACCCGGGTGCACCTTGAAGAAGCGCGACAGCATCATCCGCGTCGTGTTCGTCAGGTGCGGCCGCCGGCCGCTCTCGATCTGCGAAAGATAGGCCTGGCTGATCGACTCCTTCAGCTCGGCGCGCGCCGCCCGCACGACCTCGGCCTGGCTCATCTCGCGGCCGAGCCCGCGCAGCGTCCCTTCGACGGATCGCAGGTAGCGGAGCTTTTCTCCAAGCGTCATAGCAATCAGCTAATTATATATAGCAATCCGGAATTGTACGCAATACACCGCAAGCCATTGATTTGCAATGGTTTCAGGGTGCCACGCTCAGGAGGCTTTGGGGGGTGCGGGAGCGACGGGCGGGATAGCGGCGGCCGCGACGGCCTGGTTGAAGGCCTTCACGTCCGTGTCGAGCACGGCCGTGTACTGCGCGCGGATCGCATCGAGCCGTCCGGCGAGCAGGCCGTAGTACTGGACCGACGTCGCGAGCGGCTTCGCGTCCGCGCTCGCCACGACCGCGGCCAGGTACACCCAGTCGTGGTCGAGTTTCGGCTCGTAGTTCAGGTCGTCTTCGTCCGCGACGATGAGCGGGTTGGTCAGCTGCTCCTCGACCGCGGTGAGCTTCGCCGCCACGGCGGCGGCCTGTTTCGCCAGCGCGTCGCCCTTGCCCAGGCGCTCGGCGCGGGCGCCCACCTCTTCGACCTGCGCCCGGACGTCGCGGATCGCGAGCACCGTGTCGTGCGTCTCGGAGAGCCGGTCGCGGATCGCTTTGAGCAGGTCGTACTGCGCCTTCAGGTCGGCGGCCGTCGCGGCGCCGGCCGGGTGCGGCCGCACTTCGATCGGCTGCGTGGAGGATTTCCCGTCGACCGTCAGCCGCACGGCGTACGTGCCGGGGGCGACCTTCGGCGGCGCCTTCGTGCCTTCGTTGAAGACCGCCTTCGGCACCAGGGACGGCTTCATGACCCGCAGGTCCCACACGAACCGGTTCACGCCGGCCTTCGGCTCGAGGGGCTTGTCGCGGTCCTTCTCCCCTTCCTCCTGCGCCGCCCGCTTCTTCAGGTCCTCGACCTTCGGCGCCTTCTGGTTCGAAGACGAGCGCAGCACGGTGTCGCCGTCGAGGAACTCGAGCGTCACCTTCTGGCCGTCTTTGGGCGTCTCCTTCAGCCAGTAGTCGACGACGACGCCCGCCGGCACGTTCGTCCCGGCCGCCTCCGCTCCTCCTTCGCCTTCGCGCGGGGTCTCGACGTCGAAACGCACGGTCGGCCGCGGCGGGAACAGATGCGCCGCCGAGCCGCCGATCGAGTCGCTCCACTGGCGCAGCGCCGTCAGGTCGTCGAGGATCCAGAAGGCCCGCCCCTGGGTGGCGACGACGAGGTCGCCGTCCTTCACGGCGAGGTCGGCAATCGGCGTGTACGGCAGGTTGCGCTGGAACGGCTGCCAGCTCGCTCCGTCGTCGAAAGAGACGTAGAGGCCGATTTCGGTCCCCGCGTAGAGCAGGCCCGGACGCACCGGGTCCTCACGCACGACGCGCGTGAAGGCGCCGTCCGGAATTCCGTTGGTGATCTTCGTCCAGGTCTTGCCGTAGTCGGTCGTCTTGTAGAGGTAGGGCCGGAAGTCGTCCCACTTGTACATCGTCGCGGCAACGTAAGCCGTTCCCTTCGTCCGCGGGGACGCCTCGATCGCATTGATCTGGATCCACTCGGGCATCCCCTTCGGCGTCACGTTCTGCCAGGTCCTGCCGTCGTCCCGCGTGACGTGGACCAGACCGTCGTCCGAGCCCGCCCAGATCACGCCCGGCTCCGCCGTCGACTCGCCGAGCGCGAAGATCACGCCGTAGAGCTCGACGCCCGTGACGTCGATCGTGATCGGCCCGCCGGACTTGCCCTGCTTGGACTTGTCGTTGCGCGTCAGGTCCGGCGAGATCTCCTCCCACGTCTCGCCGGCGTCGCGGCTGCGCAGGAGGATCTGGGACGCGTGGTACAGCGCCTTCGGGTCGTTGGGCGAAATCATGATGGGCGCGTTCCACTGGAACCGGTACTTCAGGTCCGACGTGGCGTGGCCGTCGGCGAGCTGCGGCCAGGCCATGACGATGCGCGACTGTTTGGTCCGGTGGTCGTACCGCGTGATGACCCCGCCGTACTCGCCGGCGTACACGACGTTCGAATCCTTCGGGTCGACGGCCATCCAGCCGCTCTCGCCGCCCCCGGCCGGGTGCCAGTCGGTGCGGTCGATCCCGTCGCCCACGACGCCGCTCGGGATGCAGACGTTCGAGTTGTCCTGCTGCGACCCGTAGACCCAGTACGGGAACTGGTTGTCGGTCGTGACGCGGTAGAACTGGGCCGTCGGCTGGTTGTCGAGCGTCGACCAGCTCCGGCCGCCGTTGAACGTGATCGTCGCGCCGCCGTCGTTGCCGACGATGAAGCGCCCCGGGTCGTCCGGGTCGATCCACATGTCGTGGTTGTCGCCGTGCGGCACCCGCATCGTCGCGAAGCTCTTGCCGCCGTCGTTCGACCGGTGCATCTCGACGTTCGGCAGATACACGACGTCGGCGTTCTTCGGGTCCGGGTAGACCCACGAGTAGTACCAGGCGCGCTCGCGGATCTTGTGCTCGTCGTTGACGTGCGTGAATTTGGCGCCGAAGTCCTCGCTCCGGAAGAGGCCGCCGTGCTTCGCCTCGACGAAGGCGTAGACGCGCCCGGGCTTCGAGGGCGCCACCGCCACGCCGACCTTGCCCCACAGCCCCTCGGGAAGGCCCTCGGTCAGCTTCTTCCAGGTGTCGCCGCCGTCGGTCGACTTCCAGAGGCTCGAGCCCGCGCCGCCCGACACCAGCTCCCACGGGTGGCGCACGACCTGCCAGAACGCGGCGTACAGAACGCGCGGATTGCCCGGGTCCATCGCCAGGTCTGACGCCCCGGTCTTCTCGTCGACGTAGAGGATCTTCTTCCAGGTCTTCCCGCCGTCCTCCGACCGGAAAATGCCGCGCTCGGCGTTCGGTCCCCACACGTGACCCTGGGCGGCGACGTAGACGAGGTCGGGGTTGGACGGGTGGACGCGGACGCGCGCGATCTGCCGCGAGTCGCGCAAGCCCACGTTCTTCCACGAACGGCCGGCGTCGGTCGACTTGTACACGCCGTCGCCGTGAGAGACGTTGCCGCGGATCGGCTCCTCGCCCGTGCCCACGTAGATCACGTTCGGGTCGGACTCGGCGACCGCGATGGCGCCGATCGAGCCGGTCCGGAAGTCCTTGTCGGAGACGACCTGCCAGTTCGAGCCGCCGTCGGTCGTCTTCCACACGCCGCCACCGGTGGCGCCGAAGTAGAAGGTGTACGGGTCGTGCCGGACCCCGGCGACCGCCGTGACGCGGCCGCCTCGAAACGGACCGATGAGCCGGAACTCGAGACCCTCGAAGCGGTCGGAGAGTCCCTTCTCGGCGATCGTCGTCGCGCTCCCCGGCGCGCTCCCGGACGGATCGGCGAGCGCCGCCGAGGCCGCGAGCGCGGCGGCGGCGAGGAGCACTCCGAGGCGATTCCTGCTCATGAATCTCCCTTCGCGCGGGAACGGGTCGGGTGAGAGATTATATGGGAGCGATGCCGCGCCCGATGGTCACCGCCGGTCTCGTCGTGGCCGGGATCCTCCTCGCGGCGTTCGTCCTCCTCGTCGCTTTCCTCGTCCTGCGGCAGGAGCGCCTTCTCTACTTTCCGTCGCGGCAGCTCACGTCGTCGCCCGTCGACCACGGCCTCGAGGCGGCCGACCTCGCCGTCGTCACCGACGACGCCGTGCGCCTCTACGGCTGGTGGATCCGAGGCTCGGGCCGGCGCGTCCTGCTCTACTTTCACGGCAACGCCGGCAACGTCTCCGACCGCCTCGCGCGCGCGAAGCTTCTCCACGACCGGCTGGGCCTCGACGTCTTTCTCGTCGACTACCGCGGGTACGGCCGCTCCGAAGGCTCGCCGTCCGAAGACGGGCTCCTTCGCGACGCGCGCGCGATCTACCGAACGGCGGTCGAGGCCGGCTTCCGGCCGGAGCAGATCGTCGTCTTCGGCGAATCCCTGGGCGCCGCCGTCGCGATCGACCTCGCCGCCCGCTGGGCCTGCGCCGGGCTCGTGCTCGAGACGCCGTTTCTGTCGGTCCGCGAGGTCGCCCGCGTCCACTACCCGTTCGTGCCCTCCTGGCTCGTCCACGACGTCTTCGACAACGGGAGCCGCATCGCGGAGGTCGGCGTCCCCAAGCTCCTCTTCGTGGCCGAGCTGGACGAGGTCGTGCCCGCGGCGCAGGGCCGGCGCCTCTTCGAGCGCGCGCGCGGCGTGCGCGAGCTCTACGTCATCCCGGGCGCCCACCACAACGACACGTTCGTCGTGGGCGGCGATCGGTACTGGAAGGCGTGGGAGAAGTTCCTGGCGGCTCTCCCGCCCGCCCCTCCCTCCCGCGCCGGGGAGTGAGGAGGCCGTCTCTCACTCGACGAGCCGGTCGTACTTCTTCAGGATCCGCTTCAGCTCGTCGTGCGGCAGGGCCTCGACGGTGAACCCGTCGGCGCCCTTCATCGCCTCCGCCGCGACCATCGCGTTGACGATCGCCTCCTCGGTAGCCTCGACGGTGGCGGCGAAGAGCGGATCCATCCGGTCGTTCGGCAGCATCGTGACCGAGACGGTGCCCTTCGTCGCCGCGGCGCCGGGGTTCGCCGTCGAAAACGCGAGGAACAGGTCGCCGGAACCGTTTCCCGAACGCGAGCCGTCGCGCGCCAGGCCGAGCGAGGCGCGCCGGGCGAGGCGCTTGAGCTGATGGCCGACCAGGGGCGCGTCGGTCGCCACGACGATGAGGATCGAGCCGCTGTCCTTGTCGCGCGCGCCCTTGCCGGCGATCTCGGCGCCGACCGGGACCCCCGCGATGAGCAGATCGCGCTTGCGCCCGCAGTTGCACTGAACCAGGACGCCGACCGTGTAGCCGCCGGCGGCTTCCTTGAGCCGGCGCGAGGAAGTCCCGATCCCGCCCTTGAAGCCGAAGCAGATCATCCCGGTGCCGCCGCCGACGTTGCCCTCCGCGACCGGCCCGCCGCGCGCAGCGTCGAGCGCCTCGCCGGCGTGCGCGGGCCGCACGTGGAAACCGTTGATGTCGTTGAGCTCCCCGTCCCAGGTCTCGCCGACCGTCGGATTCGACCACCAGTAGCCGGTCGCGTCCGCCCCACCCTGCTTCACGCGCCAGGCGATCGTGCCCTCGTGGACGGCGCCGATGCTGTGCGTGTTGGTCATCATCATGGGACCCTCGAGGAATCCCGATTCCTCGATCCAGTGCGCGCCGGTGAGCTCGCCCGCGCCGTTCAGGTCGAACACGCCCGCGAAGACGGGATCGTCGAGGCTCTGGCGGCCGCGCGGGACGACCGCCGTCACGCCGGTGCGCACCGGCCCCTTCCCGACGACGAGCTTTCCCTCGCCCTCGATGAGCGTCACCTGGCCGACGGTCACGCCCGGGACGTCGGTGATCGCGTTGAGCGGTCCCGGCGTGCCCTCGAACGGCACGCCGAGCTGACGCGCCCGGGGCTTGTCCGCGGCCTGGAGGACGGCGGCGCTCAGAACGAGCAACGCGCCGAAAGAAATCGTTCGCTTCATGAGCGGAGTCTATCCGTCCTCCGCCTCTATCGGCCTTCTCGACCCTGTGGTAGACAGGCCGCGTGACGCGCGTCGGGATCTACGGTTTCGGGCGGATCGGCCGCAACCTCTTCCGGCTGCTCCACCGCCGCGAGGACATCCGGATCGCGGCGATCAGCGACCTCGCCGAGCCCGCGGCGCTGGCGTACCTCCTGCAGTTCGACACGCTCCTCGGCCGTTTCGAAGACGAAGTCGCCCTCGAGAACGGGCAGCTGCGCGCCGGCCGACTCACGATTCCCCTGCTTTCCGGCAAAGACCAGCCCCCGATCCCGCGCTGGGGCGACCTCGGCGTGCACACGGTCTTCGAGGCGACCTCCCGCGGCCGCACGCGGGCCGAGGTGGACGCGCATCTCGCGGCGGGCGCGCGCCGCGTCATCCTCCTCGCGCCGCCGCTCGAGACCCCCGACGTGACGGCCGTCCTCGGCTGGAACGACGCGGCGCTCGCCGCCGGCCAGCGCATGGTCTCGAACGCGTCGTCGACCGTCCAGTGCGCCGTGCCGACCCTCGCCGTCCTCCACGAGACGTTCGGCATCCGGCGCGCGATCTTCACGACGATCCACGCGTACACCAGCGCGCACCGGTTGGCCGATGTTCCCCTCGAAGACAAGCGCCGCGGCCGAGCCGCCGCCGAGAACATCATTCCGCAGGCGTCGCGCTCGCCCGCGATGCTCGTCGACCTGATTCCCGACCTCCGCGGGCGCCTCTCGGGCTACGCGATGAACGTGCCGGTCTCGAACGGCTCGGTCGTCGATCTCGTGTGCTGGCACGAGAAGCCCGTCGCGGCCGCCGCGATCAACGAGGCCTTCCGCGCGGCCGCCGCGACCCAGCGGTGGAAGGGCGTTCTCGCCTACGAGCACGCGCCGATCGTATCCGCCGACGTCGCGCGCTCCCCCTATTCGGCGACGTTCGACTCGCTGGCCACGCTGACCCTCGGGGACCGCGTCTCGAAGACGCTCTCCTGGTTCGACTCGGGCTACGGCTATGCGCAGCGCGCCGTCGACCTCGTCGAGCGCTACGCCGCGCTGGAGGCGCGATGACGGTCCGCGTCGGCATCAACGGGTTCGGGCGCATCGGCCGGAGCGTCTTCCGGATTCTCGCCGACCGGCCGGACGTCGAGGTCGCCGTCGTCAACGACCTGTTCGACAACGACCACCTCGCGTACCTCCTGAAGTACGACACCGTCATGCGAGTCTTCTCGAAGGAGGTTTCGACCGACGCCGAGAGCATGACGGTCGCCGGCCGCCGCGTCCTCATGACCGCCGAAAAGGACCCGGGGCGAATCCCGTGGGGCGCGCACGGGGTCGACGTCGTGGTCGAGGCGACCGGAAAGATCCTCACGCGGGAGCCGCTGACGAAGCACCTGGCCGCGGGCGCGCGCAAAGTCGTGCTCACCGTGCCGGCCAAGGACGAGATCGACGCCACGATCGTCATGGGGGTCAACGACGGGGATCTGAAGCCCGCGCACCGGATCGTCTCGAACGCGTCGTGCACGACCAACTGCCTCGCGCCGATCGCGATGATCCTCGACGACCGTTTCGGCCTCGAGGAAGGCGTCATGACGACGGTCCACGCGTACACCAACGACCAGCGGCTGGCCGACGTGCCCCACAAGGACCTGCGCCGCAGCCGCGCCGCCGTCGAGAACATCATCCCGACGACGACCGGCGCGGCGAAGACCGTCGGCAAGGTTCTGCCGCGCCTGAAGGGGCGCCTCGACGGCATCGCCGTGCGGGTGCCGGTTCCGGACGGGTCGATCGTCGACCTGACGTGCCGCCTGGCGCGCCCGGTCTCGGCCGCCGAGGTCAACGCCGCCGTCCAGGCCGCGGCCGCGGGGAAACTCGCGCGGATCGTCGAGTACAGCGAGGTGCCCCTGGTCTCCTCCGACATCATCGGCAACCCGCACTCCTCGATCTTCGACGCGCTCTCGACACAGGCCTCGGGCGACGGCTACCTGAAGGTCCTCGCCTGGTACGACAACGAGTGGGGCTATTCGAACCGCGTCGTGGACCTCGTCGACCGCCTTGCGGCGCTCTAGCCGCCTCGCCGCGGCGCTGGCGCTCCTCTTCGCCGGGGCGCGCGTCCGCGCCGCCGATCCGGCCGACGGTTCGCTGACCGAAAAGATCGTCTGCCGCGAAAAGCCGGACCAGGCTTACGCGCTCTACGTGCCGGCAAGCGCCTCAGGCAAACCGGCGCCGGCCCTCTACCTCCTCGACGCGCGCGGGCGCGCCCTGCTGCCGATCGAGCGCTTCCGCGCCGCCGCCGACGCGTACGGCTGGATCCTCGTCTCGTCCTACAACTCGCGCAGCGACACGAAGGACGACCCGAACACGCCGGCCCTGCAGGCGATGTGGAACGACACGCACGGGCGCCTGGCGCTCGACCCGCGCCGGACCTATCTCGGCGGATTCTCGGGCGGAGCCCGCGTGGCCGCCGCGCTCGCCGCGCAGGCGCCGAGAGCGATCGCCGGTGTGGTCGCCGCCGGCGCCGGATTCCCGGAGGAGCTTCCCAAGGGCGGGTTCCCCGTGCCGTACTTCGGCACCTGCGGCGACCGCGATTTCAACTACTACGAGATGCGCGCCCTCGACGCCGAGCTCGCGAAAGCGAAGGTCACCCACCGCATCGCCTTCTTCGACGGCGGGCACGACTGGCCGCCGCCCGAGGTCGCGGCGCGCGCGCTCGCGTGGCTCGAGCTCGAGGCGATGCGGTCCAACCTGCGGCCGAAGGACGAGGCCCTCGCCGCGAAGCTCTTCGCGGCCGACCTCGCCGCGGCCGCCGCCCTCGAAAGCGCCGGCAACGCCGCCGGCGCCTGGCGGCGCTACGCCGAGGCGGCCGAGGACTCCAGGGGCCTGGCCGACACCGCGGCGGCCGCGGCGAAAGCCGACACGCTCGGCAAGAAAGACGCGGCGCGCCAGGCCGTTCGCGACGCCGAGCGGCGCGACGCCCGCGACCGGGCCGCGCTCCAAACGCTCTCGGGCAAGGTCCGAGCCGCCGCGCGCGACCCCGAGATCCCGGCCGCCGCGTCCCTGGCCGCGCAGCTCGGCATCCCCGCGCTCAAGACCCGGGCCGCTTCCGGCGCGCCCGAGGAGCGCCGTTCGGCCGAGCGCCTCCTCGCGAACCTCCGCGTCGAGACGGGCTTCTACCTTCCGGAGGAGATGCTCGCCCGCGGCGACGCGGCGCACGCCCGGCTGATGCTCGCCGTCGCCGCCGAGATCGACCCCGACGAGCCGCGCGTCTACTACAACCTCGCCAGCGCCGAGGCCCGCGCGGGCCAGACCCGCCGGGCCCTCCACGAGCTCGACCGGGCCGTCGCGAAGGGCTTCCGGCGCTTCGACCGGCTCGACGGGGATCCCGACTTCGCGCGCGTGCGCGACGACCCGGAGTTTCGCGCCTGGCTCACGGAGGCGCGGGCGCGTTCCGGCCCCTCCGGCGCGCCCACGCCCCCGGGACCCGTCAGCGCTCCATCGCCACGCGCACCAGGCGCCGGATCCTGAGGCGCCGGACGAGCCGCCAGACGAGCAGCGCGAGCAGGGCCCACGGCAGCACGGCCGCGAACGCGTAGACCAGGGTCGCGACCGAGCTCGAGAGAAGCGGCAGCGCGCGGGCGAACGCTTCGGTGAGCGGCGACAGCGCGCTCTCGCGCAGGAACGCCCGGGGCTCGTGGATCTCCGCGGTGATCGTCGAGAGCGCGACCTGCCGGTCGTAGTACCGGCGCTCGCCCTCCAGCAGCTCCCGCTCCTCGATCACCCGGGAGAGCTCCTTTTCCGCGGCGATGACGTCGGAAAGCCGCGCGGTCTTCGTGCGCAGCAGCTCCCGCAGCCGCGCCTCCGCGTCCTGCTTGGCCGACAGGCGCGTCTCGAGGTCCATGTATTCCTTGCCGACGTCGCGCGTCTCGAGGTTCGCGCTCTCGACCTTGCCGAGGGCCTCGAGGGCGCGCAGCGCCTGGTCGAAGCGGTCGGCGCGCACGCGGAGCGTCAGCGTCCCGCGGTCGCGGTCGCCGGGATCCCGCGCGACGGCCGCGTCGGCGACGTAGCCGCCGTGGGCCGAGGCGATCGCCTCGACGCGCGCGGCGGCCTCCGCGTAGCGCGTCACTTCGAGGGTGACCGAGGCGGTGCGGATGAGCTTGCGGGCGGCGAACATGCCCTCGAGCGCGTCGCCGGGCGGCGTCTGCGTCTCGGAGTCGGTTCGCACGGACGACGCCAGCGCCGAGGCGGTCTGCATCAGCGCCGGGCGCGTCGCGGCCGACTCCGGCAGGGCCCTGGCCGCGGCCCAGGTTTCCCGCCGGACGCGCTGTTTCAGGAACGAGCCGCCGAGCGCCGCCGCCACGACCCCGGCGGCGACGAGAAGCGGCAAGAGACGCGGTCGTTTCATCGGGTTCCCTCCCGAGCAGAAGGGAACCCGCGGCGGAGGAAAGGTTCCCGGGTCGCCCTCAGCCCTTCGCGACCCGATCCCGGTAGGCCGGCATGCGGGCGCGCAGGACCTGGAGGCGCTCGGCCGCCCACGGCACCATGCCGATCGCCTTCTCGAGGTTGACGAGCATGCGCGGCGACTGGTACTCGACGCGCATCCGCGGGACGAACTCACCGAGCTTCGCCCAGACGAAGAGTGCCTCGCCGCCCGACTCGAAGAAGAGCTCCGGATGGAGCACGCCGTGGGCGACGAAGGATGCCGCCATGTCCCAGTAGCCGGTGACCATCCGGAAATGCGTGTTCTCGGCGCCGGCGCCGAGCGCCACCGCCATCACGTCCTCGAAGGTCTGTGGAAAGAACTTCGCCCGGAACCACTCGCGGGCGGCGCGCAGCTTGTCGTCGCGGCGGAGCTCGTAGAGACGGAGCACGAGAGCGCTGTCTTCGTACGTCGGGATCGGTGCCGGCATGGGACCTCCTCGAATTCTCGCCGCCTCGCGCCGCGATTCGAGGCGGAAATCTACAGCAACTCGAGCGGTTCGCGCACGAGGGTCGAGACGGCGCCGTGTTAACGCGCGACGAAGACGAAGACCGCGTGCCCGTCCGGGCTCGCGGCGACGGCGTCGGCCTTGAGGTCGCCCGTCACGTCCGCCAGCAGGACGCGATCGGGCGCGGCCGGCACCGCGACGCGGGCCATGCGCTCGACCGCGAGGCCGCCCGGCCCGCCGAACGCGACCGTCAGATCGGACCCGCCGTGATTGGCCGTGACGACGTCGGTCTTCCCGTCGCCGTTCACGTCGCCCGCCGCGAGCTGGAACGGGCCGGCGCCCGTCGGAAGGCGCGGTCCGGGGCGGAACCCGCCCTTGCCGTCGCCGAGGAGGAACGTGATCGCGTCGTCGCTCGGATCGGAGATCTGGCCGGAGTAGTTCGAGAACGCGAGATCGATCCGACCGTCGCCGTCGAGATCGCCGACGCCGACCGTGAACGGCGCGGGGCCCGCGGGGATCCCCGCTCCGGGGCGGAAACCGCCGCGCCCGTCGCCGAGAAGGACCGTGACGACGCCCGCGTCGTAGCTGGGAACGGCGAGGTCGCACCGCCCGTCGCCGTCGAGGTCGCGCAACTGGAGGTTCCGGTATGGTTTCCGGCCGACGTCGATCGGCTCGCCGGGCGTCGCGAAGCCGCCCTTCCCGTCGCCGCGCAGCAGGGTCAATCGGTTCTCACCCCAGCTGTCGATGACCAGGTCGACCTTCCCGTCGCCGTCGACGTCGCAGCCGCCGATCGTGTGCGGGTGCGGCCGGCTGCGGACCGCGAGGGGAGAGCCCGGCCCGGGACGCAGGCCGCCCTTCCCGTCGCCGAGAAGGATCGTCACGAGCGGCGTCCCGTGATTGGCGATGGCGACGTCGGCGTGCCCGTCGCGGTCGAAGTCGCCGACGAGCATCTCCGTCGGTTCGGGCCCCGCGGGAAACGAACGGCCGACGCGGAATCCCCCGCGCCCGTCGCCGAAAAGGATCGTGACGTCGTTGGCGCGGGCGCTCGCCACGAGCAGATCGACGTGACCGTCGCCGTCGAAGTCGCCGGCCGCGAGCGCCTGGGGCGACCGCGCCTCGCCGAGGGAGATCCGAACCGGCGCCGCGAAGGGACCGTCGGACGCGGCGGCGCACGCCACGCCGACCGCGACGGAGACCAGGAGGCCCGCCGCCCGGATCAACGGCCCTCGTTGAAGACGCGCGCGGACTCGCGGGCGAACTGGCGGAACGTCCGCGGCTTCTGCCTGGTGACGTCGGCCACCGTGGTCGTCACCGCCGCGCCGTAGCCGTCGCGGAAGGACGCGGCCAGGATGATCATGTCGTCCACCAGCCAGCGCGGCAGGCCGTCGGCCAGCATCTGCCGGCGCGCGTAGTCGGGCGGGACGTGCGCGTAGGCGACCTTCCGGCCGATCGCCTCCGAGATCGCGTCGGCCATCGCGTCGTACGAGAGCGCCTCGGGTCCCGTCACGTCGTAGATCCGCCGGTCGTGGTCGTTCTGCGTCAGCGCGCAGACCGCCACCGCGGCGACGTCGCGCGTGTCCACGACGGCGACTTCCCCGGCGCCGACCGGCGCCGAGAACGTGCCGGTCGCCGCGATCGACGGTGCGTACGCCGTCATCTGCTGCATGTAGAGCGTCGGCCTCAGGAAGGTGAACCCGAGCCCCGAAGCCTCGATCTGCTTCTCGGTGGCCCAGTGCCAGCGGCCGATCTGCGTTCCGGCGTCCGGGCCGCCGGCCACCGAGACCTTCACGACGTGCCTGGCGCCCGCGCGGCGCGCGGCTTCGAGCGCGTTCGACTGGAGCTCGACCTGATCCGGCGCGGCCGGCGTCAGGAGGAAGATCCGGTCGGCGCCGGCAAACGCCGCCGGCAGCGACTCGGGTCGGGCGAGGTCGCCGACGACGATCTCGATGCCGGGGAGCCGGATCGCCGACGCGCGCATCGCGTCGCGGACCAGGGCGCGCGCCGGAACGTCAGCGGCTGCAAGCTGGCGGACGACTTCGCGCCCGACCTTGCCGGTGGCGCCCGTCACGAGGATCACGGCCGGCCTCGCTTCGAATCGGTCAAGAGGGAAGGCCCTCGGTCGCGAATCATGGCACAGCCGCGGCGCGGCGGTCCTACGGGATCAACAGGACCTTGCCGGTCGTCTGCCGCGCCTCGAGGGCCCGATGGGCCGCGCCCGCCTCGGCCAGCGGAAACTCGCGGTCGACGCGCAGTTTCAGGCGGCCCGCCGCGATCCAGCCGAGCACCTCGCCGGCCCGATCGACGAGCTCCTCGCGCGTGGCCGTGTAGTGAAACAGGGTCGGCCGGGTCAGGTAGAGCGACCCGCGCTGGGAGAGGGTCTGCGGGTCGATCGGCGCGACCGGGCCGCTCGACTGGCCGAAGAGCACCATCGTGCCGCGCAGCGCCAGGCACGCGAGCCCTTTCTCGAAGGTCGTCCTGCCGACGGAGTCGTAGACGACCTGGACGCCCCGGCCGTCGGTCAGGCGGCGCACCTCGGCCTCGAAATCCTGCGTCGTGTAGTCGATCGTCGCGTCCGCCCCCGCCTCTCTGGAGAGCCGCGCCTTTTCGGCGGTCGAAACCGTCGTGAAGACGCGCGCGCCGCGGAGCTTCGCGATCTGCGTCAGCAGCAGCCCGACGCCACCGGCGCCGGCGTGGACGAGACACGCGTCGCCCGCCTTCAGCGGATACGTCGTGCACGCGAGGTAGTGCGCCGTCATGCCCTGGAGCATCGCCGCCGCGGCCTGCTTCGTCGAGACGCCCGCCGGGACCTTGACCAGCCGCGCCGCGGGCACGGCGGCGAGCTCGGCGTACGAGCCCGGGACGCTCGCCCAGGCCACGCGGTCGCCCGGCGCGAGGTCCCGCACGTCCGCCCCGACCGCGACGACCGTGCCGGCGCCTTCGTGGCCGATCGTGAACGGCAGCGCCATCTTGTAGAGGCCGGTCCGGTGGTAGACGTCGATGAAGTTGACGCCCGCGGCCTCGACGCGCACGAGCGCCTCGCCCGCCTGCGGCCTCGGATCCGGCAGATCCTCCAGGCGCAGCGCCTCGGGCCCGCCGGCCGCCTCGACGCGGATCGCCTTCACGATCTGGACCCCGGCGGCGCGTCCGGGAACGAGTCGACCTTCTTATGGATGGGCTTGACCGTCTTCAGATAGTCGTAGATCGCGCCGAGGTCTTCCCTCGTCATCCCCGCGAACCCGAGCCAGCTCATCACCGTGTTCCTGCCGGGCGGCGCGACCGGCGCGGTCTCCGCGGTCATCCCCTCGAAGGCCTTGAAGCGGCCGATGAACTCGTCGCGGCTCGCCCGGCCGACGTACGTTTCGGGGTCGGGCGAGATGTTGGCCGTGACGACGCGGCCCCACGGCCCGATCATCAGCCAGCCGCCCGAGAAGTCCTGCCCCGGGACCAGTTGCCCCTTGTCGTCGTGCGGCGTGTGACAGTCGCGGCACCCGGCGATCGTGACGAGGTACTTGCCGTAGGCGACGGAGTCCGAGCGATCCGGCGCCGCGACCGGTCCGGTCAGGGGCTTGGGCGCGAACTTCACGAAGAAGTTGACGGGCACGTCGAGCTGCCGCGGCGCGACCGGCCGATGGATCGCCTTCAGCGTCCGGATATACGCGACGACCGAAGCGGTGTCCTCATCGCTCATCGCCGCGAAGCCGGGGTACGGCATCATCGGGAAAAGGGCCTTGCCGTGGCGGTCGACGCCCTCGCGGATCGCGCGCGCGACCTCGCCGTCGGTCCAGTCGCCGAGGCCGTACTCCTTGTCGGCGGTGATGTTCTGGGCCTGGACGAGCCCCGGCACGCCGAGCTTCTTGTCGAACGGAAAGCCGCCCTGCCCTTCCGTTCCTGCCTTCACCGGGATCGCGAAGCGGTCGCCGTGGACCTCGGAGTGGCACGGCAGGCAGTCCGCGACGTGCGTCACCAGATACTCCCCGCGGGCGAGGCGCTCGGGCGTGGCCTCGATCTTCACGGTCGAGGCCGGCCGCATGTCGGGCGACCGCAGCGCCAGCCAGGCGACGGCCAGGGCGGCGGCGAGCACCAGGACGGCGAGGATCCGGAACACGACGCGCATCGGCGTGGCCCTCCCGACAAAAAGCGAATCAGTTGATCGATTCGTCGGCCGCGTTTTCCCCCGTCGGCGACGGCGAGGCGTGATGGTGCACCAGGCGCCACTCTCCCGAGACGCGGCCGAACAGGTTCGTCGCCTGCATCCGCGCGGCCTCCGAGTCCTCCTCGGCGCCGAACGGAACGATCACCTCGACGCACGTCACCCAGGCGAGATCCCCGACGAGCGTGATCCGAATGTCCTCGCAGGAAACGGCCCACGGGCGCGAGTTTGTGAAGATGTTTTCCCACGAGCGCTCGACTTCTTCCCAGCCGTCCAGGCGATGCCAGCCGGGATGGACGCAGCTGACGGCCGAGTCGTGGTGCCACACGGCCGCCATCGTCTCGAGGTCGCGCGCCTCGAGGGCCTTGTAGAAGGCGCTATTCGCCTCCGCCACCGCGTCCGCCTCCGGAGTCACGGGCCATACGATATACCTCGGCCGTGAACGACGACACCGGCATCGGCGAAGGCTCGGGTTCCTTTCCCGCGACGCGCGCCTCCGCGGTCCTCGCCGTGCGGAGCGAGAGCGCCGCCGAACGCGAGCGCGGGCTCGCGGTTCTCCTCGCCGCGTACTGGAGGCCGGCATACAAGTACCTGCGCCTGCGTCACCGCGCGTCGAACGAAGACGCGAAGGACCTGACGCAGGCTTTCTTCGCGCGCGCGCTCGAGAAGGATTTCTTCGCGTCCTACGATCCCGAGAAGGGAAGCTTTCGGACGTACCTGCGCGCGTGCCTCGACCGCTTCGTCGCCAACGAAACGAAGGCCGCGCAGCGCCAGAAGCGCTCGCCCGGTGCGCCGCTGCTGTCCCTCGACTTCGAGGATGCCGAGGCGGAGCTCGCGCGCGCCGAGCCCGCCGACGGCAAGACGCCCGAGCAGGCGTTCCACGACGAGTTCGTGCGCAACCTCTTCGCCCTCGCGGTCGAACGGCTCCGGAGCGACTGCGCGCGGCGCGGGAAGGACCTTCCGTTCCGCCTCTTCGAGCGCTACGAGCTCGACCGCGATCCCGACGAGAAGCTGACGTACGACCGTCTCGCCGACGAGGTGGGCCTTCCCGTCACGCAGGTCACCAACTTTCTCGCGTTCGCCCGGCGAGAGTTCCGGCGCATCGTCCTCGAGACGCTGCGCGAGATCACGGCGAGCGACCGCGAGTTCCGCGACGAGGCCCGCCGCCTCCTCGGAGACGCGGCCGGATGAGGTGGCTCTCGGACGTCACGGTGCGGCACCTGCGCCGCGTCGCCGAGTGGCCGGACCTCGGCGAGACGAAGTACCGCCTGCTCGACGAGCTCGGGCGCGGCGGCATGGGCGCCGTCTACCTCGCGGAAGACACGGTCCTCGGGCGGCCGGTCGCCTTGAAGGTCGTGGCCACGGGCGCCGCGGGCGGCGGCACGGCGGAGCGCCTGTGGAACGAGGCGCGCGTCCTCGCCCGGCTCGAGCATCCCGGCATCGTGCCCGTCCACGACGCGGGGGCGTTGCCCGACGGACGGATCTTCTACGCGATGAAGCGGGTGGACGGCCGGCGCCTGGACGAGCTCGCTCCGGATCTGCCGCGGCTGGAGCGCCTCCGCGCCTTCCAGCGGCTCTGCGAGCCCGTCGCCTTCGCCCACGCGCGCGGCGTCGTGCATCGCGACCTGAAGCCCGAGAACGTCATGGTCGGCCCCTTCGGCGAAGTGCTCGTCATGGACTGGGGCGTCGCGAAAGCGCTCGGCGGCGCCGACGCCTCCGGACCGCCCGGACGGGCCGCCGCCGACTCCCCGGCCGTCCGGACGTCCGAGGGCGCGGTCGTCGGCACGCCCGCGTACATGGCGCCGGAGCAGGCGTCGGGGTCGGGCGCCGTCGGCGCCGCCGCGGACGTCTACGCCCTCGGCGGCATCCTCCATTTCCTGGTCACGGGAAAAGCGCCGTTCGACGACGCCGGCGCCGCGGCCCGCGCGCGCGACGGCGGCCGCGCCGAACCGCCGGCACCGCGCGACGTCGCCCCGGACGTGCCGCCCGCTCTCGAGGCGATCGTCCTCCGCGCCATGGCCCTGGACCCGGGCGATCGGTACCCGTCGGTCGAGGCCCTCGCCGCGGAGGTCGGCCGCTTCTGCGGCGGCGAACGCGTGCTGGCCCACGACGAGGGCCTTCCCGCCCGCGTGCGGCGGTTCGCGGCGCGCTATCAGACGCCGATCCTGATCGTCGCCGCCTACCTCGTGATGCGGGCGGTCCTCCTCCTCTACGGCCGGCGCTGAAACCACGCCTAATGGATTTCGAATAAACGTTGTAAGGAAGGGTGTGGAGGAACGATGAGCAAACCGGTCTTCGGACTCGTCCTGGGGGGCGTCCTCGGCATCTTCGACGGGTTGACCGCGTATTTCACGCCCGAAGTGCGCAGCCAGCTCCTCGGCATCGTCATCGGCTCGACCTTCAAAGGGCTCGTCGCGGGGCTCGCGATCGGGTTCTTCGCCCGCAAGGTGAACTCGCTGCCGCTCGGCGTCCTCTTCGGACTCGCCGTGGGGCTCGTGCTCGCCTGGATCGTAGCGGCGATGCCCGACCCCAACGGCAAGCACTACTACTTCGAGATCATGCTGCCCGGAGCCCTCGTCGGCGCCATCGTCGGCTACGCCACACAGCGCTACCGGGCCGCGGCGACGCGCACGGCCTGAACCGAAACGGCAACCCAACCCGTCCCGAAAGGAGATCCCATGTCCCGCGTCATTCACTTCGAGATCCCGTCCGACAACCCGGAGCGCTCGGTGAAGTTCTACGGCGACGTCTTCGGCTGGAAGTTCCAGAAGTGGGACGGTCCCATGCCGTACTGGCTCGTCTCGACCGGCGCCGACGGCGCCCGCGGGATCGACGGCGGCTTGAAGCCCCGCTCGCATCCGGGCGAGTCGACGGTCAACACGGTCGGCGTCGCGTCGGTCGACGACAGCGTGAAGGCGATCGAGACAAAGGGCGGCAAGACCGTCGTGCCGAAAATGGCAATTCCGGGCGTGGGCTGGCTCGCCTACTGCGCCGACCCCGACGGCAACACGTTCGGCGTCATGCAGGAGGACCCGGCGGCGCGCTAGCGGCCGGAAACCGCCGCCGCGAATTTCTCCAGATCCACGTTCCCGCCCGAGACGACGACCGCGGCCGCCGTCCCGGGCGGCGCCTTCACCTTCCCCGCCACGAGCGCGGCGAGGGCGGCCGCGCCCGAGCCCTCGACGTAGAGCTTCGCGCGCGTCGCGAGCAGCCGCATTCCTTCGAGGATCTCGGCCTCGCTGACGGCGGCGATCGCGTCGACGGCCTCGCGGGCGATCTCGAGCGGCAGCGCGCCGACGAATGGCGGCGTCATGCCGTCGGCGACCGTCGCGGGCCGCGGCGCCGGCACGGGCTTGCCGGCGGCGAGCGCCGGCGCGAGTCCCGGCCCGGCTTCGAGCTCGACCGCCACGATCCGCGCCGACGGGCGCGCCTGCCGGACCGCGGACGCGACGCCGCCGAGCAGCCCGCCGCCGCCGACCGGGACGACGACGAGGCCGACGTCGGGAAGGTCGTCGGCGAGCTCGAGCCCCGCCGTGCCCGCGCCCGCGAGCACCACGGGATCGTCGAACGGATGGACGAACGTCAGGCCCCGCGCTTCGCGGACTTCGTGCAGCTTGTCGAAGAGCGTCGGCCGGTCCGCGTGGAAGACGATCTCGGCGCCGTAGCCGCGAACCGCCTCGATCTTGGAGCGCGGCGCGTCCGTCGGCATCACGACGGCCGCGGCGCAGCCGGCCTCGCGCGCGGCCCAGGCCACCGCGGCCGCGTGATTTCCCGCCGAGACCGTGACGAGGCCGCGGGCGCGTTCGGCCTCCGACAGCGACAGCACCTTGTTGAGCGCGCCGCGCGCCTTGAACGAGCCCGTCTTCTGGAAGCTCTCGGCCTTGAGGAAGAGGCGCACGCCGGTCAGCGCGCCGAGCTGGGCCGAGGAGAGGAGCGGCGTGCGATGCACCCGCCCGGCGATCCGGGAGGCGGCCTCCCGGATCGCGTCGAGCGGAATCATCGCCGCCCTACTTCGCGGCGACGAGCGCTGGCGGCTGCCACGTCCCGTCCCCGGGCGGCAGGATCGACGGCGCCTCGGTCTTCGGCCAGTAGAGCCGCATGACGATGTAGATCGGTCCGTCCGGCGCCGGCAGCCAGTTGGACTCCTTGTCCTTCCCGGGAGAGTCCTTCTGGATGAAAAGCGTGACCGAACCGTCGGCGTTCGTCTTCATCTGGGAGAGCATCGGCGAATTGATGAGGTACCGGTTGATCGGGTTCTTGATGAGCAGCTGCGTCTTGCCGTCGTACATGGTCACCGACCAGAACGCGTTGACCGGCGGGAACTGACCTTTCGCGAAGGTCAGCGTGTAGGCGCGCTTCGAGCCGTCGAGCTCCTGCCCGGAGCCGTCGGTGCGCGTGAACGGATACATCGCTTCCTCGGGGCTGTTGCCGTAGATCCCGGCCTTCGCCGCCGCGGCGCGCTTCAACCAATCGCCGCCGTAGTGGGCGCTGTCGCCCGGCAGACCGCTGATTCGCCAGCCGTTGATCGCCTTGCCCGCGCTCGCCACCGCCTCGTCGACCTTCTTCGAGCCTTCCTTCATCCCGACGAGGATCGCCGCCTTGTGCTCCACGGAGAGCTGCTTGAAGTCGAACTTCTTGCCCGGGCCGACGCCGATCGTCGCGAGCCGCGCCCGGATTTCCTTCTCGTTCTCGGCCTCGGGCGCGAATTGCAGCGCGAAGTCGAGATACTCGAAGAACTCCGTCTTGACGAGATCCTTGTCGATCTTCGGCCATTCGACGGCCGGCGGCGTCCGGGGTGCCGGCTGTTTCAGGTAACTCGAGAGCGTCTGGACCTTGTAGCCCGCCTGGACCTTCTCCACGTTCGGCATGTCGGCCGGGTTGAACAGCTGGGTGCGGTATCCCACCAACGAGAACTGCGTGCTGGATCGAAAGACCTTCTTGATCCCTGCCGGCGTCTCGCCCTTCCAATCCGGTCCGGCGACCATGTAATCCCCCGCGTCACTTCCCGTGGCACGAGAGCCGACATAGCCGTAGTTGTAAGTGTTGCCGTCGCAGAGCATGACCGAGTAGTACCGCTTCGGGTCGACCGCGGGCACCGAAAGGACGATCGGCTCCGCCCGCAGGTCCATCCACACGAACGAATACGGCGTATCGCTGTTCGGCGTGGGAATGGACGTGTCCTCGTAAGTGAAAACGCGCGCCTCGTTCTTGATCTGGTTGAACGGCGCCTTGAACTGTGCGGAATTGCGGTCGATTGCGTATTCGTACATCACGGCGTAGTTCATGACGATCGGCAGGCCGTAGACGAACCCGTCCTCCGCGATCTTCTTGACCTCCTCGATGCCTGGAGCGGGCACGCCGGAGGCAACGTCCTTCTTCTCGGCCTGGGTCACGGCGTCGTTCTTGTGGTCGCAGGAAAGCGGCGCGAGGGCGAGGACCAGGAGTGCGAGCCCGGCGAAAGCGAAGCGCAGACGATGCATTCATTCCTCCTTGCGTCGGGGAGACACTACCGCAGCGCCGCGAGAAACGACGCGGAGTGTCAGCTCGCGCCGAGCGCTTTGAGCCGTTCGAGCGCGTGGGCCCTGGCCACACCGTTCTGCGCCGCGTCGTCGCTGCCCGGCTTCGACGCGATCTCGACGCACTTCTGGTACGCCGCGATCGCCGCCGCCTTGTCCCCGCTCGCCTCGAGGGCTTCGCCGAGGCTGTCGTACGTGTTGGCGGAGTCGGGATGGAGCCGGGTGTTCACGCGGAAGACGGAGACCGCTTTCGCGTAGTCCTTCTGCTGCAGGAAACCGTAGCCCAGCTGGTTCAGGCGCTGCTCCGCGACGGCCTCGCTCGACGGATCGGATGCCTGGATCTTCTTGTAGCCGGCGACGGCGTCGTCGTACTTGCCGTCGGCGACATCCTCGGCGGGCACCCGCGTCGCGGCCCCGACGCGCGGGGCCGTCCCCGTCTGACCGCGCCCGCTGACGACGAGCTGCGCGCCGCCGTCGGCGCGCCGCTCGAACGTGTAGCGCGTGTCCTCGTCGCGCCGCACGAAGGCGCGCTTGGAGACCGGGACGAGCGCAAAGTCGTGCGCGAGCGGCACCTTGACCTCGAGGCCGCCCGCCGTGGTCGTGACGATGAAGATGGTGTCCGCGTCGAGCCGGTACCGGCCGGCGAAAACGGTCAACTCCTCGGCCGTGAGCCTCGCGGGCGCGATCGGGTCGATCTGATACCCCTCCCAGAAATACGCCGCCGCGATCGAGCGCAGCACCTCCTCCATCAGGGGAAAGGCCGCATTCGAGTTGCACATGACGACGGCGCCGTAGCCCCGGGTCTCGCTCGCCGTCATCTGCGACAGGAAGCCCTCGTCGGAGCCGCCGTGCCCGAAATACTTCGCGCCGCCCCGGTCGTCGATGCCGAGGCCGAGCGCGTAGTCGTCTTTCCGCGGCGTGACCATGTTCTCCGCCATCGCCTTCGTCAGCGGGCCCTTGCCGCCCGCGAGCATCTTCTGCAGGCCGATCGCAAAGCGCGCGAGGTCCGACGGCGTCGTCCACAGCCCCGCGGCCGCCATCTCGGGATAGACGTGGCGCTTGCCCTCGACGGGCTTGTTGTTCTGGTCGTAGCCCGCGGCGGCCGAGACCACGAGCGCGGCCGGCAGCGGCTGCTCGTACGTGCTCTCTTTCATGCCGAGCGGTCCGAGGACGAGCTTCTGCATCAGCGCCGGAAACGCCTGCCCGGTCGCGTCGGACATCGCGAGCTGCGCGATCGTGTAGCCGCCGCCGGAGTACTCGTACTTCGTGCCGGGATCCACGACGACGCGCACGGCCGCCGTGTTGGCCGGCGGCGCCCCGTCGAGGACCTGAGGAACGGTCGGCACCGGCGCGCCCGCGGCGTACCCGGGAAAGCCGTGGACCGTGAGCCCGGCGGTGTGGGACAGGAGCTCCTCGAGCGTCACCGGCGTCTTCGCGGTGTGCGCGTTGCCCGGGACCTTCCACGACTTGAGATAGGTGTTGACGTCGGCGGTCAGCGAGAGCTTGCCGTCCTCGACGAGCGCGAGCGCGCCCATGGCCGCCACGGGCTTGCTGATCGAGCCGGCCTGGAAGAGCGTCGCGGCGGTGGCCGGCTGCTTCGTCTCGACGTCGGCGAGCCCGTAGGCCTTCGCCCACTCGATCTTCGAATCGCGGATCACGGCGACGGAGAGCGCGGGGACGCCATAGTGGCGCATCCGCTCCTCGATCGACCAGGTCTTGTCGCCTTCGATCAGGACCGGGGGCCGGAGCCCGTTCTCGACCTGCGCGACGCGGGGGTCGGTGGGCGCGGCGGCGGCCGCGGCGGCGAGGCCGGCGCCGAGGAGCAGAGCAACGAAACGATGTGTCCGCACGGAGTGTCCTCCTTGGGGTGGCGCGGATACTAACGGAACCCGGGCGCCGCGGCGAACGCTCAGGCCGCGGCGAAGTCCGCGACGACCGGGGCATGGTCGCTCGTCCCCACGTCTGCCCGGACCGCGCATGCCGTCGCCCGCCGCGCCAGGGACGCGCTCGCCAGGATGTAGTCGATCCGCCAGCCGATGTTGCGCTGTCGGAGGTTGCGCCAGGGCGCCCACCACGTGAAGAGGCCCTCGTTGTCGGGATCGAGCTTCCGGCCGACGTCGACCAGGCCCTGCGCCAGGATCTTCGACAGGAGCGACCGCTCGTCCTCGCGCTGTCCGATCGCGCCGGCCTTGCGCTCCTTCGGGTGAACGTCCCGGTCCGTCAGGGCGACGTTGATGTCGCCGCAGAGGAGCAGCTCGCGGCCGCGCTCGCGGCACTGCCGGGCGTAGCCCTCGAGCGCTTCGAGGAACCGGATCTTCGCCTCGTAGTCCTTGCCGCCGTTGGGGACGTAAACCGAGGCGACCTCGACGCCGCCGACGGACGCCGCGACGATGCGCGTTTCGTGGTCGAACTCCGGGTGTGAGAAGGCCGGCCGCTCCGGACACAGGTCCTTGCGCACGTGGAGCGCGACCCCGGAGTAGCCGCCCGCGCCGTGCCAGTAGCACCAGTAGCCCTCGGATTCGAACAGCATCTCGGGCACCTGATCGGGCCGGGCCTTGATCTCCTGGAGGCAGACGGCATCGGGGCGGTC
>Ga0335083_10002398_pt1 | contig 24743 bp, 21 predicted proteins | sample Lox_Sample_42_FD_206716 | JGI IMG/M metagenome (GOLD analysis project Ga0335083, IMG submission 206716) | Soil microbial communities from Loxahatchee National Wildlife Refuge, Florida, United States - Lox_Sample_4.2 | ecosystem: Environmental > Terrestrial > Soil > Wetlands | place: USA...
GGCTTGAGCCCGTCCCGCACATCGGGTAGCGCCCGGCCGATGATGACCGACATCGCGTAGTCGATGTAGCTGCGCTGCATCTCGTACTGCAGGTCGACCGGCTCGGTGCGATCGCCTCCGCCGCCGCCGGCGGGCACATCCGTAACTGTCACTTTGGTCTAATCCTCAAATCGAGTGCTGAGCCCGGCTGGCTAGATGTCCAGGAACCTGACGTCCTTGGCGTTGCGGGTGATGAACGAGCGGCGCGCCTCGACGTCCTCGCCCATCAGCACGCTGAACAGCTCGTCGGCCTGGGCCGCGTCGTCCAGCGTCACCTGCAGCAGCAGCCGGGTGGCGGGGTCCATCGTGGTTTCCCACAGCTCGTTCGCGTTCATCTCGCCGAGGCCCTTGAAGCGCTGCACGGCGTCGCGCGGGCGCGGGTCCCGGCGCCCTTCCGCGATGCCCGCCTCGATCAGCCGGTCCCGCTCGGCGTCGGAGTAGGCGTAGCCGGGCTCGGCCCCGCGCCCCTCCCACTTGATCTTGTACAGCGGCGGCTGCGCCAGGTAGACGTAGCCCGCCTCGACCAGCGGCTTCATGAACCGGAAGAGCAGGGTGAGGAGCAGCGTCCTGATGTGCTGCCCGTCCACGTCGGCGTCCGCCATCAGGATGATCTTGTGATAGCGGAGCTTGGCGATGTCGAACTCGTCGTGGATCCCGGCCCCCAGCGCCGTGATCATCGACTGGACCTCGTTGTTCTTGAGCACGCGGTCGATCCGCGACTTCTCCACGTTGATGATCTTGCCGCGGATGGGCAGGATGGCCTGGAACTTCGGGTCCCGGCCGCCCTTGGCCGAGCCGCCGGCCGAGTCGCCCTCGACCACGTAGATCTCGGACTTCTCCGGGTCGGTGGACTGGCAGTCGGCCAGCTTGCCGGGCAGTGAGGTGGAGTCGAGCAGCGACTTGCGGCGGGTCAGGTCACGTGCCTGCCGCGCCGCGATCCGGGCCCTGGCCGCCTGGCTGGCCTTGTTGATGATGTCCTTGGCCTCGCCCGGGTTCCGGTCGAACCAGTCGCGCAGGTGGTCGTTGCAGGCCTTCTGCACGAACGACTTGGCCTCGGTGTTGCCGAGCTTGCCCTTGGTCTGCCCCTCGAACTGCGGCTCGGCCAGCTTGACCGAGACGATCGCGGTCAGGCCCTCGCGTACGTCGTCGCCGGTGAGGTTGTCTTCCTTCTCGCGGAGCAGCTTCTGGTCCCGCGCGTACTTGTTGACGACCGTGGTGAGCGCGGCCCTGAAGCCCTCTTCGTGGGTGCCGCCCTCGGCCGTGTTGATGGTGTTGGCGAAGGTGTACACCGACGGGGTGTACGAGGAGTTCCACTGCATCGCGATCTCGGCCGCGATGCCGTCGCCCTCCTCGCCGAACTCGATGACCGACGCGTGCACCGGCTCCTTCGAGCCGTTGATGTGCCGGACGAAGTCGGCGATCCCCCCGGCGTACTGGTACCGGGCTTCCCGCCGCTCGTCCTGGCGCTCGTCCGCGATGGAGATGGCCAGGTTCCGGTTGAGGAAGGCCATCTCCTGGAGCCGGCTGGACAGCGTCTCGAAGTTCCAGTCGGTGGTCTCGAAGATGTCGCCGTCCGGCCAGAACGTGATCGTGGTGCCGACATCGGAGGTCTCGGCGCCCCGCTCGAGCGGGCCCATCGGGGCACCGCGGTCGTAGGCCTGGGTCCAGACGTAGCCGTGAAGGTGGATCTCGACCTCGAGCAAGGCCGACAGGGCGTTCACCACGGACACGCCGACGCCGTGCAGGCCGCCGGATACCGCGTAGGACTTGCTGTCGAACTTGCCGCCCGCGTGCAGCGTGGTCATCACGACCTCAACCGCCGGGCGGTGCTCCACCGGGTGCTCGTCCACCGGAATGCCGCGGCCGTTGTCCCGCACCCGGACGCCGCCGTCGGCCAGCAGCGTGACCTCGATGGTGTCGCAGTAGCCGGCCAGCGCCTCGTCCACCGCGTTGTCCACAACCTCGTAGACGAGGTGATGCAATCCTCGCGGACCGGTCGAGCCGATGTACATTCCCGGGCGCTTGCGGACGGCCTCAAGACCCTCGAGTACCGTGATCGAGCCTGCATCGTAGGACAAACCGAACTCCATCCTGCATGAGAAGCGCAGCCCTAGCCCCCGCCATGTGGCCATCTGTGCGCATATTCATTTTACCTTCGGGCAACGACAGACACGGCCGTCTTCCCCCTGGTGTCGCAACTGCCAGGCGTTTATCCGTACGTGTCGCCGGGCCCCTTGCTGCCGGGCACCCGCCAGCCGCCACGCTGGCGCGGCGCCGCCGGCCCGCGGACCTTGACCCGGCGGACGGAACCGTCGCCGAGCTCGGAGTTGAGCCGCTTGACGAGCACCGGCGCCAGCAGCCGGACCTGGGTGGCCCAGGCCGTCGAGTCCGCCGTGACCGCCAGCTCGCCGTCGGCGAAGCTGTCCGGCTGGGTATGCGCGGCCAGGTCCGCGCCGACGATCTCGGCCCACCGGCCGAACACCGAGCCCATCGCGGCCCGCTGCTGCCAGCCGTGCGAGTCGAGCAGCCCGCCGATCGCGCTGGACAGCGACTGCGGATCCTCCTGGCGCGGCCGCCTTCGTCCCGCCGCGCCGGGCGCGCCGGGGAAGGCGGCCGCGGATACGCCGGGCCGTTCGGGATCATCGTTCTGGTCCGGCCCCGACCCGCGGCCGAAGCCGGCCGGGAGGTCGCCCCGGGCCCGCGCGTCCGCCTTGGCCACGGCGAGCGCCTCGACCGCCAGCCGCGCCCGGTCCCGGCCTCCTGGATCCCGCGGTCCCCGCGGGTCCTGTCCCGTCGCCGTCCGGCCCGGCATGGATGCCCCTACTCGTCGCTGGTAACGGTGCCCGCGCTGACGGTGAACCGCGCGCCGTCGAGCACCGCCGGGACGTCGGCGGGCACCGCCGCGGTGATCAGGACCTGCTCGGCCCCGGCCACCAGCGCGGCCAGCCGGTCCCGGCGCCCGGTGTCGAGCTCGGCGAACACGTCGTCGAGGATCAGCACCGGGTCCTCACGGCCCTCGCGGAGCAGCGCGAAGCTGGCCAGCCGCAGCGCGAGCGCCAGCGACCAGGACTCCCCGTGGCTGGCGTAGCCGCGGGCAGGCATGCCGCTGACCGACAGCTCGAGCTCGTCCCGGTGCGGGCCGACCAGGCAGACGCCGCGCTCAAGCTCGCTGGACCTGACGGCGGCCAGCGCCTTCAGCAGGGCGGTCTCGAGCACGGTCGGCCCGGGACCGGTCACGTTCTCGAACTCATCGTTAGTATTCAACGCTGAACTGCGGTAAAACATTCCGCACGCCTCGCCCGCGGGGCTGCCGGAAACGGCCTCGTAGGCCGCCGCGACGTGCGGCCTGAGCGCGGCGACCAGGCGCATCCGCCCGGCCAGCAGCGGCGCCCCCGCCCGGGCCAGCTGGCCGTCCCACGCGTCGAGCGTGGTCGTCATGGCCTCGCGGGCCTGGCCGCCCAGGTGCCCCTTGGATCCCGCCGACTTGAGCAGCGCCGTGCGCTGCTTCAGCACCCGCTCGTAGTCCGCCCGGACGCCGGCGTAGCGCGGCGCGGAGGCGATGAGCAGTTCGTCGAGGAACCGCCGCCGCTCACCCGGGTCGCCCTTGACCAGGGCCAGGTCCTCGGGCGCGAACAGCACCGTGCGCAGCGCGCCCAGGATGTCCCGTGGCCGCGGCATCGGCGCCCGGTTCAGCCGGACCCGGTTGGCCCGCCCCGGGTTGAGCTCGATCTCGACCAGCACGTCCCCCTGCGCCCCGGTCACCGCCCCGCGCAGCACGGCCCGCTCCGCCCCCCGCCGCACCAGCGGCGCGTCGCTGGCCACCCGGTGGCTCCCCAGCGTGGCCAGGTAGCCGACCGCCTCCACCAGGTTGGTCTTGCCCTCCCCGTTCGGCCCCCTGAACGTGGTCACCCCCGGCCCGAGCTCCAGGCTGAGCGCCGGGTACGACCTGAAATCGGTCAGCGCCAGCCGGGTGAGATGCACAGCCCGAGCCTACGGGCTCCACCTAGCCCGCGTGCCCCCACACGCACCGAGCCCCCAGACCTACCCGCGCCAAAAGCCGCTCCCCCCACACACAAGCCCCCGCACCCACCCCTCGCACCCCTCGCACCCCCAAATAAGGCATGGTTGCCACAACACCTCCCAAAGGGAGTGGACGCTGCAACAACCATGCCTTGAGTTATGGAGCCTGAGGTGAAGGTGGTGCGGGTGGTGCGCTGGGGTGGGGTTTACCTTTTGCTGTGGATTAGCCGGCGCTGCGGATCGGCATGAGGACGTAGCGGTAGTCGGGGTCGCCTTCGTTCTTGCCGGTGATGACCGCGGGCTTGGTGGGCGAGGTGAACGAGATCCGGGCCGTGTCGGAGTCCAGCGCCCCGATGCCGTCGAGCAGGTACTGCGGGTTGAACGCGATCTGCAGGTCTTCCCCGTCGTACGACGCCTCGACGACCTCGACCGCCTGGGCCTCTTCCGAGGCGCCCGCCTCGAGCACCAGCTGCCCGTCGCTGAACGCCAGCCGCACCGGGGTGTTGCGCTCGGCGACCAGCGCGACCCGCTTGACCGCCTCGGCGAACGGGGCGGCCATCAGCTCGGCGGTCGCGCTGAACTCGTTCGGCAGCAGCGACTGGTACTTGGGGTACTCGCCGCTCAGCAGCCGGGTAGTGGTCTGTCGGCCGGCTCCGGCGAACCCGATCAGGCTGTCACCGCCCAGCGAGATGGATACCTCGGCACCCGAGGTCAGGGCGCGGGCCGTCTCGCCGAGCACGCGGGCGGGGACGAGCACGGCCGTGTCGAGGTCCGGTTGCGTCGGGTTCCACCGCAGCTTGCGGACGGCCAGCCGGTACCGGTCGGTGGCGACCAGGGTGAGCGAGTCGCCGCTGATCTCGATCCTGATGCCGGTCAGCGCGGGCAGCGTGTCGTCCCGGCCGGCCGCGATCGCCACCTGGGCGATGGCCGAGGCCAGCGCGTCGCTGCCCACCGAGCCGGTGAGCGGGGGCATGTCCGGCAGCGTCGGGTATTCCTCTTCCGGCAGCAGGACCAGGGTGAAGGTGGCGCTGCCGCACTTGAGGGTGGCCCGGGTGCCGTCGGTGACCAGGTCGACCGGCTTGGCGGGCAGCGACCGCACGATCTCGGCCAGCAGGCGGCCAGAGACCAGCACGGCCCCCTCTTCGTCGGTGATCACCGGCACGGTGGCCTGCGCGGAGACCTCGTAGTCGAACGTCGACAGCGTCAGGTCGTTCCCCGCCAGCAGGCGCATCCCGGCCAGCACGGGGGCGGTGGGGCGGGCGGGCAGGGCGCGCGCGGTCCAGGCCACGGCGTCCGCGAGATGATCACGCTCAACCTGGAGCTTCACGGGAACTGCCTCCTGGGTTCGTCGGGTCGTGAAGAGAACTTCGGTGTCGCTTTGGTGTCAGAGTGCGCGTGGCCGGGTATGGCAGCGGTGGTCGCAGGCTCCCCATGCACAGACCTACTTGGTGTTGTTCTTTCCTTTATTGAGAGAACCGTCATAGTCATAGGTGCGGTGGATACTGGGGAGAACCCGCGTTCCCGCAGGCCGGCAGCTAGTTGCAACCCACAAGGGCTGTGGCGGGCCAGGGGACGGCGTGAGGCCCCTTGTGGCCGCCGGGTGCTGCCACACGGACTTGCCACTAGTTGTCCCCCGGTTTTCCGAAACTCATCCACAACGTTGTCCACAAACTGTGTGCATAGCAAGTGCGCGAGCCGGCTCAGCCGGTGCGCGCCTGCTGCTTGATCCGGTTGGTCAGCTCGGTGACCTGCGTGTAGATCGACCGGCGCTCGGCCATCAGCGAGCGGATCTTCCGGTCGGCGTTGATGACGGTGGTGTGGTCGCGGCCGCCGAACTGCTGGCCGATCTTGGGCAGGGACAGGTCGGTGAGCTCACGGCACAGGTACATGGCGATGTGCCGGGCGGTGACGAGCACCCGCGACCGCGAGCTCCCGCACAGGTCCTCGATGGAGAGCCCGAAGTAGGACGCGGTCTGGCCCATGATCGTCGCGGTGGTGATCTGCGGGCCCTGGGCCTCGGGGATGAGGTCCTTGAGCACGATCTCGGCCAGCTGGAGGTCGACCGACTGGCGGTTCAGGCTGGCGAACGCCGTCACCCGGATGAGGGCGCCCTCGAGCTCCCTGATGTTGGTGGAGATCCGGCTGGCGATGTACTCAAGCACCTCGGGCGGCGCGTTCAGGCCTTCCTGGATGGCCTTGCGCCGCAGGATGGCGATGCGGGTCTCGAGCTCGGGCGGCTGGACGTCGGTCAGCAGGCCCCACTCGAACCGGCTGCGGAGCCGGTCTTCCAGCGTGACCAGCCGCTTGGGAGCGCGGTCGCTGGAGATGACGATCTGCTTGCTCGCGTTGTGGAGTGTGTTGAAGGTGTGGAAAAACTCTTCCTGCGTGCCTTCTTTGTTCTCCAGGAACTGGATGTCGTCGACCAGGAGCACATCCACGTCGCGGTACCGGCGGCGGAAGCCGTCCTGCTTGCCGTCCCTGATCATGTTGATGAAGTCGTTGGTGAACTCCTCCGAGCTGACGTACCTGACCTTCAGGCCGGAGTAGAGGGTCTGGGCGTAGTGCCCGATCGCGTGCAGCAGGTGGGTCTTGCCCAGGCCGGAGTCACCGTAGACGAACAGCGGGTTGTACGCCTTGGCGGGCGCCTCGGCGACCGCCACCGCCGCCGCGTGCGCGAACCGGTTGCTCGACCCGATGACGAACGTCTCGAAGGTGTACTTCGAATTCAGCCGGGTGCCGCCGAGCCGGGCGGCGGGCATCGCGCCGGGGGCCCCGGGCGCTACCGGGCGGCCCTGGTCCGCGGCGGGCTCGCCGGCGATCTCGTGGGCCTGGTGGGGGTGCGGCGCGGGGGGTTCCGGCCGCAGGTCCTGGCCGCCGCCAGGACCGGAGAGCCCGGCCAGGGACGTTACCGGAGACGTGGGGCCCGGCTGGGCGATGGGGCCCGGCGGAGCCACCGGGCTCTGCGAGGTCACCGGGGCCTGCGGGGCTTGCGGGCCTTGAGGGGCTTGCGGGCTCGGGTCGACGGTGACGGCGAGCTGGATGTCGCGGCCGAGCTGCTGGGACAGGGCCTGGGTGACCAGCGCGCGCAGCCTGGTCTCCAGCTGTTCTTTGACAAACTCGTTCGGCGTGGCGATGAGCGCGGTGTTCTCCACCAGGCCGAGCGGCCTGGTGAGCTTCAGCCAGGCCCGCTGGTGCGGCTGGATCTGAAGGTCAGCCAGCCCGTCGAGGGATCGTGCCCAGACTTCCGCCAGATCTGGATTTGCCACCTGTCGCGCTCCCCTCGCGTCCCCGTCGCGAGCCGTGCTCACGATCCACAGAACAATCCACATGTTGTGCACGTGGCTTCCCAGCTGCGCACTGCTACGACGCTGTTACAACACCGTGACTGCCGCAGTCTGGGGAGAATAGCTTTCCACAGCCTAAGTCGCGCCAGCGGGGCACGGGTACCAAACGGCGGGGATCTAGGTGATAGCCTGGGTTGATTCCGATACCCGCACGCGGCGGTCGAGCGTGCCCTCATCAGATCCCTTACCTGGAGTTCCAGTGAGTAAGCGCACGTTCCAGCCGAACAATCGGCGCCGCGCGAAGACGCATGGTTTCCGGCTGCGCATGCGCACCCGCGCCGGGCGCGCTGTCCTTGCCGCCCGCAGGCGCAAGGGCCGTGACCGGCTGAGTGCCTGATCCTGCCATCCCAGTCCCGGATGCGCCGCGGCGCGGAGTTCACCCTGGCCGTGCGCACCGGGACCCGAGCGGGCAGGCCCCGCGTGGTAGGCCACCTTCTGGTTCGCGATGACGAGCCGCACCGGCGAGAACCGGCCCGGGTAGGATTCGTAGTAAGCCGGGCGGTTGGCTCGGCGGTCACGAGAAACCGCGTGAAGCGGCAGCTCCGTGCACTCGTGCGCGGGTACCTGCAGTCGCTTCCTCACGGTAGCCTTCTTGTGGTGCGCGCAAATGCCGCAGCCGCGCACGCAAGCCATCCGGATCTCGCTGCGGATCTGGATTCGGTGATCAGCAGGTTGCTGCGGCGGCAGGTTGGGGCAAGCGTCGGTAATGCCAGATAGAGGTACCGCTAACGGTCCGGCCAGCACCGCGCCAGACAGTGCAACGGTGCCGGCCCGGCTGCTGATGCGCCCCATCATGGGTTATCAGCGGTTCATCAGCCCGTTGCTCGGGCCGCGGTGCCGCTTCGCGCCATCATGCAGTGCCTACGCTGTGGCCGCCCTGGCCGAGCACGGCGCCGCCCGGGGCCTGTGGCTCGCGGTGGCGCGTATCGCCCGGTGCCATCCCTTCCATCCCGGCGGCTATGATCCGGTGCCTGCCAGGAAACCCGCTAAGGTCGCGAGGAGCTAGCAGTGGCCCTGCTCAACCCGCTGAACAACGTGGTGGCATGGGTCATCATGCGCCTACACGCCGGCCTCGGCGCGCTCTTCGGCGCGTCCTCCGGCCTGGCGTGGGGCCTTTCCATCGCGTTCCTGGTCATCATCATCCGGCTGTGCCTGGTCCCGCTGTTCGTCAAGCAGGTGCACGCGCAGCGGAAGATGGCCCAGCACGCGCCCCAGCTGCAGGAACTGCGGAAGAAGTACAAGGGCGACAAGCAGCGTCTCCAAGAAGAGACGATGAAGTTCTACAAGGAGAACGGGGTCAACCCGCTGGCGGGCTGCCTCCCCATGATCCCGCAGATGATCGTGTTCTTCTCCCTGTTCAGCGTGCTGCGGTTCATCGCTGACTGGAAGCCGGGCCACCCGCTCCAGTACGGGTTCACCGAGCCGGTGGTGGAGAGCGCGCAGCAGGCGAAGATCTTCGGCGTCCACCTGAACGACAAGCTCCTGTTCGCGCACCCTGCCCCGCCGATGCACGTGGCCATCGTGATCGCGATCACCGTGGTCATCAGCGCGACGACGACGTTCATGACCGTCCGGCAGAGCGCCAAGCGCGGGCTCATGCAGACCGGTGGCATGGACCCGGACAACCCGATGGCCGCCTCGCAGAAGTACATGCAGTACATCGTGCCGTTCTTCTCGCTGACCGGTCTGTACTGGCAGTACGGCCTGGTGCTGTACTGGGTGACCACCAACGTGTGGACGCTGGGCCAGCAGTACTTCATGTTCAGGAACTGGGAGCCGATCGGCGCCGCCGCGAGCAGCGCCACGGACAGTGTCCCGTCACGGACCGCGCAGAGCTCGGCCAAGACCGGTTCCTCTCGTACCGGTTCGTCCGGGCAGGCCGCCACGCGCCAGGCTAACGGCGCCGCCAAGAGCACCGGTACCGCCAAGACGGCGGGCGCGGCTAACGGCGCGCGGAGCGGGACATCGACCGGGCGGACGTCTCCGGCGGCCGCGGCGCGCATCAAAGCCGCCAACGCGTCCAGGGGTGCCCGGACCGGGACCTCGTCCCGTCCGGCCGCCACGTCGGGCAGCGCACCCAAGGCGACGCCTGACACCGGGCAGAACGGCACGGAAAAGCGCGGCTTCCTCGGGCTGGGCCGGGCGAAAGCCGAACCTGAGCCCCAGGACGACGTGCCCACCACTAGGGTGGTTCGGCAGCAGCCGGTGCGGCAGGCGAGAAGCAAGCGGTCGGGCAAGCGGTGACGACCGTCCGGCCGGACGTCCGCCGTGGCTTAGACGGCGGCATCTGTGCGCGGATCGCCGATCGATGACAGAGCCGTGGCCCGTCTCGACGGGCCTAGTCGTAAAGGACATGAAGCACAGTGGGAGGTCCGGTCGTGAGCCAGCAGGACGTTGAGGTCACCGACGCCGAGGAGGCCCTCGACGATGCTGAGGGCGGCCAGGACGCCGAGGAATCCGGTGACGACCAGCTGAGCGACCTCGAGCTCGAGGGCGATATCGCCGCGGACTACATCGAAGGGCTGCTGGACATCGCGGACCTCGACGGTGACATCGACATGGACGTCGAGGGCGATCGGGCGGTCGTGTCGGTCGTCGGCGCGACGCTGGACGAACTGGTCGGGGACGACGGCGTGGTCCTGGAGGCCCTCCAGGAGCTGACCAGGCTCGCCGTGCACCGGCAGACCGGCAACCGCGCCCGGCTGATGCTCGACATCGGCGGTTACCGTGCGCGCCGTCGCGCCGAGCTCTCCGACTACGGGAAGAGCGTGGCCGAGGAGGTCGCGCGGACCGGCGAGGCGAAGAAGCTGGCCGCGATGTCGCCGTTCGAGCGGAAGATCGTGCACGACGCGGTGGCCGCGGCCGGCCAGCGGAGCGAGTCCGAAGGCGAAGAGCCCAACCGCCGCATCGTGGTCTACCCTCTGTTATCCCCGCTCGCTCTGCTAGCCCCGCTCGCCTCCGGGCGCCTTTTAGGCCCTGTCTTCCCTCGTCGCTCGTCGCAAGCTCCTCGCTCCTCAGTCCAGACAGGGCCGGCGCCCTTTGGCTCGCGGGGGGAGAGAACCCGAGCCATGCAAGTTAGATTATTTGGATCGTGATTTCTAGATGACGCAGGATGCGGACTCGGGCGTCGATACTGATTTCCCACAGGGTGATGCACATCCTGTGGAGGCCGTCGTCGATTCTGCGGCTAGAGGCCTGGCTGATCCGCCGCCGGGGGCGGCGGCGGTGTTCGGGCCTGCTCTGGACCGGGCTGTGGAGTTCGCGCAGATGCTGGCCACTCGCGGGGTGGAGCAGGGGCTGATCGGGCCGCACGAGGTGCCCCGGCTCTGGGACCGGCACCTGCTCAACTGCGCGGTGGTGACCGAGCTCATCAGGCCCAGTTGCCGGACACTGGTCGATATCGGGTCGGGCGCGGGACTCCCTGGCCTCGTGCTGGCGCTGCTGCGGCCCGACCTGGACGTCATCCTGCTCGAGCCGATGGAGCGGCGCTGCCGGTTCCTGACCGAATGCGCAGCCGACCTCGGAGTGGCCAATGCGAGCGTCCTGCGCGGGCGGGCCGAGGACACCAGGCTGCGGGCGGATGTGGCGACCGCACGCGCGGTCGCGCCGCTCAGCCGGCTCGCGGAACTGGCGGTCGGCCTGGTGCGGCCGGGGGGAATGGTGCTGGCGATCAAGGGGCAGACGGCCGCGGACGAGCTGAAGAAGGCGCGTCCGGTCCTGCGGCGAATTGGTGCCCGCGGTGCCGAGGTTGTGCGGGCCGGGCAAGGTAAGGTCGATCCTGCGACTACCGTCGTGCGGTTCTTCGCAAGATAGGCAGGCATAGGTGGCGCTCAGCTACTACCGGCAGAGCCCAGCCGGTCTTCAGGCGGCTAGCCCAGATGTAGTCGGCCTGGGCTGGCCGGAAGAGCCACCGCCGGACCGGGGCGACGGTGTCGCGGGCACGGGGATCGGAGGGCTTGGCTGGCCCGAAAGCTATGGCGGCCGGGAAGACTCACGCTTGCCCCCGGATGCCGAGGGCCGGAAAGCGGCACCGCTGCGCCCGGGGCTTATCAGCTCAGGGCAGAAGGCGGACCAGGAATCGAGGGACGTTCAGGTGAACCAGGAAAGGTCTGGGACCGGCAACGGCGAGGTGCGCGGAGCCCTCGGAGTTTCTGGGGCAGCCCCTCAGGAGCCATTCGCGACCGATGTTTCACGTAAAACCAATCAGGTGGTCGTCCCCGAGGTCCCCCCGGATCCGCTGGACACCCCTATCGCCCGGGCCGCTCAGGCGGCAGTCGTGGGACGAGGCAAGGGCCAGCCCTGGCCCCGGCCTCCCCGCTGCCGGATTATGACCATCGCCAACCAGAAGGGCGGGGTGGGCAAGACCACCACCGCGGTGAACCTGGCCGCCAGCCTGGCTCAGCACGGCTCGCGCGTTCTGGTGATCGACCTCGACCCGCAGGGAAACGCGTCCACCGCGCTGGACGTCGAGCACCACGCGGGTGTCCCCTCGGTCTACGACGTCCTGGTCGACGACCGCTCGCTGGCGGACGTGGTGCGTCCGGCCGGTGACATGCCCGGCCTGTACTGCGCGCCCGCCACCATCGACCTGGCCGGCGCCGAGATCGAACTGGTCCCGGTGGTGGCAAGGGAGCTTCGGCTGACCCGGGCGCTGAAGGCCTACGACACGTCTGGGCTCGACTACGTGCTGATCGACTGCCCGCCGTCCCTCGGCCTGCTCACGCTGAACGCGCTAGTGGCGGCCGAGGAGGTGCTGCTGCCGATCCAGTGCGAGTACTACGCGCTCGAGGGCGTCCAGCAGCTGCTGAATACGGCCGAGCTGGTACGGGTGAACTTCAATCCGGGACTGCATGTCTCTACCGTGCTGCTGACGATGTACGACGGGCGCACCCGGCTCGCGTCTGACGTGGCCGACGACGTGCGCGCGCACTTCGGGGCCTCGGTGCTGAGCACGATCATCCCGAGGAGCGTCCGGGTGTCCGAGGCACCGAGCCGCGGCCAGTCGGTGATCGCCTACGACCCGGCCTCGAGCGGCGCGATCGCGTACACCGAGGCGGCTCGCGAGCTGGCGATGAGCTCGGCGGCCATGCGCCAGAATAGTTAGCAGTGCCGTTAGCGGCGGATCGTTGACGGACATCGCTAGCGAGCCACGGCTGGCCGGATACCTCCGGCCGGGTATGGCCAGGACGGCGCGGTTACACCGGAACGGCGAGATCGGGAGAGGCAGTGGCTCAGCAAAGGCGCGGACTAGGCCGGGGACTCGGCGCGCTCATCCCGGAAACACCGCGTCCAGCTGACAGCGTGGCCAAACCGGACAACGGCACCGCGGTCGCGGCAGGACCGGACGGGATAGCTGGCACCGCGGATCCGGTACCGCCCGCCGAGGTCTTCGGTGCCCACTTCAAGGAGATCCCGGTCTCCGCGATCACGCCGAACCCCCGGCAGCCGAGGCGAACCTTCGACGAGGACGCGATCGAGGAACTCGCCGAGTCGATCAGGCAGGTCGGCCTGCTCCAGCCGGTGGTGGTGCGGGCCGCCGGGCCGGGCCGGTACGAGCTCATCATGGGCGAACGCCGCTGGCGCGCCTCCCAGCGGGCCGGGCTGACCGAGATCGACGCCATCGTCAGGCAGACACAGGACAACAACCTGCTGCGCGATGCCCTGATCGAGAACCTGCACCGGCAGCAGCTCGACCCGCTCGAGGAGGCGGCGGCCTACCAGCAGCTGCTCGGAGACTTCGACATCACCCACGAGCAGCTCGCGCAGAAGATCGGCCGCTCCCGGCCGCACATCAGCAACACCCTGCGGCTGCTCAACCTCCCCCCGGCTGTGCAGAAGCGGGTCGCCGCCGGGGTGCTGAGCGCTGGTCACGCCCGTGCTCTTCTCGGCCTGAGCGACCCGCTCGCCCAGGAGCGCCTGGCGACCAGGATCGTCGCCGAGGGCCTGTCCGTGCGTAACGTGGAAGAGATCGTCGCCGTCAGCAACGACGATTCCCCCCGTAGGCGCAGCGCTCCCGCGGGCCGCCAGCCGGTCGCCCCCGGCCTGCTCCGCCTGGCCGACCGCCTCTCCGATCTCTACGAGACCCGGGTCAAGGTCGAGCAGGGCCGCCACAAGGGCAAGATCATCATCGAATACGCCACCCTCGATGACCTGGAGCGCATCGTCAACGCGATGACCCCTGACTCCGCGGCTGAGTCTTCGGACGACTAACTCCCGGGCTACGGTCCGCTGGGATCCCTCCACTCGAAGCTCGGCACCTGCGGTCACCTCGACTATCACGACAGCGGCTCGATGATTCACGTGAAACCAAGATTCAGGGCTGATCTCCGGGCCAGCGGCCTCGGAACTCTCCGGCGGTCGGCTCGGTCCCGGCAGCCGCAGTTGCCCCTTGACCGTGCTGTCGGATCGTCGTGGGCCAGAACCCCTGCTAGGTAAGCATTCCAGAATAAGGTGCGCCTGCGGTGTGTCGCAGGATTCAGGTGGGTTCACTATGCCGGCGGTCCGGGCAGGCCGGGCAGCTTAGCCGGGTGAGCTCGAAGACAGGCGATTTGTCCGAAGGTCTGGGTGCTATCACGACCAGAACCTCGGACAAAGCCGGGGATGGCGGCCTTTGGGAAGGACGAATCCGAGCAAGGCCGCCGCACCATGAGGGTGCACTGCGTCTACGGGGTCCGGCACACGGTAACGCTGTGGCGGGCAAGGGATCCGAGGACCCTGCCCTTCGGATGGGTTTCTCGTTCCACAGCGCCTTGGTTCCACGTGAAACACACCCTTGTAATTCGATGGGCCTGAGCCGGATCAGGCGGAGACGGTGGTGCGGATGGCGGAGATGAAGGCGTCTACGTCGGCTTCGGTGGTGTCGAAGGCGGTCATCCAGCGGACCACCGAGTCCTGCTCGTCCCACACGTGGAAGGACCACTCCTGCTGGAGGGCGGCGACGTGCCGCGGGTCCAGCCGGGCGAAGACGGCGTTGGCCTGGACCGGGTGGACGACATCCACGCCGTCGGCGCCGGCCAGGCCGTCGGCGAGGCGGCGGGCCATGGCGTTGGCGTGGGCGGCGTTGGCGTGCCATAGGTCGCCGGAGAGGAGCGCGTCGAACTGGGCCGCCACGAAGCGCATCTTGGAGGTGTGCTGGGCCTGCTGCTTGCGCAGGTACGGCACGTCCTCGGCCAGGCCTGAGCGCATCACGATCAGGGCTTCCGCGCCCATCGCGCCGTTCTTGGTGCCGCCGAAGCTGAGCACGTCCGCGCACTCGGCCAGTTCGGCCAGCGAGCAGTCCAGCGAGACGGCCGCGTTGGCCAGACGCGCCCCGTCCAGGTAGACGCGGAGGTCGCTGGCCCGGCCGAAGTCGGCGATCTTCCGCAGTTCGGCGAGGGTGTAGCAGGTGCCAAGCTCGGTCGACTGGGTGACGGCGACCACGCCGGGCTGGGACCGGTGGTCGTCTCCCCGGCCGGCCAGGTGCATCGCGATGCCTTCCGGGGTGATCTTCCCGTCCGGCGTCGGCACCGGCAGCAGCTTGGTGCCGACCAGCCGCTCGGGCGCGCCGCACTCGTCGGTGTAGATGTGCGCGGACCCGGCGCAGACGACAGCCTCGTGCCGGCGCAGCAGGAGGCTCAGGCCGAGGACGTTGGCGCCACTGCCGTTCAGGACCAGGAAGGCCTCGTCGGCGCCGAAGGCCTCACGCAGCCCGGCGGTCACCTGCTCGGTCCGCTCGTCGGCGCCGTAGGAGACCGCGTCGCCCGGGTTCGCGTCCGCGATCGCCTGGAGGATCGCGGGGTGGACGCCGGCGTGGTTGTCGCTGCCGAAGCTCTTGCGTTGTGTCATGCCATGAAGCCTAGGACGCGGGCTCAGTCGCCCAACCGGAAGGTGAGCACCAGGCCGCAGTCCGGGCAGTTCGCGGTGCCGGTTTCGCTCTCGTCCGGCGGCCAGGCTTCGATCGTCGCCTCGCAATCCGGGCACGAGACCCGCATGGGCTCAGGCGCGTGGTGCTCCGTCATACCGGCCAGGTATTCCGCCAGGGGACCGAGCCCGACAGCGGCCCGCCGCGCATCGACGTGGCTGGGGTCCCGCAGGTTTCTCGCCACGAACCGGCCGTCCCGGCCGATGGCCTGCGTGCCGTACTCCTGCGGCTGACCCTCGTGCAGCAGGACCCGGTCGGTGAGATACGCCTGGTCCACGGCCGCGGCCTCGCCGCGCTCCACCGCGATCGTCAGCAGGTCCAGGCAGCGCCGCTGGAACGCCGGATCCCGGTCGGCGTGCTGTGCGAGCAGCCACGCGTCCTTCGCACCGTCCTCGCCCACCAGGGATTTCCCTGGCCACCCCACGTCGGCGATCAGCCGTCGTAGCCAGGGCAGGTTGGCCGCGTCGGCCGCCGCCATGGCTTCGGAGTCCAGGGCGCGCCTGGCCTCCTGATCGACCGCTACCCGTCGGCGCAGTTCCGCGCGCAGTTCCTCGTTCACCGGGACCGCCGGGGGAGGGAGGCCTCAGGCGCCGCGGGCGGCGGCCTGCCCGAGCAGGCGGACGCAGGTATGGCCGAACGGGTGGCCCGATGCCTCCAGGGCCAGTGGCAGCGTGCTGGTCTCGGTCATCCCGGGGGAGACGTTGACCTCGAGGAACCAGGGCGTGCCCGCCTCGTCCACGATGAGGTCGGTCCGGGACAGGTCGCGCAGGCCGAGCACCGTGTGCGCGGCGATCGCGATCCGCGCGGCCTCCGCCGCGACCGCGGCCGGCAGCCGGGCCGGGACGTAGAACTCGGTCTTGCCCGCCGTGTACCTGGCGGCGTAGTCGTACGCCCCCTCGCCGGGCACGATCTCCACGGCTGGGAGGGCCCGCGGGCCTTCGCCGAGGTCGATCACGCCGATCGCCACCTCGGTGCCGGTCACGAACCGTTCGATCAGCGCGATGTCGCCGTAGGCGAAGCAGCTCAGCACCGCGGCCGGCAGTTCCGCGGCGGTGCGGACCGCACTGGCGCCCAGGGCCGAGCCGCCGCGCGACGGCTTGACGTAGAGCGGCAGGCCCAGCCTGGCCACGATGAGGTCGATCACCGCGGCGGCCCCGAGGTCGTGGAAGGTCTCCCGGGGCAGCGTCACGGACGGCGGCGTGGCCAGGCCCGCGGCGGCGGTCAGGGCCTTGGCCGTCGGCTTGTCGAAGGCCATCTGGCAGGCGCTGGCCACCGACCCCACGTAGGGCACGCCGAGCAGTCCCAGCACCTCCCTGATCGCGCCGTCCTCCCCGCAGACGCCGTGGATGGCCGGGAAGACGGCGCTGGGCGGGTCGTCGCGCAGCAGGGAGAGCAGGGCCGAGTCGGCGTCCGCGACGATCGCGTGGATGCCCGCCTCGGCCAGGGCGTCGCGGACCCGGTCGCCTGACCGCAGGGAGACTTCCCGCTCGGGAGACAGGCCGCCGGCCAGGATGACGATACGCTCGAGATCGCTCATGATTTTGAAATACGGCCTTATCTAGGAAACCGACCCCAGCGGACCGAAGTCATCCCGCAGCTGGACCTCGGTCTCGATCACCGCGGTAAGCCGGCGGATGCCCTCGTTGATCCGTTCCGGGGTGGGGAGCGAGTAGCACAGCCGGGCGTACTGGGCCCCCGAGCCGTCGGCGTAGAAGCCCGTCCCCGGCACGTAGGCCACCCGTGACGAGATGGCGCGCGGCAGCATCGCCTTGGAGTTGATCCCGTCCGGGAGCGTGAGCCAGACGAAGAACCCGCCGGCCGGGCGCGTCCAGTGGCATTCCGGCGGCATCATCCGGGACAGCGCGCTCAGCATGGCGTCCCGGCGCTCCCGGTAGAGCTCGCGGAAGTCCTTGATCTGCTCCAGCCAGGGCTGGGTGTTCAGGTACTCGCGCACGGTCAGCTGGGAGAAGCTGGAATGGCAGAGCACCGCCGACTCGGCCGCCAGGATCAGCTTCTCCCTGATCGCCGTCGGCGCCACCGCCCAGCCGACCCGCAGGCCGGCCGCGATGGTCTTGGAGAACGAGCCCAGGTAGACGACCCCGTCCGCGTCGTCGGCGCGCAGCGCGCGCATCGGCTCGCCGTCGAAACCGAGCAGGCCGTACGGGTTGTCCTCGACCACGAGCAGGCCCGCCTGGCGGCAGATGTCCAGGATGCGGTGCCGCCGTCCGGCGGCGAGGGTGACCCCGGCCGGATTCTGGAAGTTCGGCACGGTGTAGAGGAACTTGGCCCGGCGGCCCGCGGCGGCGGTTTGCCTGATGGCTTCCGCCAGGGCCTCGGGGATCAGGCCGTCGTCGTCCATGGCCACGTGCACCACGTCCGCCTGGTAAGAGGCGAAGGCGCCGAGCGCGCCCACGTAAGACGGCGCCTCGACCAAGATCACGTCCCCAGGATCGATGAAGATCCTGGTCAGCAGGTCCAGGGCCTGCTGCGAGCCGACGGTGACCACGATCTCGTCCGGGTGGGCGCGGATCTGCTCGAGCTCCATGACGTCGCAGATCCGCTCGCGCAGCCCCTCGTCGCCCTGCGCGGTGCAGTACTGGAGCGCGGTCGCGCCGTGGCTGGTCACCAGCTGGCCCACCATGTCGCCGACGGCGTCGAGCGGCAGCGCCGACACGTACGGCGACCCGCCCGCCAGCGAGACGATCTCCGGACGGGCGGCGACGGCGAACAGAGCTCGGATTTCCGAAGCCACCATGCCGACCGCGCGTTCGGCGTACTGGCCGACGTAACGGTCGATTCGCTGGGGCTGGGACGTCGGCTGCTGCTCTGGGGTCACTGCCTCTCCTGGAGTGGTGGGTGCGAGTATCATGCCAGGATACGGGGTATCTCCCGGGAGCGCTTGTGGATTACGCCGGGGAACAGGATGTCACGTCGTATCGTCAACATCACGCTGGATAATCTCGGCGACTTGCCGCCGAAGTGCCGAAAATGCGTTTTCTGGGAACTCGGCCCGGTCAGCCGGGCGCGAGCCGAGGAAAACGGAGACCCGGAACTCGAGAAAGAGTCCTGGGTCTCTTCCGTGCTGCTCGAATGGGGCAGCTGCGGCAAGATCGCCTATGTCGACGGCGTGCCCGCCGGGCACATGATGTTCGCGCCGCCGCAGTACGTGCCGCGCTCGATCGCCTTCCCCACCAGCCCGGTGAGCGCCGACGCGGTGCTGTTCATGACCGCCCACCTGCTCAGCGAGTTCGCGGGCGGGGGCATCGGCCGGATGCTCGTCCAGGCCATGGCCAAGGACCTGACCCGCCGGGGGGTACGGGCCATCGAGGCGTTCGGGGACCGGCGCTGGGAGTCGCCGGCCTGCCTGCTCCCGGTGGATTACCTGCTCGCGGTGGGGTTCAAGACGGTCCGTCCGCACCACCACTACCCGCGGCTGCGGATGGAGCTCAGGACCGTGCTCACCTGGCGGGAGGACGTCGAGGTGGCGCTGGAGCGGCTGCTCGGGTCCATGACGCCGTCGACCCCCCAGGGAGCCCTGCGGCCGGTGTAGGACGGCCCGCGGCCCGCTGAGGGGTCGGTGAAACCTTGATCCAGTGGATCAGATGTAGTCGGCCAGTTCGCGGAGGATAGCCGACTTCGGCTTGGCCCCGACGATCTGCTTGACGACCTCGCCGCCCTTGAAAACGTTCATGGTCGGAATGGCCATGATGCCGTAACGCTGCGATACGGCGGGGTTCTCGTCGATGTTGAGCTTCACCACCGCGATCTTGTCCGCGTATTCGGTCGCGATCTCCTCGAGCACCGGGGCGACCATGCGGCACGGGCCGCACCATTCGGCCCAGTAATCCACGATAACCGGCTTGTCGTTCTTCAGGACTTCCGTCTCGAAGGTAGCGTCCGTCACGACCTTGGTCGCGACCACTTGCGATCACATCCCTTTACTTGCGATGAAAACGTGCTGTCAGGATTCCTTGCTGGCCAGCCAGCGCTCGGCGTCGAGCGCCGCCGCGCAGCCGGTGCCCGCCGCGGTGACCGCCTGCCGGTACGTGTGGTCGACGACGTCGCCGCAGGCGAAGACGCCCTCGATGGCGGTGCGCGTCGACGGCTGGTCCACCAGCAGGTAGCCCTCGTCGTCGGTGGCGAGCTGCCCGGTGAACAGGTCGGAGCGCGGGTCGTGGCCGATGGCCACGAAGACCCCGGTCACCGGGAGCTCGGACTCGGTGCCGTCCTTGGTGCTCCTGATCCGCAGGCCGGTGACCTTCTCGTCGCCGAGCACCTCCGCGACCTCGCTGTTCCACAGGAACGTGATCTTGGGGTTAGCGAACGCCCGGTCCTGCATGATCTTCGAGGCGCGGAGGGTGTCGCGCCGGTGGACCACGGTGACCGACTTGCCGAACCTGGTGAGGAACATGGCCTCTTCCATGGCCGAGTCACCGCCGCCGATGACCGCGATGTCGTGGCCGCGGAAGAAGAACCCGTCGCAGGTGGCGCACCAGGAGACGCCGTGGCCGCCGAGCTTCTTCTCACCCGGCACGCCGAGCTCCTTGTACCGGGAGCCGGTGGCGATGATGACCGCCTTGGCGTAGTAGGTCTCGCTGTCGGTCTTGACTACCTTGGGATCCGCGGCCAGGTCGACCGCGGTAACGTCGTCCGCCAGCAGTTCCGCGCCGAACCGCTCGGCCTGCTTGCGCATCGAGTCCATCAGCTCGGGGCCCATGATGGCGTCCGGGAACCCGGGGAAGTTCTCCACCTCAGTGGTCTGCATGAGCGCGCCGCCCGCGGTGACCGAACCCTCGAAGACCAAGGGCTTCAGCTCGGCGCGAGCCGCGTAAAGTGCCGCCGTGTAACCGGACGGGCCGGACCCGATGACGACGACGTTCCGGACTTCGGTCACCTGTGCCAACCGTTATCAACCCCTCATCTGACTGGCTCTCCAGTGAACCGATACTAGGGCGCGGTTGTTCCCGGCGTGACCGTTGTCGTGGCGAGGACGTCACGGCTGGTCGCGGAGCAGTCAGGGCCCGCTACCCAGGCCGTGTAGCCAGGCCCGGTACGGGCGACGACGAGGGTGGCCGGCTCGCCCTCGAAGCGGCCGCTCTCCACCCGGACCAGGCTGGCGCCATGGGTCAGGTTCTGCACGCACCCCCGCAGTTGCCTGGTCACCGGCGGGGCGGTGGCGGCCGCCCCGGCCGGCGGGGCCGTGCGGAGCTCGTGCTCGACCTGCCGCTTCAACGTGGCCGGCTCGGCGGAGAAGCTGACGGTGCCGGCCACCAGGGAGAAGTTGTCCGGGGTGAGCCGGCGCGGCTGCGGCACGGTCCCGGCCCCGCGCACGACCGGTGACTTCGCCGAGTTGGCGTGGGTCGCGGCCGCGCTGGGCGCGGCCGCCTGCCCGGCCGCGCGCTCCGCGGAGGAGGCGGAGCCGGAAGAGGCGGTGACCCCTCCACCGGTCGCGGCGATGCGGCTCAGGCCGTAGCCCCCCGCGGCCAGCACCACGGCCGCGACGGGAGCCAGCACGCGCAGCGACAGCAGGCGCAGGCTGGGACGAGACCTCTGCTTACGACCCGTCGCGCGGTGGGCGGGGCGGGCAGCATGGCCCCGTTCGTCCTGATCGGTTGTGACCTGGCCGGCACCGGCCTGAGCGGAGGAACCGGCGGCCTCGGCGGCGAGCACGGTGTCGAGCCGCTGGGCCAGGCTGTCCGGCAGGGCGGGCATGGGGACGGACGCGAGCAGCGCTGACACCCCGGCGAGCTGGTCGCCCAGGGCTGTGCAGCGATCGCAGCCGACCAGGTGCGCGGTGATCCTGGCACCGCGCCGCCCGGCGATCAGTCCCGCCCGGAACTCGGCCAGGACCTCCGCGTCCAGGTGTGCCATCTGCCCCCTCATGAGTCTGCTCCCGGTTGGACGCGCTCGGCCGCGGATCGGTTCCCTTGCAGGTGCGCTACGTAGGGCAGCAGCCGGGCGCGGGCCCGGGCGCAGCGGCTCTTCACCGTGCCCGGCGAGGTGCCGAGGATGACGGCGGCGTCGGCCACGCTGAAGCCGAGCATGTCGACGACCACGAGCGCGGCCCGCTGCGGCGGCGGCAGCATCCGCAGCGCGGCGTTCACGTCGAGCCTGGTGTCCGTGCTGCGCGCGTGATCGCCATCGTGCGCGGCCAGCGCCTCGAACGCCTGCTCGTCCCCGCTGGTGGCAGGCCGGGCGGCGCGGCGGCGCAGCCGGTCCAGGGACGCGTTCACCACGATCCGGTGCAGCCACGTAGTGACCGCCGACTCGCCGCGGAAGTCGCCGGCCCGGCGGAACGCCGAGACCATCGCGTCCTGGAGCGCGTCGGCCGCCTCGTCGGGATCGCAGACCGTGCGCAGCGCGACCGCCCAGAGCCGGTCCCGGTGCCTGCGGAACAGCTCGCCGAAGGCTTCGGTGTCGCCGGCCACGTGACGGTGGAGGAGTTCGGCGTCAGATGGCTCCGGCCGGCCGGGACCCGGCGTGTCCGGCATGCCGCATCAGCCCGGCTGGCCCGTGGTGAAACCCCGCACGGTGACGTTGTAGATCATCGTCTCGTACTTCCCAGACTGGCCGGCCAGCGGCGGCAGGCCGGTGATCCAGATCAGCACGTAGCGGCCGGTGGCCTTGCTGGTCACGTTGAAGGTGGTGCTGCCGGCCGCCGAGCCGGAGCTCTGTACCGGGGTGAAGGTGCCTCGCGCCGCCTCGCTGACCGTGCTGGTGTTGCCGAGCTCGATCTGGACGTGGGTGCAGCAGGTCGCGCCGAACTGGACGGTCAGCTCGCTCAGCCGGACCGGCCGGCCCATGTCCACGAGCAGGCCAGCCCCGGGCTTGAGGCCGCCGAAGGCGGGATTGTTGAAGTAGAAACTGGTGTGCCAGAACGTGCTGGTATCGCTGTCGATCGCCGCCGAGGTGTCGCTGGGGTCGTCGTCGCCGACCGAGTTGGGCGCCGTGTTGTAGACGCTCGCGGCGACCGGCTTGAGCGGGACGGCGGCGGCCGCCGTGCTCGGCGAGGACGACGTCGACCGGCTCGGCGTCGGGACCGCCGAGGTGTGCGTGTGACGGGTGAGCGACCAGACGGCCACCCCGGCCGCCACCAGTACCAGCGCGACCACGGCGCTGACGATGGCCTTGGCCGCGGCGGAGCGTTCGGCCGGCGGCTTGCGCCCGCCGCCTGGGTGCCTGCCTCCAGGCCTGGCCATGGGCCTCGGGGCGGCCTCCGCGGGCGGGTACGGGTTCGTGGAGCTGTTGTCCCGCAGGTAGCCGGTGGCCAAGGCCGGGTCGGCCGACGTGGCCGGGGAGAGCAACATGGGCACCGGCGGGGCGGCTTCGGTCAGGGCGTCGGCGAACTCGGTCACGGTGCTGAGCGCGGGTCCGTGACGGCTGGCCCGCTGGAACAGCGCCCGGCAGGCCACGTCGTCGATGCCGGCCGGGATGTCGGCCGCCACCTGGCGCGGCGTGCACGGGCCATCGGCGTTCTCCGGGGCGGGCGGGAGCAGGCCGGGCGCGGAGCCGGCGGCACCGTCGGATCCGGGCAGCGCGGGCCAGTAGCCGGTCAGCGCCGCGTAGAGCAGCCGGGCGAGGTCCCGCGTGTCGGTGAGCTGCGGGTCCTCGGCGCCGCCGTCGGGCGCGGCCAGCCCCGACCCGGCCAGCCCCGATCCAGTCAGCGCCGGGCCAGTCAGCGCCGGGCCGGCCAGCGCGGCGTCGATGCCGAGGCCGGCGATCTTCACGCCGCCGGCCGCGGTCCAGTGCAGGCTGGCGGGATCCAGCCGCAGGTGCGCCAGCCCGATGGCGTGCGCGGCTGCCATCGCCCTGGCCGCCTCCACGGCCAGCGCGGCGGCCCGGGGCGGGTCGAGCGGGCCCTCGGCGATCATGTCGAGCAGCGACGCGGAGGCCACCCACTCGAGCACCACGTAGGCCAGCTCTTCGCCGTCCTCGACGTCAAACACCTGAGCGAATCGCGGGTCGCCCAGCCTGCTCGCGGCGCGCGCGGCGGTGACGGTCTCGGCGATCCGGGGGAAGCCGTTCGCGAACGTGAGCACGCTGACGAAACGGGCGAGCGCCTCGTCCGTGGCCTTCCAGTAGGTCCAGCCGGCGCCCTCGTTCACCTGGTCGACCAGACGATAGCGTCCGGCCAGCCTGGTTCCTGGTTCCGACGTGTATGTGCTCATAGGTTGCCACCCATGCTAATGCCGCCCACCCTGCCCGCCGAACCTTGCCGCTACCGTCTTCATCAAGAATCCGAACTCGGCTATCCGCAGTGACCTGGCACAGAGCGCGAAAAGCCCGATTGCGCCGCCGCCACCTACCACGGTAACGATCAGGCCGTAGATTGCGCTCGGATCGTGCGCGATGTGCCGGGCGCCGGCCATCACGGCGAGCGCGAACACCAGCCCGGGCACGGTCGCCACGTGCATCCGGGTCAGGCTCCTGGCGATCGCCCAGCCGTCCAGGCTGCCGACCCGGCGCAGCAGCAGCGCCCAGCCGGCCACGGTCCCGACCAGGTTCGCGACCCCGTACGCGACGGCCAGCCCGGCGACCACGTGCGGGCCCGGCAGCATCGACTCGGCGATGAGCGCGCCCGCGATGCTGGCGACCATGGTGAGCAGGCCGACGAAGGCGGCGGTCCTGCTGTCCTGGAACGAGTAGAAGACCCGCAGCTGTAGCTGGGTGAGCATGTACGGCACCAGGCCGAGGGAGAACAGGCCGAAGACCAAGCCGATGTACTGCGCCTCCGCGGGCGAGCTGCTGCCGTAGCCGAACAGGACCTCGGCCAGCGGGGCACCGAGCACGGCGAGGTAGATCGAGGTCGGGACGACGATGACCGAGGCCAGCCGGACCCCGATGGAGAAGTCGTCCCTGACCAGCGAGTACCGGCGTGCGCTGGCGTGCTCGCTCATCCGGGGCAGCAGCGCGGTGATGACCGAGATGCCGACGATCGCGTACGGCAACTGGAACAGCTGCCAGGCGATGGAGTAGGCGGAATAGCCGTTCGCGCCCGCCGAGGCGTTGTTGGCCAGGATCTGGACGACCAGGTTGCCGGCCCACTGGGTGATCACGTAGACCGACATCCAGCCGGCCATCCGGCCCATCTCGCTGACCTCGTCGCGGCGGAACCCGAGCGTGGGGCGCCACCGGAAGCCGGCCGCCCGCAGCGACGGGAACAGCGCGACCGTCTGCGCCACCACGCCGAGCGTGGTGCCGATGCCGAGCAGTTGTATCCCGAAGGCCGAGATGTCCGACGGGGTCTTATGCTTGCCGACCGTGACGACGTAGAGGATGCCGATCACGATCACGACCAGGTTGTTGACGACCGGCGCCCACATCGGCGCGGCGAACCGGCCGCGGGTGTTCAGGATCGCGCCGATCAGCGAGCTCATCCCGTAGAAGAAGATCTGCGGGATGAAGATGTAGGCCCACAGCACCATCAGGTTGTGCTCGGA
>Ga0335083_10002400_pt1 | contig 24729 bp, 29 predicted proteins | sample Lox_Sample_42_FD_206716 | JGI IMG/M metagenome (GOLD analysis project Ga0335083, IMG submission 206716) | Soil microbial communities from Loxahatchee National Wildlife Refuge, Florida, United States - Lox_Sample_4.2 | ecosystem: Environmental > Terrestrial > Soil > Wetlands | place: USA...
CGGCGACCTCCGGCAGGCGCTCGATGGCCACGCGGATCTTCTGCCACTGATCGAGCGAGCGCAGCTGCTGCGAGCGCGGCTGCACGCGCGCCGCGACCGCCGTGCTGTCATCGCCGCGCAGCGGGCGAGCGACCTGGTCGGGAGCGAGCACCTCGATCGGCGCCTGGAAGTTGAGGGTGCGACGGATGATGTTCGCCTGCAGCCCGGCGAGCAGCGCCGACATGAAGATGATGACGCCGGCGCCGAGCGCCACCCCGAAGACGATCAGCAGCGTCTGGGTCAGCCCCTCGCGCATGAAGCGGAAGGCGACGACCGTCTCGAAGAGCGCGAAAGGGTTCACGACGACGGCGGCCTGCCCGAGGCGACGCGCACGCGCTGTCCCGGGGCCGCGTTGGCCGCCGCCGGAATCAGGCGGTCGCCGGGCGCAACGCCTTCGAGTATCTCGACCTGGCCTTCCCCTCGCGCCCCGACCACGACCGGTCTTCGGGAGGCGCGATGGTTCTCGACCACGAGCACCCAGGGGTGCGTGCTCGCGACATCGAACACCGCATCGGCAGCCGCGATGAGCGTGGCCGGGCGGCGCGCGACCTCGATGTCCACGGATACCGTCATGTCCTGGCGCAGGTATGGGGGCGGCTCGGAGACCCGCAGCTTGACTTGCACCGACCCGCGCAGCGCGTCGATCCCGGGATTGATGTAGAAAAGCTCGGCCTTGAAGCGCTCGCGCGGGTAGGCGTCGGCGGAGGCGAACGCCTTCTGTCCGATCGCGAGCCGCGCGAGGTTCTTCTCGTCCACCTGCACCTCGATCTGCGTCTCGCCGATCGGCGCGAGCACCATGAGCTCCTTGCCCGGCTGCGTGACGTCGCCGACCTCGACGTCGCGCGCGATCAGCACGCCGTCGGCGGGCGCCACGATCACGGTCTGGTCGAGCCGCGACTTGGCAACGACGAGACCTGCGCGCGCCTGCTCGAGCGCCGTCTGCGCCATCTCGAAATCGGCGCCGCCCTGGGTGTTGGTCTGCACCTGAAGCCGGGCGGCGTCCAACTGGCTTGCCGCCACGTCCAGATTGCGTGTCGCGTCGTCGAGGGCGGACTGGCTGATGTAGCCCTGCGCCTTGAGATCGCGGTTGCGCTCGAACTGCGCTTGCGCGAGGCGCGCGTTGGCTTCCGCCTGCACCTGGGCCTGCTTCGCGGAGGGCAGCCCGACCTCCTGGATCTGTCGCAGCTTGGCCTCCGCCTGCGCGAGCGCGGCTTGCGCCTGCGCCAGCGCTGCGCGCTCGTCGCGGCTGTCGAGCTCGATCAGGACGTCGCCTCTTTTCACCGTCTGGCCCTCTTCGACGGGGATGCGCGCGACCACCTCGGTCACGACCGAGGCCACGGACGCGCGCTGCGGGGTCATCACCCTGCCGCTCGCGACGACCGTCTCGATGAGGTCGCCGCGCGCGACCTCCTGCACGAAGACTGGCATGCCGAAGAGGGTGTCGCGAAAGAGGTAAGCGACGACCGCGACCGCGGCGACGGCAAGGACGGCGCGACGCGCCCGCAGACCGCGAGGACCGTCGGCGAGCGTGTCTCGGAGGCTGGAAAGGGATGGGAGACTCATGAACCGGGGTGCGTCGCAAACATGACATTTTGTTCCACGACCCTCCGTAGTTCATTGATCCGTCGCAATACGGACGCCTCCGCGCTGCAGCTCGCCATGAGGCGTGCGTGAAGGGTTGATCGGCGTATCGTTGACGGCGATCAATCCATGCCTCGCCCCTGCTCGCATACTGGGCCTGCAATACCCGAAAGAAAGGAGGGCACCATGGCGGGCAAAATGGTTACCGGGCATCGTCACACGGCCCATGCTCGGCCGAAGCACCCTCACGTCGTAGCCACGCTCATGGCCGAAGGCGCCGAGTCCGAAGTCGCTGCGCCGGCGATCGAATCCGAAGTGCGCTACCGCATGATCAGCGAGGCGGCCTATCACCGCTACCTCGATCGAGGCTGCGAGGACGGATTCGACGTCGACGACTGGCTTGCCGCCGAAGCCGAGGTCGAGCGGCAACTCTCGCACGCGTAGGACGAATCAGGGCTCGACGCGGCGCCGCGCCCATTCCTTCGCCCGCGCGACGGCCACGCGGATGGCCATGCCTTCGTCGTGGCCCTCGCGCAGCAGCGCGTTCGCGATCTCGATCGCCTTCTCGCGCACGTCGAGCGGAAGGTGGCTCATCGAGGGCGGAAAATAGGTCGAGGTCCAAGGCATGTCGTTGGACCCTTAGCGCACCTTCACGTACTCCCCGGGGGCGTCGGCGATGGGCGTGTAGCGCGGATCGTTGCCGCCCGCGACCGGGGGCACGGCCGGTTCCGAAGAGCGCGCACCGAGCCAGGCAATCCATTCCGGCCACCACGAGCCGTCCTTGCGCGCGACCTTGGCGTTCCACACATCCGGATCGACATACAGCCCTTCGGCGGCGCGCGTGGCGACGCGATAGCTGCGGCCCGGATGACCGGGCTCGGACACGACACCCGCGTTGTGCCCGCCGTTGGTGAGCACGAAGGTGACTTCGCCTTCCATCAGCAGATGCACCTTGTAGGCCGAGCGCCACGGCGCGATGTGGTCGGTCTCGGTCCCGACCGCGAATACCGGCACGCGGACATCGGACAAGGCCACGGGCCGGCCGCCGGCGACGTAGCGCCCTTCCGCGAGGTCATTGTCGAGGAACAGCTGCCGCAAGTACTGCGCGTGCATGCGGAACGGCATTCGCGTGCCGTCGGCGTTCCACGCCATGAGGTCGGTCATCGGCGCGCGTGCGCCGAGCAGGTACTCGCGAACGATGCGCGACCAGATGAGGTCGCTGCTGCGCAGAAGCTGGAACGCCCCGGCCATCTGCCGCGAATCGAGGAAGCCTTGCTCCCACATCGTGTCTTCGAGGAACGCGAGCTGGCTCTCGTTGATGAACAGCGTGAGCTCGCCGGCTTCGGTGAAGTCCATCTGCGCGGCGAACAGGGAGGTCGATGCCAGCCGTTCGTCCCCGTCGCGCGCCATCGCGGCTGCCGCGATGGCAAGCAGCGTCCCCCCCAGGCAGTAGCCGACGGCATGCACCCGCTGCCGCGGGCAGATCGCGCTCACCGCGTCGAGCGCCGCCATCACGCCCAGCGTGCGGTAGTCGTCGAACGTGATGTCGCGATCCTCGGGGCCCGGGTTCTTCCACGAGATCGTGAACACCGTGAAGCCCTGGGCCACCAGGTACTTGATCAGCGAGTTGTGCGGCGAGAGGTCCAGGATGTAGTACTTCATGATCCAGGCCGGCACGACGAGGATGGGCTCGGGTCGCACCTGGCTCGTCGTCGGCGCGTACTGGATGAGCTCGATCAGCCGGTTGCGGAACACCACCTTGCCTGGCGTGACCGCCACATTTTGGCCGACCTCAAACGCGTCGGTGCCGACCGGCTTCCTGCCGCTCGCGGAGCGCTCCACGTCTTCGAGCCAATTGCGCCAGCCGACCAGCAGGTTGAGGCCGCCCTGCTCGCGCGTGACGCGCAAGGCCTCCGGATTGGTCGCGAGGAAGTTCGACGGCGACGCGACATCGAGCATTTGCCGGGTAGCGAACGCGACCATGTTCTCGTGCTGGCGCGTCACGCCGCGCACGCCCGTCATGGCGTTGTGCCACCACTGCTGCATGAGCAGGAACGACTGGTACACGAGGTTGAACGGGGCTTCCTGCCAACCCGGGTCGTCGAAGCGGCGGTCCTGCGGGAGCGGGACGATGCACGGCTCGGTGTCGAGATCGGCCGCACGCCGCATCGCATAGTTATTGAAGCGCCCGAGCTTTTTCCACGCCTTCTCCACGAGCTGGAGCCGCTTGCCGGGAAGGAACGCGAGGTGTGCCGCCCAATTGAGATAGGCGTCGGTGAACGCGATCGGCGACAGGCCCGCCGTGAAGCGCGCGGTCGTGGCGTGCATCGAGCGGTCGATGATGTCGGCAAGAGCCGTGGATGCGTAGGAGTCGCGTAGGAAGGACTCGTCCTGCGTCGGGCCGTCGGGGGACCGCTTCGGCGCGGGCGGAGGCGCAGCGCTCCGCCTTTGCCGTCCACGGCGTGCGGGATGCCGCGGCGCCGGCACGGCCGCATCGTGAACCGTCGAGGGTGCTTGCTTCAGCATGACAGCTTCTCCGAATCGTCTAGCGCCGCGTGTGCGCTTCGAAGCGCCGTTCCCGCTCGGCCAAGTCGCCCAGGGCCGTCAGCGAGCCGATCACGTGACGCAGGATGTCGTCGAGCGTGACGATGCCCACGAGCCGCCCGCCGGAATCGATCACGGGCATGCGGCGCACGCCCTTGATCGCCATGAGCCTGATCGTGTCCTCGCTGCCTTCGTCCTCGGACACCGAGAAGACCGCGCGCTGCACGACCTCGCCGACCTTGATCGATGGCGGCGCGAGGCCGGCGGCGACGACTTCGACGACGATGTCGCGGTCGGTCAGCATGCCCACGGGCACGCGACCGCCGGGTCCGTCTTCGGCCACGACGAGCGCGCCGATGTGATGCTCCCTCATGAGCCTCGCAGCTTCGGCGATGGTCGCGCCGGCGCCGATGGTGATGACGCCGCGATTGCAAAGTTGTCCGATCGTGTTGCGCATGGTGTCTTTCGCTGCCGACGTGCGCTCGCTGGAGGCGCGGTGGTAAGTGAGCTACCCGCGCCCCCGGCGACGCTTGCGGAATCTTCAAGCGAGATCCCTCGCCTCATTGTAGGCGTGCCGCACCGTGCGATCTTGACCTCCATCAATGCCGCCACCGCGCGTCCGATTAGCATGAAACCAAGGCTTTGAGCGGTGAACTTCTGGACAGTGCCGTGAGCCAAGGCGATGCCGGCTGGGATCTCGCCTCGCGGACCTTCGAGACCTGGTGGACGCGAAGCGGCGGGTGGAGAGCCGTGAACGCGGCCGCGGCGCGTCGGACCTCGCAAATGATCACGTTTGCGCGCGCGGCGTCGCCCTACTATAGCGACGTCTGGCGCGGGCTCCCCGACGACGTCGCACTGCGGGACCTGCCGGCCGTCACGAAGCACGATCTCATGGCGCGATTCGACGACTGGGTCACCGACCGCAGCCTCGATCGCCGCGCGGTGGACGATTTCCTCGGCGACCGTACGCGCATCGGCCAGTTCCTCCGCGGCCGTTTCCTCGTGTGGAAGAGTTCCGGCACGACCGGCGAGCCCGGCATCTTCGTGCAGGACCGCGCCGCGCTCGCGGTCTACGATGCGCTGCTCGCCGTGCAGCTGCAATCGTCGCCGGCCGCCGCCAGCTTCGCCTGGGGAATGTTCACGCAGGGCGGCCGCGCGGCGCTGGTCAGCGCCACCGGTGATCATTTCGCGAGCATCAGCTCCTGGCTGCGCGCCTGCCACGACTCGCCGTGGGCGAAAGCGCGCGCGCTCCCGGTGACGGCGCCGCTGCCCGATCTTGTCGCGCAGCTCAACGAGTATCAGCCCGCGTTCCTCGCAAGCTATCCGACCACGCTCGCGCTGCTCGCCGACGAGCAGCGCGAGGGAAGGCTTCGCATCGCGCCGGCTTGCGTATGGTCGGGAGGCGAGCATCTTTCGCCCGCGATGCGCGCGACGATCGAGCGCGCTTTCCGCGCGACGCTCGTCAACGAGTACGGCGCGTCGGAATGCATGAGCATTGCGTTCTCGTGTCCCCTCGGGCACCTGCACGTCAACGCCGATTGGGTCGTGCTCGAGCCCGTCGATCGCGATCGCCGGCCCACGGCGCCGGGCGAGGCGTCGCATACCGTACTGCTCACCAACCTCGCGAACCGGGTCCAGCCCATCATCCGCTACGACCTGGGCGACCGCGTCACGCTTTGCGACCGGCCGTGCGCCTGCGGCAGCCCGTTGCCCGTGATTCGGCCCGAGGGTCGGCGCGACGACGTTCTCGCATTGCGCGCCGTCGACGGACGGATCGTCCGGCTCTCCCCGCTCGCGCTGTCGACGGTGGTGGAGGATGCGGCGCCGAGCCACCGCTTCCAGCTCGTGCAGACCGCTGCGGACCATATCGGCCTTCGGCTCGCGACGCGAACGCCCGGGGAGCGCAGGGCGGAATGGCACGCGGCCCGCGACGCGCTTCACGCGTATCTCGTCTCGCAGGCGCTTCCCAACGTCCGGGTGACGCTCGAGGCCGGAGCCCCCGTTCCGGACGCGCGCAGCGGCAAGCTGCGCGAGGTCATCGCCGAAGCCTAGGGACGCCGGGGCCGGCCCTTGATGCCGATCAACGCGCGGCGCGTCACGGCGGGGACAATCGATGCCTCGGATCAGGCATGGCGATTGCCTTCATCCGGAGAAGTGATTGGCGTCGGGAAACGCGCCGGGATTACGCTTCGATCATCCGAATCCGAGCGTTGCCCGCCGGAAAGGAAGTTCTAAGTGAACACGAGTCGCAAGCCGCGCCCGCCCGCTGATACGGTGGCCCGCTACATGAGCCGTTACGAGCGCGAAGCCGCGCGCGTGCGGGTCGAGCGGGCGATGTTCCTCGGCCAGTGGACCCTCGAGTTCGCTGCGGGCGTCCGGTCGGCGCTCTACGAGGCCGGCATCGCCTTCGTTCGAGCCGTCACGCTCTCCTGACCTAGGGGTCGTCGACCCCTTTCTTTTTGCGCTGCAGCGCGGGGAATGACTGCGCTACCGTCGCGCCGGCACACCCGCGCGGGCCACCCGACCGCAAACCTGCGCAGGGGCCCTAACTTATGGTTGGACGAAACGCTCCGCAAGTCGTGCATCCTTGCCGGCGGCGTTAGGCTATGCCAACGTTTCGCGGGGGAGCGCAACGGGACGCGACAAAATGCTCGGCCGACTCGCGCCCGGGCAGGCAATCCAGACGCCGCCGCGAGCGGAACGGCAGCGACACTTTCGGTGGGACGAAGGTATCCGATCACGTGAGGAGGAGACCCAAATGGCCAGTGCAACCGAACATGAGCCGCATGGCACGCACCAGACCAAGAAGGCAACCGCCAGCGGCTGGATAGGCTCGGCGCTCGAGTACTACGACTTCTTCATCTACGCGACGGCGGCGTCGCTCGTCTTTCCGCAACTGTTCTTTCCCAAGGGCGACGCGACGGTCGCCATCGTTGCCTCGCTCGCAACCTACGGCGTCGGCTACGTCGCGCGGCCGATCGGCGCCTTCTTCCTCGGGCACTGGGGCGACACGCACGGCCGCAAGACCGTGCTGCTCGTATGCATGTTCCTCATGGGGATCTCGACCATGGGCGTGGGCCTGCTGCCCACGTATGGCCAAGTCGGCTGGTTCGCTCCGCTGCTCCTCGTGCTCCTGCGGCTGATCCAGGGCTTCGCGGTCGCCGGCGAGATCTCCGGCGCAAGCTCGATGATCCTCGAGCACGCGCCGTTCGGCCGCCGCGGCTTCTTCGCGAGCTTCACGCTGCAGGGCGTGCAGGCGGGGCAGATCCTGGCCGCGGCCGTGTTCCTGCCGCTCGCGCACTACATGGCCCCCGACGCGTTCCAGTCCTGGGGCTGGCGCATCCCGTTCCTCGCGAGCGTCGTGGTGATCATCGCGGGCTACATCATCCGCAAGGAAGTGGAAGAGACGCCAGCGTTTGCGGAGGAGAGCGAGCACCACGAAGTTCCCAAGTCGCCGGTCGTCACTGCGATACAGGAGAGCTGGCCCGACATGATCCGCGTCATCTGCATGTCGCTCATGAACGTCGTGCCGGTGGTGACGACGATCTTCGGCGCGGCGTACGCGGTGCAGCAGGGTTACGGCATCGGCTTCCATCCCGACACGTACCTGTGGATTCCGGTGATCGGCAATATCGTCGCGTGCATCGTGATCCCGTTCGTGGGCAACCTGTCCGACAGGATCGGGAGGCGGCCGCCGATGATCGTCGGGGCGGTCGTTTCGGGCGCGCTGTCCTACCTGTATCTGTACTCGATCAGCGTCCACAACGTGCCGTTGGCGATCACGCTGTCGGTGCTCATGTGGGGTATCGTGTACCAGGGCTACAACGCGGTGTTCCCGAGCTTCTACCCCGAGTTGTTCCCGACCAAGACGCGCGTCTCGGGCATGGCGATCTCGCAGAACATCGGCACGGCGGTCACCGCGCTCTTGCCCGCGCTGTTCGTCACCGTGGCGCCGCCGGGCGCCACAGACATCCCGATCAAGATCGGCTCGCTCACGCTGGCCATCTCCTGCGTTGTGGCGATCGCGGCATGGAGCGCGCGCGAGACCTACCGCACTCACCTCAACGACCTGGGCGACCCGAACGCCGCCCCCGTCTCGAAGGACGAGTACGATCGCTTGCGCGAGCAGAGCATCGCCGGCGCGAGGCTCGCCAAGGCCGGCGCCTGAAGACAGCGCGAGCCGGGCCCCGCGGCGCTTCGGGGCCCGGCCCGTATTGCGCAGTCGAGGGCCGCGAGCGCAGCATGGTGGGCAACGCCATGGCGTAAGGCCGTTCCTGCCGCCTCGCCGCGCAAGGACCATAGGAGCCGCGCATCATGCCCTCGATCCGACGTTTCGCGCACGCCGCGCTCCTGTCGCTGCCGCTCGTCGCTGCGCCAGCGATGTCCGCCGATGCGCCGGGCGTCTCCGGCGCCCCGGAGTTCACCGACACGATGGAGCAGCGCATGCTCGCCTGCGCGGGGTGCCACGGCAAGCAGGGGGAAGGCAGCCGCCAGAACGAGTACTACCCCCGGATCGCGGGCAAGCCGGCCGGCTATCTGTATGCGCAGCTCGTCAACTTCCGCAACGGGCGCCGCACGTATCCGCAGATGGTGTACTTCACGCGCCATCTGTCCGACGACTACCTGCGCGAGATCGCGACGTACTACTCGAAGCTCGCGCCTGCGTTCCCCACGCCCATCCAGCCGTCGGCGACCAAGGACGTGCTCGCGCGCGGCGAGGCGCTCGTGCTCCGCGGCGATCCGTCGAAGAACGTCCCCGCGTGCGCAGCGTGCCACGGCAAGGCGCTGACCGGCATGCAGCCGGGCATTCCCGGGCTGGTGGGGCTGTACCCGGACTACATCAACGGGCAACTCGGCGCGTGGCGCGGCGGCCTGCGACACGCGGCCGAGCCCGATTGCATGGCCAGGATCGCCTCGCGGCTGTCGGGGGCCGACAGCCAGGCGGTCGCGGCGTATCTCGCCTACCAGCCGGGCACGCCGGCGTCGCTGCCCGCGCCCGATGCGAAACAGAAGCTGCCGCTCAACTGCGGCAGCCAGCCGCAGTAGGAGCGATGCCATGAACTCCGTCAAGCTCGGCAGCACGCTTTGCATCGCGCTCCTCGGCGCGGCCATCGCCGTCCATGCGAATGCACAGGCGCCGAAGGCGAAGGCGCCGTCGCGCCCGCCGAGCACGACGCGCATCCCGGCGCAGACCGACGGCGAATACCTGGCGCGCGCCGGCGACTGCATCGCCTGCCATACGGCGCGCGGCGGCGAGCCTTTCGCGGGCGGGCTCGAGATGCCCACGCCGTTCGGCACGCTCTACACACCCAACATCACGCCCGATCCGGAGACGGGCATCGGCAAGTGGAGCGCCGACGATTTCTACCGCGCGCTGCACGAGGGCAAGTCGAAGGACGGCTCGCTGCTTTATCCCGCATTCCCGTACCCGAACTAAACCAGGCTCTCGCGCGCCGACTCCGATGCGATCTACGGCTACATCTGGACCATCACGCCGGTGAAGAAGAAGAACACGCCGCACAAGATGCAGTTCCCGTACAACCAGCGCAATCTCCTGATCGGCTGGCGGGCGCTGTACTTCACGCCGGGCGAGTACAAGAACAACCCGGCGGAGCCGGCGGAATGGAATCGCGGCGCGTATCTCGTGCAGGGCCTCGGCCACTGCGACGCGTGCCATACGAGCCGCAACATGCTCGGCGCCACGGTCAAGGACAAGGAGCTTTCGGGCGGCCTCATCCCGCTGCAGGACTGGTACGCGCCGTCGCTCACGTCCAACCGCGAGGCGGGTCTCGGGCAATGGGACACCGCCGACGTGGTCTCGCTGCTCAACGCCGGCATTTCGAACCGCGGCGTCGTCTTCGGCCCGATGGCCCAGGTCGTGCACGATAGCCTGCAATATCTGACCGAGGCGGATACGCACGCGATGGCGGTCTATCTGAAGTCGCTCGCGACCACCGGTGCGCCCGACGATCCCAACCAGGTCCGCACCACGGAATCGCAAAGCCGCACGTCGTACGACAACGGCGCCAAGATCTACGACAAGCACTGCAAGTCGTGCCACGGCGGGAGCGGGCAGGGCGTTCAGCCCGTGTATCCGCCGCTCGCCAACAACCAGGCGATCAACATGGAGTTCTCGGTCAATCCGGTCCGCATGGTGCTGTTCGGCGGCTTCCCGCCCTCGACGCGCCTCAATCCGAGGCCCTTCGGGATGCCCCCGTTCGCCTATCTGTTGACCGACCAGGACGTCGCCGACGTCGTGACCTACATGCGCCAGTCGTGGGGCAACCGCGCCAACGCCGTGAGCGGCGCCGACGTCGCGAAGTACCGGACCGTGCCGGTCGATTGACCGGAAGGCGCTAACGCGAGGCGCGCGCGGCGCGCTTCGCCGGTCGGCGGGCAGGCGCTCTCACGAGCAGCACCGGTACGCGCGCTTCGCGCACGACGGTCTCCGCGTCGCTGCCCATCACGACGCGGGCGAGCCCTCGTCTGCCATGGGTCCCGAGCACGATCAGATCCGCGCGCACCTTGCGCGCCTCGTCGAGGATGGTGTGTGCGACGCCCTGGCCGAGGCTTTCGATGAGGAGTCCCTGCACGGGTTGTCCCGCGGCGCGCGCCGACGTCTGTGCCTTCGCGAGGATCCTGCGCCCGGCACTGCGAAGCGCGTCGATCAGGCCCTCGACATAAGCGGGCGCGACGTAGCCCGACGCGGACAGGCCGATGCCGATCGCGCGCTCGTCGATCACGTGAAGCGCGAAGAGCTTCGATTTGTGGTGCGAGGCGAGGTCGACCGCCAGCTTGAGGGCGCGGCGCGACGTGGGGCTGCCGTCGACGGCGACGAGGACACGCTTGAACATGACTGGGAAGCGACCCTAGGCGGGGGCGAGCTCCGCGAACTGTTCGTAGGCGGCGAGTGCGTCGGCGGCGTACATGAGCGAAGGTCCGCCGCCCATGTAGATCGCCACGCCCAGCGCCTCCTCGATCGCGCCGCGGGTCGCGCCGAGCTTGACGAGCGCCTTCACGTGAAAGCCGATGCAACCGTCGCAGTGGCCCGCGACCCCGATCGCGAGGGCGATCAGCTCCTTCGTGATCTTGTCGAGCTCGCCGTCGCGCATGGCAGCGTCGGCGAGGGCGTTGAACCCCGCCATGACGTCCGGCGTGCCGTGGCGCAGGCCACGCAGCGAAGCCGAGATCGACCGCGTGATCTCGCCATAGTCCTTGCTCACGATATTCTCCAGCGGAACATGCTTATGCCATTCTTGCGTTGGCGCGCGGTGAGCGCCTTGACAATCGTCAACGCGGCGACGAGGTTGACGCAAGTCAAACGGCGGCTTTGCGGGGCAGCCCGGCCTGTCCAAAGTAAGGCGAGAATCCGCCGATGGCCGAGGCATGCTCCCGGCATCTCATATGGAGGACTCCGCTATGGCCGCGACCGAACCCATTCACGACATCGCCACGCTCGGCAGCATCGAGCTCCTGACGCCGAAGCCGGAGAAAAGCCTCTGGTACTTCCGCGACATCCTCGGCATGGAGGTCGTCGCCGAGGAAGGCTCGAAGGTCCACCTGCGTGGCTACGGGGACTTCGCGATGAGCACGCTGACGCTCACCGCCGCGAAGCACGCGGGGATCGGAACCGTCGCGTGGCGCACCGTGAGCCCGGCGGCGCTCGACCGCCGCGTGCGTGCGCTGACGGCGGCGGGCCTTGCAGTGGGCTGGAGCGACAAGGACTTCGGCCGCGGCCGCAGCTTTCACTTCCGCGACCCCGACGGGCATGCGATGGCGGTGTACTACGACGAGGTGAAGTACTCTCCCCCCGCCGCCTTGCGCTCCACGCTCAAGAACCTGCCGCAGAAGTACACGGGACGCGGCGCGTCGGTGCGCCGTACGGACCATCTCGCGCTCCTGTGCAAGGACGTGGAGAAGAACCGCCGCTTCGCCGAGGACCTCCTGGGCTTCCAGCTGCGCGAAACCGTGCTGTTCGAGAAGGGCACCTTCGAGCTCGGCTCGTGGCTGTCCCCCAACGCCATCCATCACCAACTCGCGTATGTCGTCGACATCAAGGGCGCGAGCGGGCGGCTGCACCACATCTCGATGTGGGTGGACCAACGCGAGGACGTGCTGCGTGCGGCGGACGTGCTCGCCGAGAACGGCATCTTCATCGAGGCGGGCCCTTCGAAGCACAACAACTCGCAGGCGTTCTACCTCTACAGCTACGAGCCCGGCGGCAACCGCGTGGAGATCTACTCGGGAAGCTACGTCGTGCTGTCTCCCGACTGGGAGCCCGTCACCTGGAACGAGGACGAGCGCGGCACGGGCGTGTACTGGGGCGGCGCGCTGCCCGACAGCTTCATCCAGTACGCCACTCCCGACGTGTGTGAGGTGCAGAAGCTGGCGCGGCCGATCCCCGTGTTCGATCCCGCGTAGCTCTACTCCTTTCCGGCATCGACCGGGTTGCCTTCCGATCGCCAGCGGAGCATGCCGCCGGCGAGGTTGGCCACGTCCTGGTAGCCCGCCTTCTGCAGGAGCACGACCGCTTGCGCCGAGCGCGCGCCGGAGCGGCACACGGTGACGATCGGCTTGTCGCGCGAAAGCTCCGAAACGCGCGCTGCCAGCTCGGACAGCGGGATGAGCCGGGAGCCGTGGATGTGTCCGAGCGGCCCTTCATACTCGTCGCGCTCGCGCACGTCGACGACCTCTACGCTGCCGACATGCTCCTCGAGCACGGCGGGCGGCAGCTCCCAGATGCCGGCGAAGGTGAACGTGAGCGGCGCCCACTGGGGGTGGGCGGCCGGCGCCTTGCCCTGGTCGGGCTCGCCGCATTTCAGGTTGGCGGGCACGGCAATGTCCATGAGCTTCGGATGCGGCAGGCCGAGGTTCATCATGTAGCCGATGAAGTCGCGCTCGCTGATGTCGCCGCCCAGCCGCGGGTTGAACGCGCGCTCCTCGGCCACGCTCGTCACCGTGAGGCCGCGGTAGTCGTGCGCCGGATAGAGCAGACACGACGGCGGCAGCGACAGGATCTGGCTCTTCACCGAACGGTACATCTCGCGCGCGTCGCCTTCCTGGAAGTCGGTGCGGCCGCTGCCGCGGATCAGGAGGCAGTCGCCGGTGAACGCCATGCTCTCGTCGTCGAGCACGTAGCTCACGCAGCCGTGCGTGTGCCCCGGGGTCGCGCGCACCTCGAGCCAGCGCTCGCCGAACGTGACGCGGTCGCCGTGCGAGAGGTAGACGTCGGCGCCGGCGGCGCCGCTTTCCTTGCCCACCATGATCCTGCTGCCATGGCCCTGCTTGAGCAGCCACGCCCCGGTCACGTGGTCGGCGTGCACGTGGGTCTCGAGCGTGGCGACGAGCGCGAGCGACAGCTCCCGAAGGAGGGCGTCGTCGCGCCTCGCCTGCTCGAACACCGAGTCGATCAGCACCGCTTCGCCGCTCTTGGAGTCGCCGAGCAGGTAGGTATACGTCGACGACTGCGGATCGAACAGCTGGCGGAAGATCAACATTGAAGTCACACCGCGGCCGCGCGCTGCGCGCGCAATCGTTCGGCGATCTCGAACGCGCCCATTCCGGCGAGCATCGCCAGCACGAAGACAACGCCCGGCGGGCGCCCGGTGCCGAGCAGCACAAGTGCAGGGCCGGGGCACAGGCCGGCGAGTCCCCAGCCCAGGCCGAACACGAGGCTACCGAGAACGAGGCGGCGATCGACCTCGCGCGACGTCTGCAGGCGGAGCGCCTCGCCGAGCAGGGTGGCGTTGCGTCGTTGCGCGACGGCGAACGCGATTGCGGCGACGCACACGCCCACGCCCATCACGACGAGTAGCGAGGGATCCCATGCCCCGGCGAGATCCAGGAACGCGAGGACCTTGGCCGGATTCGCGAGGCCGCACACGAGCAGGCCGATGCCGAACACGAGGCCGGACGCGAAGGCAAAGAGGGCGGGCACCGTGCGCTCCTAGGCGAGAACGTGACGCACGACGAACACGGTGGCGAATCCGGTCGCCATGAAGCATGCCGTCGCGACGAGCGCGCGCGGCGACAGCCGCGAGAGGCCGCAGATGCCGTGGCCGCTCGTGCAGCCCGATCCGTAGCGCGTTCCGATGCCGACGAGGAACCCGGCGAGGATCAGCACCGGGTAAGGCGCGGCGACGACGATCTCCGGCAGGGGCGCCGCGACGAGGTACGCCGCAGGCGCGAGCACGAGTCCGGCGACGAAGGCGAGGCGCCACGGCGCGTCCTCGCGCGTCGGCCGCAACAGGCCGCCGAGGATGCCGCTGATGCCGGCGATGCGGCCGTTGAGCAGCACCATCATCGCGGCGCCGAGACCGACCAGCGCACCGCCGATCGCCGCCGACCAAGGCGTGAAGTGGGTCCAGTCGATCGTCATGACGGCGATGTTAGCGCAGCCCCGGAAGAAGGCCCTCCGCGCTGCTTATTTCTCTTGGAGGGTTTGGAGAATGGGTCTCATCCGCGTTTCGGTGTCGATCCATAGCTTCGTGTACTCGCCCGGGTCGAGGTACGCCGGCGCGAGCGCGAGCTCGCCGAGCTTCTTGCGGTGGTCGGGACTTTCGATCACTTTCTTCATCGCCCGCGTCAGCGTGTCGACCACCGCGGTCGGCGTATCCGCGGGCGCGACAATGCCGGTCCAGGAGGCGGCGACGACGTCGTAGCCGAGCGACTTCATCGTCGGCACCTCGGGCATCGATGCATCGGGCTGCGCCGCCGCGATCGCCAGCACGTGGAACGCGCCGCTCTGCTTGTACGGAAGCGCGTCGGCGGTGGCGCCGGCCAGCGCATCGACGTGACCGCGGAGGAGCGCGTTGACGGAGGGCGCGCCGCCGCGGCTTCAAGCCGCGGAGTTTACGTCAAGCTCGCCCCGTTACGATTTGAAATGGGGTCTGACCCCATTTATTGCAACGTCGCGTCGACCAGCTGCTGCAGCGCCATGCGATCGAGGAGCTTCACGTCGCGTCCCTGGACGCGGATGAGGCCGTCCTGGTGGAAGCGGGAGAAGAGGCGGCTCACCGTTTCGAGCTTGAGCCCGAGGTGGCTGCCGATCTCCTCGCGCGTCATGCGCAGCACGAACTCGCACGACGAATAGCCGCGCGCGCGGTAGCGGTCGGCGAGGTCGAGCAGAAACGCGGCGAGACGCTGCTCGGCGCGCATCGTGCCGAGCATCAGCATGATCTTGCGCTCGCGGGCGATCTCGCGCGACAGGAGTGCGTTGAGGTTGCGCTGGAAGTCGCTGTTCTGCCGGGCGAGCGATTCCATGCGCTCGAACGGCATGACGCACACTTCGCTGTCCTCCAGCGCGGTGATCGTCGAATCGTGCGCGCTCATGAAGATGGCCTCGGCGCCGAGGACTTCGCCGGCGATGTGGTACCCGGCGATCTGCTCCTGGCCGCTCGCCGTCGTCACGACCGACTTGCACGAGCCCGAGCGGATCGCGTACAGGCCCGTGAAGCGATCGCCGCTGTGGACGAGGACGTCACCCTTGCGCAGGCGGATGCGCTGCGCCACCAGGTCGTCCATCTGCCAGCCCGCGTCGTGCTCGACGCCGAACGGCAGGCAGAAGGAAAGGGAGCCGCAGGCCGAGCACGTCGGGACGCTGCGGCCAACGGCACGCAAGATTGGCGCCGTCGCCACGTGCCGGGGCGGGGGCATCGAAACGACTCGTTGCAGTGCGGCGGTGCTGGCCATGGAATCCTCCTCGGTCATGGGCGTGATCTAATGGGACGTGCTCCGAAGCTGCTGGATCACGTCGCCGATACGGTCGAACTCGGTGCTCTTGTCGAGAAAGTGGTCGGCGCCTGCTTCCATGCAGGCGCGGCGGTACTGCGGGTCGGGATGATTGGTCAGCACGACGAAGACCGTGTCGGGCGATTGCTCATGCACCGCCCGAAGCACGTCGACGCCGGTTCCGCCGACCAGCTGGTAGTCGAGAATCACGCAGGCGGGTTGTATGGCCAGGATGCCGGCGATGGCGTCCGCCGGCGTGCCGGCGGAACCGACGACTTCGACGTCCGGAAGCTCGCCCAGCAGCTCCTTCAGCCGGTCGCGCATCGACGGCAGGTCGTCGACGATGAAGACTTCGGTTCGGGTGCCTACCGGGTTCATGGCACCCATTGTGGGAAGCGGGCGCCGATGCCGACATCGGGTGCGCCTGATTGCCCCCATCGGGGCCCGCTGAATTGCGGGGTAGGGCGATTCCTACCCCCGGCTACGCTACCCGTCGTCCTTGGTCAGGTGGTGGCGCATCGCGTAGCGCACGAGGTCGGCCGGGTTGTCGATGCCGAGCTTCTCCAGGAGCCGCGCCTTGTGCGTGCTGACGGTCTTGGCGGACAGGTTGAGGCGGGCGGCGATGTCGGTCACGGTGACGCCGTCCACCAGGAGCTGGAAAACCTCGTACTCGCGGTCGGACAGCCGCGTGTGCGCCGGTCCTTCGGCATCGGGCATGGCCCCGAGCGCCAGCTGCTCGGCCACCTCCGCCGTGATGAAAGCACCGCCGGCCCCGACCTTGCGGATGGCGGTGACGAGCTGGGTGGCGGCGCTGTCCTTGGTCACGTAGCCCGAGGCCCCCGCCTTGATGGCGCGCACGGCGTACTGCGCCTCCTCGTGCATCGACAGCACCAGGATGCGCAGCTTGGGCCGCTCCGCCTTGACCTGCTTGATGAGCTCGATCCCGCTCTTGCCGGGCATCGACATGTCGAGCAGCAGCACGTCGAATTCGTCGGTGCGCACGCGCTGCATGACCTGGTGGCCATCCGCCGCCTCCGAGACGACGGTGATGTCCGCCGCCGACCCCAGGAGCTGGCGCAGGCCCTCGCGCAGGATAGTATGGTCGTCGGCGATGACGACGCGGATCATGGCCGGTCCGGGGTCGCGACGGGCAGCGTGACTTCGATCGTCGTGCCGCTCCCGCGCGCGCTTCGGATTGCCGCCGTGCCGCGCAGGAGCGAGATCCGCTCGCGCAAGCCCAGGAGCCCGAACGATTCGGGCTTGCGCGGGTCGTCGGTGGCAAAGCCGACGCCGTCGTCGCTCACAAGGATGCGTACGGCTCCGCTGTCGCGGCGCACCGACACCTGCGCCTGCCTCGCGCGGGCGTGCTTCGCGATGTTGGTGAGGGCCTCCTGCACGATGCGGAACACGGCGGTGGAATGGGCGGGCGGCAGGGCGAGCGTAGGGTCGTCGGTCGAGAACTCGCAGTCGATTCCCGACCGCTGTGACATATTCTGCACCAGCCACTCGAGCGCCGGCACGAGGCCCAGGTCGTCGAGCATGAGCGGGCGCAGGTCGGAGGAGATGCGCCGGGTGGCGGCCACCGTCCCCTTGAGCAGCGTCTCCATGCGGTCGAGCTTCGCCGCCACGCCCGGCGCGGACTCCGGGATGTTCGCCCTGCACCAGGCGACGTCCATGCGCAGCATGGTGAGCGCCTGGCCGAGCTCGTCGTGCAGCTCGCGCGCGATGCGGCTCTTCTCCTGCTCGCGCGTAGCCTCGGACGCGGCGCCCAGCTCCTGCAGCTCCTGTTTCGACTGCCGCAGGTCGGCCAGCGCTCGCTCGCGGGCGCTCACGTCGCGCAGGATGACGGTGTAGAAGGTGGCGTCGCCCTCCTCGAGGTGCGAGATCGCGGCGTCGATGGGGAACTCCTCGCCGTTGCGGCGCAAGCCGGTGATGATGCGGGACTCCCCCATGCGCCGCGAGGGCGCGCTCTCGCCGCCGAAGCGCTTCACGTGCTCGGCGTGGCTTGCACGATAGCGCGTCGGGAGGAACGTCGCGAGCGGCAGGCCGATCGCCTCTTCCTTGGTGAACCCGAACATGGCCTCCGCGGCGGCGTTGAACAGCACGACTCTCTGCGCGTCGTCGACGGTGATGATGGCGTCCATCGCCGTGTCGACGATGCCGCGCAGGCGCGCCTCGCTCGCGACGAGCTGCGACTGGGTACGAACGCGATCGGTGATGTCGCGCAGGATGACGGTGAGCCTGCGCTCGCCGCTTTCAAGGTGCTGCGAGATAGACGCTTCGATTGGGAACTCCTCGCCCGACCTGCGCAGCGCTGCGAGCACCGTCTGGGCGCCCATCCGCCGCGAGGTCGTGCCGGTCTTCGCGAACGCGTCGATGTGGGCGCGGTGGCGCTCGCGAAAGCGCTCCGGGAGCAGCATCTCGACGGGCTTGCCGAGCGCGGCTTCCCGCGGCCAGCCGAAGGCACGCTCGGCGGCGGCGTTGAACGCGAGGATCCGCTGCGCCTCGTCGATGGTGACGATCGGGTCCATCGCCGACTCGACGAGATCGACGACACGCTCCTCGACGTTGTGCAACCCGCGCTGGGCCGCCTGGCGCACCCTGATCTGCCAGTAGAGTGTGGCCATCGCGAGCACGAGGGCGATGCCGGCCGTGACCTCCGCGGCCGAGACGAGGGCGTGGCGCATCTCCGGGTAGGCGAAGGTGAGCAGGAACAACCCTGCGGCCGTAGCGACCACGATTGCGATGGGGGTGAACAGCAGGACGAGGCGGCCGTCGTGGCGGTACGGCGGTTGCGGCCTGCGGGTGATCCGGGGCTTTTGCGAGTGCAACGCGGGGGCCGTTGAGTTTGGTCAAGGCGCGGGATGCGCGAGTCGCGGAAGATGATACCGGTTCAGGGACGGCAACGACGGGCCGTGTGCGGGGGCGTATGCAGGCGATTCGCATCATCCAGGACGAGCATCGCGCGCTGGCCGCCGTTCTGCACGGGATGCGCTATCTCGTTCGGGAGATCCGCGAGCGCGGCGCGGCGCCGTTGTTCGACGTGCTGGGCGCAATGATCTACTACATCGACGCCTTCCCCGAGCGCATGCATCACCCGCGGGAGAGCGAGTACCTGTTCCGCTTCCTGCGCGCCCGCTGCCCCGCGGCGGCGCCGATCCTCGACCTGCTCGAGGAGGAGCACCGGTCGGGCGGCCAGTACGTACGCTCGCTCGAGCAGACGCTCGCGCGCTACCAACAGGGTGGCGCGGCCGAGTTCCCGGCGTTCGCCTCCGCGGTCGACGCCTTCGCGGCCTTTCAGAACGAGCACATGCGGCGCGAGGAGCAGCAGGTTCTGCCGCTCGCCCGGCAGTACCTCCTTGCCTCCGATTGGGAGGTGATCGACGCCGCGTACACGGGCGGCGCCGTGCCGCTGTTCAATTCGCAGAGCGCGGAGGAGTACCGCAGGCTCTTCGACCGCATCGTGCAGCTCGCGCCGCCGCCGATTGGCGTCGGGCCGGCGCGCGAGCCGGAAAAGACCTAAGCCGTCACGGAAGGAGGCAGAACGGGCCCTGGCCGAGCGAGCCCGGGACGTAGAGCGCGCGGTAGATGCCGGCGAGGGCGAACGCCGCGATCAGCGCGGCCGCGGCGTGCCGGAAGACATTGCCGCGCAGGCGCTCCCGCGCGCGCGCAAGAAGGTAGCCTGCGCCGGCGAGGTGGGGCAGCGTACCCAGGCCGAACACGAGCATCACCAGCGCACCCTGCCAGGCGCCGCCGGCGAAGAGCGCCAGCGGAAGCACGCCGTACACGAGCGAGCAGGGCACGAATCCCCACAGCGCTCCGAGCGCAAGGCGACTCCCGGCGCCCCCGCCGCCGGCGAGCGGCCGCACCAGCGGCAACACGCGGCCGAACGCGCCCATCCCCGCGGCGGTGAGCCACGACATTCCCGAGGTGCGCGTAGCCACCGTCATCGCGAGCAAGAGCAGCAACACGTTGGCCGCCACGTACAAGCCCTTCTGCACCGGCACGAGGTCGATGGCATCGACCGTCGCGGCGCCGACGGCGCCGAAGGCCGCGCCAAGCAGCATGTAGGAGGCGACGCGGCCGCCGTGATAGTGCAGCTGGCGGGCGACCAGGCTGCGCAGCGGCCGAAGCGGCTGTGGGTCGCGCGCCGCGATGGCGGCGACGAACCCGCCGCACATGGCGGCGCAATGCAGGCCGCCGACGAGGCCCGCGAGAAGGGCGCTTAAGAGCAGGGTCGCCGCCATGGCTACGAGCCGCTTCCGCCGCTGTTGCCGTCGGTGAAGTTGTCGAGCGGAAGCTTGTCGGTCGCGAAGCTGTCGTTGCGGGCGAGGAACAGCGTCAGCGCGGACGACGCCATGCCGAGGCCCCAGAAGCCGAAGAAGCCGAGGGCGTAGATCGCCTGCCGCGACCAGTCGAGGGGCTGGCCGAAGAAGTGCAGCTCGAACGGGTCGAAGATCGAGAAGAAGACGAGCTCGGCCACGGCCGCCGTGAGGAAGGCGGGCCACGCGACTTGCATGGCACGCTGGGCGAAGTGTCCGGCGATGGTCATCGGATCGAGGGCGAGGTCGTGACGTGGGTGCCGGGACCGGGCCTCGACGAGCGCTCGAGCAGCGTCGTCGGCAGCGGCCAGTCCGCCGAGTCGAACGATATGGTCCACAGGCCCGTCCGGTCGCCGTGCACCGTCCCGACGAACTCGCCGTCGGCGTCGCGCGCAAGCGTGAGCGTCTCTTTCGTGGCGCTCGCCGGATGGGTGAGGGTGACGCGCAGCACGTCGCCTCGCACGTCCCCTTCCTCGGGCCGCACGCGAAGCTCGCCGCCGCTGCCGAAGAAGACGGTCGCCGCGAGCCTGGGCAGCGCGACCGGCACCTTCGGCAGCATCCGGTTCACGAGCAGGCCGCGCTTGTAGTAGTCGGTGGCGACGACGCCATCGTCGGTCTTGTATGCGATCCAGAACGACGCCATGGACGCGAAGACGACGATCAGCGGCCCGGCGATCAGGAGCCAGGGCCAGGGCTGGCGCCACCAGGGCAGGGCGGCGGCGTCAGCGCGGAAAGATGAAGGTAGACTTTTCATGGCGAACCACCTTGTCGTCGTCGACGGCGCGAATCGTGAACTCGATGTTGCGCGTGTTCGCGCGGCGCTCGTCGTCCTGCCCGCGCGGCTTCTGCTCGTCAGTGTCGTCCTCGGGCGAGGGCGCCGTGAGCCGCACGGCGAACATGCGCGATTGCGCGGCGCCGAGGGAAACCGGCTGCTCGACGCCCTGGACCGCGAGGCCCGGCACGCCCGAGGCCTCGACCGTGAAGCGGCGCGGCGTCTCGTCCGTGTTCATGATCTGCATGCGGTACACGTTCTCGATCACGCCGGGCGCGGCTTCGCGCGCGAGCGCCCCGCGGTCGCGCAGGATGTCGACCTTGAGCGGGTTGCGCGTTGCGAGCGAGAGCGCCGTGATCGCGATCAGCGCGAGCAGCACCGCGGAATAGACGAGCGTGCGCACGCGGAAGACGCGTCGCCACATCGTGCGCGAATCGTAGCCCCTGGCGAGCGCGTTCTGGGTGGTGTAGCGGATGAGGCCCGGCGCGTAGCCCATCTTGTCCATCACCTGGTTGCAGCCGTCGATGCACGCGGCGCAGCCGATGCACTCGTACTGCAGGCCGTTGCGGATGTCGATGCCCGTGGGACAGACTTGCACGCAGACGTTGCAGTCGACGCAATCCCCCAAGCCCAGCTCGCGCGGCACGACACCCTTGCGCCGGCTTCCGCGCGGCTCGCCGCGCGGGCGGTCGTAGGTGATGACCAGCGTGTCCTTGTCGAACATCACGCTCTGGAAGCGCGCGTACGGGCACATGTACTTGCAGACCTGCTCGCGCATGAAGCCCGCGTTGCCCCACGTGGCGAAGCCGTAGAAGAGCATCCAGAAGGCCTCCCAGGGCCCGAGCCGCCACGTGATCGCGTCGATGCCGAACTGGCGGATGGGCGAGAAGTAGCCCACGAACGTGTACCCGGTCCAGAGGGCCACCGCGAACCATGCGCTGTGCTTGAGCGCCTTGATGACGAACTTCTCGAGCGTCAGCGGCGCGGCGTCGAGGCGGATGCGGGCGAGGCGGTCGCCCTCGATCTTGCGCTCGATCCAGGTGAAGATCTCGGTATAGACCGTCTGCGGGCAGGCGTAGCCGCACCAGAGCCTTCCCGCCACCGTGGTGAAGAGGAACAGCGACAGCGCGGCCAGGATGAGCAGGACGGTGAGATAGATGACGTCCTGCGGCCAGAACACGAGCCCGAAGATGTAGAACTTGCGCGCGCCGAGGTCGAACAGCACGGCCTGGCGGCCGTTCCACGTGAGCCACGGCAGCCCGTAGAAGACGAGCTGGGTGGCGAAGATCAACGACCAGCGCCACGTCGCGAACCAGCCGTGCACGACCCGCGGGTAGATCTTCTTGCGGATCTCGTAGAGCGCGACCTCCTCGGTCGCCGCGACGATGGGGATCGGCGGCGGCGGGCCGTTCACGGGCTTCACTCGAGCCTTCCGCCGGTGCGCGGGCGCTACTTCGCCGCCGCGCCGCGGTTCGACAACCCCCAGACGTAGGCCGTGAGCAGCTGGATCTTGGCAGGATCCATGTCTTGATGCGACGGCATGCGCGAGACCGCGGCGCCCGCAGCGCCGCGCCCGTTGGTCACGGTCTCGGTCACGATCGACGCCGAGCCGCTGTACAGCCAGATCTGGTCGGTGAGGTTGGGCGCCCCGAGCGCCTGGTTGCCCTTGCCGTCCTGGCCGTGGCACGGGGAGCAGTTGGCCATGAACAGCGGCTTGCCGAGCTGCACCTTGAGCGGATCGGCCGGCAGGCTCGAAAGGCTGCGCACGTAATTGACGACGTTGGACACGCCGTCGGGCCCGAGGCTCGCGCCGAAGGGCGGCATGATGCCGTTGCGGCCGTTGGTGATGCTCTCCTTGATCTTGTCGGGCTCGCCGCCGTACAGCCAGTCCTGGTCGCGCAGGTTCGGGATGCCGAAGGCGCCGCCGGCGTCCGAGCCGTGGCATTGCGCGCAGTTGTTGAGGAACAGGCGCTCCCCCATCGCCTGCGCGGCCGGATCCTTCGCGACGTCCTTGGCGTCCATCGCGAGGTACTTGGCGTAAAGCGGCGCGGTCTCCGCGTCGAAGGCCTTCCGCTCGTTGGCGTACGCACCGGCCGAGGTCCAGCCGAGCAAGCCGGGCAGGCTCCCGAGGCCCGGGTAGAGCGCGAGGTAGAGGAAGCCGAAGGCGATCGTGATGTAGAACAGCCACATCCACCAGCGCGGAAGCGGGTTGTTGTACTCCGAGAGATCCTCGTCCCACACGTGGCCCGTGGTGTCCGCCGACGCGGCCTGCGGCGGCTTCTTCACCCGCATCTTGCCCATGACGTAGAGCAGCACGCCGCAGGCGGCGATCGAGACGATCGTCAGGAGCGCGACGTAGACGCTCCAGAAACCGGAGGTGAAATCGCTCATTTGACTATCCTTCGCGCTACGCGCTTCGGGGCAATTCGCGCTCGGGAGCGGCCCTTCGCGCTCATGGGCGCCTCTCATCAAGGGTGCGGATCTCGTCGGGGAGGGCGAACGGCGCGTTCGCGGCGTCACGATAGGCGTCGTGGCGGTGGCGGCTCCAGGCCCAGGCGACGATGGCGATGAACATGACGAACGAGACCACCGTCGTGACGCTCGAAAGGAAGGAATAGAGTTCCATGGCTATTTGACGTTGCGCAACGCGAGCCCGAGGTTCTGCAGGTACGCGACCACCGCATCCTGCTCCGTCTTGCCCTTCAGCGCCTCCGGCGCCTTGGCGATCTCGTCGTCGCTGTACGGCACGCCGACGCGGCGCAGCGCGCGCATCTTGGGCTGGATTTCTTCGGGCACGAGCGGTGTCCTCGCGAGCCACGGGTACGCCGGCATGTTCGATTCCGGCACGACGTCGCGCGGGTTGTTGAGGTGGGCGCGATGCCAGTCGTCGGAGTAGCGCGCGCCGACGCGGGCGAGGTCGGGACCCGTGCGCTTGCTGCCCCACTGGAACGGATGGTCGTACACCGATTCGCCGGCGACCGAGTAGTGGCCGTAGCGCTCGGTCTCGGCGCGGAACGGGCGGATCATCTGCGAGTGGCAGTTGTAGCAGCCTTCGCGGAGGTAGACGTCGCGCCCGGCGAGCTCGAGCGCGGGATAGGGCTTGACGCCGGTGACCGGCTCCGTGGTCGACTTCTGGAAGTACAGCGGCACGATTTCGACAAGGCCGCCCACCGCGACGACGAGGATGATCAGGACGATCATCCAGCCCATGTTCTTCTCGACGAGTTCCTGGTTGAGCATGATGAAGAGCCCTTACGCGGGAGCGACGGCGGTGCCGGGAATCGGCGCATCGACGGCGCGGCCGCCCAGCGCGGTGCGCCAGACGTTGAAAGCCATGATCAGCATGCCCGTCAGGAACAGCATGCCGCCAACGAGCCGGATGGCGTAGAACGGATACGTGGCCTTCACGCTCTCGACGAAGGCGTAGGTGAGCGTGCCGTCGGGATTGGTGGCTCGCCACATGAGGCCCTGCATCACCCCGGCGATCCACATGGCCGCGATGTAGAGCACGACGCCGATGGTCGCGATCCAGAAGTGCGCGCTGATCAGGCGCACCGACCACATCGCGGTCTTGCCGAACATGCGCGGCACGAGGTAGTAGATCGCGCCGATGGAGATGAAGGCCACCCAGCCCAGCGCGCCGGAGTGCACGTGGCCGATGGTCCAGTCAGTGTAGTGCGACAGCGCGTTGACCGTCTTGATCGACATCATCGGGCCCTCGAAGGTGGACATGCCGTAGAA
>Ga0335083_10002401_pt1 | contig 24726 bp, 20 predicted proteins | sample Lox_Sample_42_FD_206716 | JGI IMG/M metagenome (GOLD analysis project Ga0335083, IMG submission 206716) | Soil microbial communities from Loxahatchee National Wildlife Refuge, Florida, United States - Lox_Sample_4.2 | ecosystem: Environmental > Terrestrial > Soil > Wetlands | place: USA...
GCCGCCTGCGTGCTGGAAGAATGCAGCATCGGGCCCGCCTGCAGCATCGGCCCGTTCGCGCGGCTGCGGCCGGGCAGCGTGCTCGCCGAGGGCGCGCACATCGGCAACTTCGTGGAAGTGAAGAACAGCCACATCGGTCGCGGCTCCAAGGCGAACCATCTCACCTACCTCGGCGACGCCGACGTGGGCAGCGGGGTGAACGTCGGCGCCGGGACCATCACCTGCAACTACGACGGCGCGAACAAGCATCGTACGGTGATTGGCGATGGGGTGTTCATCGGGTCGGGCAACATGCTGGTGGCCCCGGTGAGCATCGGCGCCAACGCCACCACGGCGGCCGGCTCCACCATCACGCAGGACGCGCCCGCCGGCAAGCTGACGCTGGCGCGCGCGCGGCAGGTCACGATCGAGGGTTGGCAGCGCCCCGTGAAGCGCCGCGCGAAGGAGTAACGGACATATGTGTGGCATTGTTGGAGCGGTGGCCGGGCGGGACGTGGTGCCCTTGCTGATCGATGGCCTGCGTCGCCTGGAGTATCGCGGTTACGACTCCGCCGGCCTCGCGGTGGTCGGCGAGCGCGGCAGGCTCGGCCGCCTGCGCACCGTGGGCAAGGTGAAGATGCTGCAGGAGGCGCTGGACGAGGCGCCGCTGCACGGCGGCACCGGCATTGCGCACACGCGCTGGGCCACCCATGGCGTGCCCTCGGAGCGCAACGCCCATCCGCACATTTCGCGCGATGGCCTCGCCATCGTGCACAACGGCATCATCGAGAACCACGAGGAATTGCGCCGCGAGCTGGAGGATGCAGGCTACGTGTTTTCCTCGGAGACTGACACCGAGGTCATCGCGCACCGCATCCACCTGCACATGCAGACGTTGGGCGACCTGTTCAAGGCGGTGCGCGCCACGGTCGCGGAGCTGGAAGGCGCCTATGCGCTGGCGGTGCTGTCCGAGCAGGAGCCGGACCGCATCATCGTCGCGCGCATGGGCTGCCCGGTGGTGATCGGCATCGGCGAGCACGAGAACTTCGTCGCCTCGGACATCGCCGCGCTGCTGCCGGTGACGCGCCGCTTCCAGTTCCTGGAGGAAGGCGACATCGCCGAGGTGCGGCGCGAGGGCGTGAAGGTGCTCGACGCGGAAGGCAACACGGCCGACCGGCCGGTGCGGCTCAGCGAGCTGTCGGCGGCGGCCGCCGAAAAGGGCCAGTACGAGCACTTCATGCTGAAGGAGATCCACGAGCAGGCCTGGGCGGTGGCCAATACGCTGCAGGAGCGCGTGGCCAATGGCCGGCTGCTGGAGGCGGCCTTCGGCCACAAGGCGCAGGCCATCTTCCCGGAAGTGGAGTACGTGCACATCGTCGCCTGCGGCACCAGCTACCACGCCGGCATCGTGGCGCAGTACTTCATCGAGCAGATCTGCCGCATTCCCTGCCGCGTGGAGATCGCCAGCGAATACCGCTACCGCAACCCGGTGGTGCCGCAGAGTGCGCTGTTCGTCACCATCTCGCAGTCGGGCGAGACGGCCGACACGCTGGCCGCGCTGCGCCATGCCAAGCGCTCCGGTTATCTCGCGACGCTGGCCATCTGCAACGCACCGGAGAGCTCGCTGGTGCGCGAATCGGACCTGGTGATGCTGACGCGCGCCGGGCCGGAGATCGGCGTGGCCTCCACCAAGGCGTTCACCACGCAGATCGCCGCGCTGTCGCTGCTGGTGATCGCGCTGGCCAAGACGCATGGCTCGGACAGCGAGCGCGAGCGCGGGCTGGTGACGCGGCTGGTCGAGCTGCCCGGACTCATCGACAAGACCCTGCAGCTGGATGCGCAGATCCGGCAGATGGCGCAGCGTTTCGTGGACAAGCGCCACGCGCTGTTCCTCGGGCGCGGCGCGATGGCGGCGCTGGCGCTGGAAGGCGCACTGAAGCTGAAGGAAATCTCGTACATCCATGCCGAGGGCTATGCCGCCGGCGAGCTCAAGCACGGGCCGCTGGCACTGGTGGATTCGGACATGCCCATCATCGCCGTGGCGCCCAACAACGACCTGCTGGAGAAGCTGAAATCGAACCTGCAGGAAGTGCGCGCGCGTGGCGGGGAGCTGTACGTGTTCGCCGACCCGGATTCCGGCATCCAGGAAAGCGATGGCGTGCACGTGCTCACCATGCCGCGGCACGTGAGCTACTTCCAGTCCCCGATCGTGTACACGGTGCCGCTGCAGCTGCTCGCCTACCATGTGGCCATCCTGCGCGGCACCGACGTGGACCAGCCGCGCAACCTGGCCAAGAGCGTCACGGTGGAATAGGCGAGCCTTGCTGCATGGACGTCGAGGCCTACCTGCAGCGCATCGGCTACGCGGGTCCGCGCGAACCGTCGCACGCGGTGCTCGGCGAGCTGGTGCTGCGGCATGCGCTGTCCATCCCGTTCGAGAACCTCGACCCGTACCTCGCGCGGGGCGTCAGCCTCGAGCCCGCGCAGGTGGAGCGCAAGCTCGTGGCGCAGCGGCGCGGCGGCTGGTGTTTCGAGCACAACCTGCTGCTCGGCGAGGTGCTGCGCGCACTCGGCTTTGCCGTGACCGACCTGGCGGGCCGCGTGCTGTGGGGCCGGCCACCGGACGCGATCACGGCGCGTACCCACCGGCTGCTGCTGGTACGCGCCGGCGGGCGCGAATGGCTCGCCGATGCGGGTTTCGGTGGCCACACGCTGACGGGGGTGCTGGATCTGCACAGCGAGCTGGCGCAGGAGACCCCGCACGAACCCTTCCGGCTGCGGCCGATCGGCGGCGGGGAACGAGTGCTGGAATCGCTGGTGGCGGGAGAGTGGCGGGCGCTGTTCCGCTTCGACCTGCATCCGCAGCTGCCGATCGACTTCGAAGCCGCCAATTTCCAGCTGGTGCACGATCCGGCGTCGCATTTCACGCAGGGGTTGATCGCAACGCGCGTCGCGCCTGACGGCCGGCATGTGCTGCGCGGCCGCGAGCTGGCATTCCACCGCCTGGGCGGCGACACCACGCGCCGCGAGCTCACGAACGAGGCAACGGTGGCCGCGCTCGGCGAGGTGTTCGGCATCGCCGTCGACGCGCCGCTGCGCGAACTGCTGCGGCGGCGACTGGAGCCGGCACGGTGAACCCGGCGCGCCTGCTGCGGCCGGCCTGTGCGCTGCTGGCGCTGGCGGGGTGCGGGCAGGATGCGCCGCGCGCGCTCGGTACGCTGGAGTGGGACCGCATCACGCTGCCTGCCCCCGCGGCGGAGCGCATCGTCGGCATCGAGGTTAGCGAAGGACAGCAGGTGCATGCCGGCGACACGCTGCTGCGGCTCGAACCCACGCTCAATGAATCGCAGCTGGCCGCGGCCGCCGCGCAGGCGCGGCAGAGCAATGCCGCGCTGGCCGAGCTCAGGGCCGGACCGCGCAGCGAGGAGCTGGCCCGGGCGCGGGCCACGCTGGCCGCCGCCGAGGCCCAGGCCGTGGATGCGCGCGCGCAGTTCAACCGGCTCGAGCCGCTGGGCAAGCAGGGCGTGATCGCCGCCGCCGACGTGGATCGCGCCCGGGCCACCGCGGACAATGCCGATGCGCAGGTGCGCGCCGCGCGCGAGGCGCTGCGCGAACTGGAGCATGGCTCGCGTGCCGAGGACGTGGCGCAGGGCGAGGCCGCGGCGCAGGCCGCCCAGGCCCAGGCCGGCGCGCAGCGCGTGCTGCTCGACAAGCTCACGCTGCTGGCGCCGCGCGACGGCCAGGTGGACAGCATTCCCTACAAGCTCGGCGACCAGGCGCCGGTGGGCGCGCCGCTGGTGGTGATGCTGGCCGGCGCGGCGCCGTTCGCGCGCGTCTACGTGCCGGAGCGGCTGCGCGCCGGCGTGAAGGTGGGCACCACCACCACCGTGCACGTCGACGGCAGCAGCACCGCCTGGCCGGGCACCGTGCGCATGATCCGCAGCGATCCGACCTTCACACCCTACTATGCGCTCACCGGCCAGGACGCCGAGCGCCTGAGCTACCTGGCGGAGATCCAGCTCACCGCCGCTGCCAGCGCGCTGCCGGCCGGCGTGCCGCTGTGGGCCGAGTTCGCCCGATGAACCCGCCGCCGGCCACGGCGGCGGCTGGCGAGGTGGCGATCCGTGCACGCGGGCTGACGCGCCGCTTCGGCGAGCTGGTGGCCGTGGACCGCGTCGACCTCGAAGTGCCGCGCGCGCACGTGTACGGCTTCCTCGGGCCGAACGGCTCGGGCAAGTCGACCACCATCCGCATGCTGTGCGGCCTGCTGACGCCCACCGCCGGAGAGATCGAGGTGCTGGGCCTGAAGATTCCGCAGCAGGCCGAGGCATTGCGGCTGCGCATCGGCTACATGACGCAGCGCTTCGCGCTGTTCGAGGACCTGACGGTGCAGGAGAACCTGGAATTCCTCGCCGCGGTGCAGGGCGTGCCGCGCGCCGCCACGCGCCGCCGCATCGAGGAGCTGCTGGCGCAGTTCGATTTCGCCGACCGCGCCCGGCAACTGGCCGGCACGATGAGCGGCGGACAGAAGCAGCGCCTGGCGCTGGCCGGCGCGGTGATCCACAAGCCGGAGCTGCTGTTCCTCGACGAGCCCACCAGCGCGGTGGATCCGGAGTCCCGCCGTGATTTCTGGGAGAAGCTGTTCGACCTGGCCGATGCCGGCACCACGCTGCTGATCTCCACGCACTACATGGACGAGGCCGAGCGCTGCCACCGGCTTGCCATCCTGGACCACGGCCGGCTGGTGGCCGACGGCACCCCGGCGCAGCTGACCGGCGCGCTCGACGGGCGCAGCCTGCTGGTGCATACGGCGCAGCCGCGGCGCGCGCAGCAGCTGCTGACGAAGCTGACCGCCGTGCGCAGCGTCGCGCAGATCGGCAATTCGCTGCGCGTGCTGTGCGATGAGGGCGGCGCGGCCATCGAGGCGATCCGCGCCGCGCTCGGGAAGGCCGGGCTCGCGGCCGAAGTGGAGCCGGTGGCACCCAACCTCGAAGACGTGTTCGTGGCGTCCACCGCGCGGCATGCGCAAGCCGCCGCGCAGCCCGCCGCATGAACTGGCGGCGGCTGTTCGCGGTGATGCTGAAGGAGCTGCGGCAGCTGCGCCGCGACCGCATCACGCTGGTGATGATCCTCGGCATTCCGATCGTGCAGCTGGTGCTGTTCGGCTATGCCATCAACCTGAACCTGCGCGGACTGGCGGCCGGCATCGCCGACCAGGCCAACACCGCGGCCTCGCGCGCGCTGGTGATGGACATGGTGGCCTCCGGCGTGATCACTCCGCGGCTCGCCGCGACCTCGCCGGCCGAGCTCACCGACGCGCTGCGCCGGGGGAAGATCAGCCTCGGCATCGTGGTGCCGCCGGATTTCGAGGCGCGGCGCTTCGACGGGCGCGAAGCCGTGCAGGTGCTGGTGGATGGCAGCGATACCGTGGTGCAGAGCGCGGCGGTGCAGCTGGCGCAGGTGCCGCTGGACAGCCGCGCCACGGCGAATGTCGCGCCGCTGCTGCGCGCACCGAACCAGATCAGCGTGGTCAGTTTCTACAATCCGCAGCGCCGCTCGGCGGTGAACATCGTGCCCGGCCTCGTCGGGGTGATCCTCACCATGACCATGGTGCTGTTCACCGGCGTTGCCATCGTGCGCGAGCGCGAGCGCGGCAACATGGAACTGCTGATCGCGACGCCCATCAGCCGTACCGAGCTGATGGTGGGCAAGGTGGCCCCGTACGTGGGCATCGGGCTGGTGCAGACCTCGGTGGTGCTGGCGCTGGGCGCGTGGCTGTTCCACGTGCCCGTGGCCGGCAGCGTGCTTGACGTGTATGCCACGGCCATGCTGCTGATCCTCGCCAACCTGAGCCTGGGCCTGTTGATCTCCACGCGCGCGCAGTCGCAGTTCCAGGCCATGCAGATGACCTTCTTCGTGTTCCTGCCGTCGATCCTGCTGTCGGGCTTCATGTTCCCGTTCGCCGGCATGCCCAAGGTGGCGCAGTGGCTGGCCGAGGTGCTGCCGCTGACGCACTTCCTGCGGCTGATCCGCGGCATCATGCTGCGCGGCGCGGGTTTCACCGAGCTGTGGCCGGATGCGCTGGCGCTGCTGGCCTTCAGCGCGGTGATGATGACGGCGGCGATCCTGCGCTTCCACAAGCGGCTGGATTAGCGTGACCCAGGCCGGGTCCGCGGCCAGCCTTCAGGCCGGTTCGGCGGCCAGGTCGTAAGTGCCCGCGGTGGTGATCCGTACCCGCGCGAATTCGCCGGGCTTCAGCCGCTTCGCCTTGCGCACGTTGACGACGCCATCGATCTCGGGCGCGTCACCGCCGGTGCGCGCCACGGCCTTGCCCCCCTCGACGCTGTCCACCAGCACTGTCAGTTCGCTACCAACCTTCGCGGCCATGCGCCGCTCGGAGATGCCGGCGGCCTTTTCCATGAAACGCGCATAGCGCTCCTCCATCACTGCCGGCGCCACCGCGCCCGGCAGCGCGTTGGCCGTCGCGCCTTCCACCGGCGAATACCGGAAGCAACCCACGCGGTCGAGCTGCGCGGCATCGAGCCAGGCGAGCAACTCCTCGAATTCGGCGTCAGTCTCGCCCGGGAAACCCACGATGAAGGTGCTGCGCAGGGTGAGGTCGGGCACCGCGCGGCGCCACGCGGCGATGCGCTGCAGGGTGTCTTCGGCGTGCGCGGGGCGGCGCATGCGCTTGAGCACCGTGGGGCTGCCGTGCTGGAACGGGATGTCGAGATAGGGCAGCACCTTGCCCTCGGCCATCAGTGGCAGCACCTCATCCACATGCGGATAGGGGTACACGTAGTGCAGCCGCACCCACACGCCGAGTTCGCCGAGGCCGCGCGCAAGGTCGATGAAGCGCGTCTGGTATTCCCGGCCCCCGAAGCTCACCGGCTGATAGCGCAGGTCCGCCCCGTAGGCACTGGTGTCCTGCGAGATCACCAGCAGCTCCCTGACGCCGGCAGCCACCAGCCGCTGCGCCTCGGCCAGCACGCTGTCCAGCGGCCGCGATGCCAGCCGGCCGCGCAGCGCCGGGATGATGCAGAAGCTGCACTTGTTGTTGCACCCTTCCGAAATCTTCAGATAGGCATAATGACGCGGCGTGAGGCGGATGCCCTGCGGCGGCACCAGGTCGGTGAACGGATCGTGCGGCCGCGGCAGGTGCGTGTGCACGGCCTCGAGCACCTGTTCGGTGGCATGCGGGCCGGTGACGGCCAGCACCTTCGGGTGACGTTCGAGGATGCGCTGCGGGTTGGCGCCGAGGCAGCCGGTGACCACCACCTTGCCGTTGGCCTCCAGCGCCTCGCCGATCGCCTCGAGGGATTCGTCGATGGCGCTGTCGATGAAGCCACAGGTGTTCACGACCACGAGGTCCGCGGCCGCGTAGCTCGGCGCGATCTCGTAGCCGCGGATGCGCAATTGCGTCAGGATGCGCTCGGAATCCACCAGGGCCTTGGGGCAGCCGAGGCTGACGAAACCGACGCGGGGAGCAGGGGCGGACATCCGCCGATCTTAACGAATGACCGACCAGTTTGACCGGGCGTATTACCAGCGCTTCTACTTCAACCCGCGCACCGCGGTGACCAATCGCGCCGAGATGAACGCGCGCGGCCGGCTGATCGCCGCCATGGCCGACCACCTGGGCCTGCCGGTGCGCAGTATCCTGGATGCCGGCTGCGGCGTGGGCCTGCTGCGCACGCCGCTGCGCCGCGCGCTGCCGCGCGCCCGCTATACCGGCCTGGAGGTCAGCGAATACCTGTGCCGGCGCTATGGCTGGATCCAGGGCGGCATCCAGGATTTCACGCGCCAGGCCCGCTACGACGTGGTCATCTGCTACGACGTGCTGCAGTACCTGGATGCGGCCGGGACGCGGCGCGCGCTGGCGAACCTGGCGCGCATCTGCCGCGGCCTGCTGTACTTCGGCGTGCTGACGCGTGAGGACTGGGAGGAGAACTGCGACCAGTCGCGCACCGATCCGGCGGTGAGCCTGCGCGGCGGCGCCTGGTACCGGCGCGAGCTGGCGCGGAGCTTCCGGCATCTCGGCGCCGGCTTCTGGCTGCGGCATGATTGTCCGGTTACCGTGTGGGAAATGGACACCGCGGGGCGCAAGGGACGATGAACACAGCTGCTCGCATTCCGGTCACCGTGCTCACGGGCTTCCTCGGCGCCGGCAAGACCACGCTGCTGAACCGCATCCTGTCGGAGAACCACGGCAAGCGCATCGCGGTGATCGAGAACGAATTCGGCGAGGTGGGCGTCGACCAGGCGCTGGTGATCGGCGCGGAAGAGGAGATCTTCGAGACCAGCAATGGCTGCATCTGCTGCACCGTGCGCGGCGACCTGATCCGCGTGCTGGGGCAGCTCACCCGGCGGCGCGACCGCTTCGACTACATCCTGGTCGAGACCACCGGCATGGCCGATCCCGGGCCGGTGGCGCAGACCTTCTTCCTCGACGACGACCTGCGCGAGCAGTTCGTGGTCGATGCCATCGTCACGGTGGTCGACGCGCGCCATTTCGAGCAGCAGCTGCAGCAGCTGGAGGAGCCGGCCATCCAGGTGGGTTTCGCCGACGTGGTGATCCTCAACAAGACCGACCTGGTGGCTGCGACCGACCTGGCGCGCATCGAGCAGCGCATCCGCGGCATCAATGGCACGGCGAAGATCGTGCGCGCCGTCAATGCGCAGGTGCCGGTGGAGGCCGTGCTCGGCCTGGGTGCCTTCGACCTGGACCGCGCGCTGGCGGTGGACGCCGGATTTCTCGAGCCACAGTACCCGTTCGAGTGGGCCGGTGCGTATGAACTCGCCGCGGGACGGCACATCCTGCGCGCCAGTGGCGAACACGGGCACGAGCACCACCATGACCATGGTCACGACCATGACGACGAACACGAACACGAACACGAACACGAACACGGGCACACCCACGAGCACGCGGCGCTGAAGGTGGCGCTGCTGCCGCTGCCAGCCGCAACCGCCGCATCGCTGGCCACGCAGATCGAGCCGGCGGTGCGCGTGTTCGCCGAGCCGGCGCTGGCGGTGGAGAGCGGCGGGCACCTCGCGCCCGGTGGCGCGCCCTTCGCGCTGGAAATGCAGTGCATGGGCGGCCAGTACGCCATCGACATCGCGCGCGCCGGCGCCTATGCGCTGTTCACCGAGCACGCACCGGCCGCATTCGGGCTGGCGCTCGCGGCCGCGCCGGTGGCCGAGCGCGCCTTCGCCTCGCATCACCACGACAGCGAGATCGGCTCCATCGGCATCGAGGAGCCGCGTGCGCTGGATGCGCGCAAGGTCAACGATTGGCTGTCCTACCTGCTGCAGAGCCATGGCGAGCGCATCCTGCGCATGAAAGGCGTGCTGAACATCGCGGGCGACGATCGCCGCTATGTCTTCCACGGCGTGCACATGATGTTCGATGGCCGGCCGGATCGCCCGTGGGGCGCCGCGCCGCGTCTCAGCCAGCTGGTGTTCATCGGGCGGCAACTGGATCGCGAGGAGCTGCTCGCCGGCTTCCTGGCCTGCGTGGCATGAGCCCGCCGGGCGCGCGGCTGCTGCCCGCCGCCACGGCGGTCATCGATGATTTTCCCGTGGCGCTGGCCTGGTCGCCCGACGGCGCATCGCTGGCCGTGGGCGGCGGCGAGGGGCGCATCCATCTGCTGCGCATGGACGGCAGTGCGCAGCTGCTGGGTGAGCATGCGCCGGGCGTGCTGGAGCTGGCCTGGCAGCCACGCGGCAGCTGTCTGGCCAGCGCCGGCCAGGACGGCGCGGTGCTGCAGTGGCAGACCGGGTCTCCCGGCGAAGCCCCGCGCGTGCTCGCGCGCGGCATGCGCTGGCCGGCGGGGCTGGCATGGCGGACGGACGGCCAGGTGCTGGCCTTCGCGCAGGGCAGGGACGTGCTGCTGTTCGATGCCGCGGGCGAGCCGCGCGGGCAGATCGCCGGGCACACCGCGCCGCTGTCGCAGCTGGCCTGGCGCGGCCGCGACGAGCTGGTGGGCGCGGCCAATGGCGCGCTGTTCGTGGACCGCATCGACCGCGCCACCATCGAGCAGTTCGTGCTGGAAGGCACGCCGGTGACGCTGGCGCTGTCGCCGGACCTGAAGGTGGTGGCCAACGGCCTTGCCGATGGCACGGTGAATTTCCGCTATCTCAACAACCGCAAGCGCTCCCGCATGAGCGGCTATGCGGGCAAGGTGGACCAGACGGCGTGGAGCGCGAACAGCCGCTGGCTCGCCACCTCATCCAGCGGCGCCAGCAGCATCGTCGTGTGGGATTTTTCCGGCAAGGGGCCCGAAGGCAGCGAGCCGCTGCAGCTGGAAGCGCACAGCGCCCGCATCGAGCATCTGGCGTATCAGCCGAACGGGCCGCTGCTGGTGTCCGCCGGCCGCGACGGCCGATTGGTGCTGTGGCGGCCGGGCCCCGGCAGCCGCGCCGCGCTGGACATCCACTCGCTGGACGGCCCGGCCGGCACCGCGACCTTCTCGCCGGACGGACGCACCGTGGCGGTCGCCCAGCCCTCGGGTGCGATGCGCTTCTTCCGCGTCAGCGAGGCGTAGAAGGCGAGCTGCTTGCCGAGCGTGATGTCCCAGCTGTAGCGCGCTTCCACGCGCGCGCGCGCCACGCGTCCCAGCGCCTCGAGGTCGCGGTCGTACAGATCGCGGATCGCGCGCGCGAATACTTCCGGCTCGGCACTGGCCGCCGCCACGCCGACGCCATCGTTGACGAGTTCGGCCACCGCGGCGGCGCGCACGCCCACCACCGGCCGGCCGCAGGCCATGGCCTCCAGCACCACCAGACCGAAGGTCTCGGAAGTACCGGCGTGCACCAGCGCGTCGCTGGAGGCGATCAGTCCGGCCAGCGCGTTGCTGTCGCGGTGATAAGGCAGCAGCGTGATGTTCGCGGTAAGCCGGCGATGTTCGCTGCCGCCCACCTGCAGCAGGTGGTAGCGCGGACCCAGGCTCGCGAAGGCCTCGTGCAGCACCTTGATGTTCTTCTCCGCGGAGAACCTGCCCGCGTAGATCAGCAGCCGCGTTTCCTCGGCCAGGCCCAGCCTGGCGCGCAGCTGTGTATTACGCCGCGCCGGATGGAAGACAGCCGCGTCCACGCCCAGCGGCAGCAGCGCGACGTTGCCGAGGCCGAGCGAGCGCAGGTATTCGCACATCACGCGGCTGGGCGCGAACACCAGCTCGAAGCGGCCGTACAGCCCGCGCACGTAGCGCCCCGCGACCCGGCCGGCGGCCACGCCCAGGCGCATGGTGATGACCCGCGGCAGGTGCGAATGGAAGAACGCGACCGCGGGGATCCGGCTGCGCTGCGCCACGCGCAGCGCGCACCATGCGGGATGAAAGGCATCGCCGGCCTCGATGATGTCCGGCTCGAGCTCCTCGAGCAGGCGCGTCCAGCGCCGCGGCCGCAGCGGCAGGCGGTAGTTGAAAGTGCCCGGAACCACCGGCCCGGCGACGGTGCTCACGTCACCGGGAACCAGCGCCGTGCGCCGCCCCGGCACCAGCAGCGAGTGCCGCAGGTCCCCGCCGTGCGCCGCATACCAGGCATGCTTGGCGTTGAGGTAGCGCCTGACGCCGCCGCTGGTGGGGGAATAGAACAGCGTTGTGTCGACCAGGTGCATGCCATCCTCGTCGTGTGTCGAGGGCATTGCAGCCGCCTGCGCGCCGACTTGTCAAGCCGTGTGGCTCAATCGGCTGCGCTGGTGGCAGTGACTGGTGAGACGGCCTCGACCGGCGCAGGCAGCTGGATGCTGAACTGCGTGTGCCGCCCGGGGCGGGTGGCCACGGTGATCTGTCCACCGAGCCGGGCGACCGCACGGCGCAGGAAGTTCATGCCGCGCCCGCGCCCGCTCTCGCCTTCCAGGTTCTCGGTGGAGAAGGAAGGCTTGAAGATGAGCCCAACGACTTCGCCCGGATCGTATTCCAGCAGCGATTCATCGGATACCAGGCCGGAGCGCACCGCCGCGCGGCCGATGCGCTCCACGTCGAGGCCGCGGCCGTCGTCGCGCACGCTCATGAGAAGCCCTGCACGCCCGCGGTCCTCGAACTTCACGCTGATCTCGCCGGCGGCGGGCTTGTCGGCGGCCAGGCGCTGCTCGGGCGTCTCGATGCCGTGCTCGAGCGCATTGCGCAACAGGTGCTGCAGCATGTCGTCGACGTCGTGACGCTGCGCGGCCGGCACCAGCCTCGCGTCGTGCACGTGCAGTTTCACCAGCGTGCCCATCTCCTCGCAGCGCCGGCGCACGAATGCGTTCCAGCGCCGTTCGGCGAGGCGCGCCCATGTCCCGGCCTCGTGCCGTGCATCGGCAGGGTCTGCGCCGGCCGGCGCCGCGGCACGCGCCGGCGGGGCGGCCACGTAACGCTGCTCCTCGATGCGGATGGAATCGCCCACGCCCGAGGCGATGCGGTCCAGCAGCGGTGCCAGCGGCAGCAGGTCATCGCCGCTGAGCAGCGGCCTGTCCTGCAGCGCGGCGAGCTGCCGCTCGAAATTGCCGCAGGCGTCGACCACCGTGGTCAGCCCGGCCGCGCGCGCGTCGGCAGCGAGCTGCCCGGCCGCCAGCCGCAGCTGCGCGATCTTGGCGTGGGCGGCCTGCTGGTCGCGCGCCGGCAGTTTCATCGTGGCGCGCAGCGCGCCCACCGATGCCATGGCCGCCGACAGGAACAGGCGCATGTCGCGCGGCGAGGCGCGCAATGCGGCGAGCGCCGCCGCGAGCGACTCGCGCGCCTGTGCCAGGGTCTGCTGCAGCACTTGCGCCGCCGTCGCATCGCGCATCAGCAGCAGCAGCGGCAGGCCTTCCGCGAGCGCGGCGCGGTGCAGGCTCAGCGTCGCGAAGCGGTCCGGGCCGCCGCCGTGCGCCACGCGCAGCGCGCAGGTGCCCAGTGCCAGCCCGGCTTCATCCACTGAACCGGCAGCCGCGGCAATCTGCTGCATGATGGTGGCGACCCGCGACGACGGCAGCAGCTCCTCCAGCAGCGCGCGCAGCGATGCCGGCATGACCGCGTCGTGCCCGCGCCACTCGATCAGCAGCGGCGCATTGCGCACCACGCGCACGGCGAGCTTCTCGTTGAGCTGCAGCGCCAGCGTGCGGCCGGTGGTCAGCAGGATCTCGACCAGTGCGGAAGCGGAAGCGGGAGCGTCCATGCCCGGCGCCGCTATGATCCGGCAGTGACGTTCTGCATGCTCGCCAGCAGCGCGTCGGCGGATTCGAACCGGTCGTTGCGGTTCTTGGCCATCAGGCCTTCGAGCATGGACTGATGCCGCGCCAGCTCCGGCGCGAGCTCGGGGATGGCGCGACCCACATGCTGCTGCAGCACTTCCATCGCCGTGGCCGCCAGGTACGGCTTGGTGCCGGACAGCATCTCGTAGAAGATGACGCCCAGACTGTACAGGTCGCTGCGGGCGTCGAGCTCCTCGCCTTGCGCCTGCTCGGGACTCATGTAGTACGGCGAGCCGCGCAGCACGCCGGTGCGCGTGCTGCCGGCGCCATGCCCGAGGTTCTTGGCGATGCCGAAGTCGATCAGCACGATCTCGCCGTCCTCGCGCAGCATGATGTTCGGCGGCTTCAGGTCGCGATGCACCAGTCCGTGCGCGTGCACCACCGACAGGCCAGCGGCGATGCGCTGCAGGTAGACCAGGCTCTCGGCTTCCGACAGCGGGTTCTGCAGCCGCGCCTTCAGGTCGCCGCAGGGGAAGTATTCCATCGCCATGAACTCGCGGCCGTCGTGCAGTCCATAGTCGTAGATGTCGACCACGGCGGGATGGCGCAGCCCGCCGACTGCCGCGAATTCGCGCGCGAACTGCGGCTCGCCGTCATCACCGGGACGGCTGACCTTCAGCGCCACGTGCCGGTTCAACGCCGCGCTGTGGGCGAGGTACACCGTGGCCCGCATCGACTCGCCGAGCGTGTCGAGCAGCAGGTAGCGGGGGATCAGGTCGCGCGGCAGCCGCTGCGGCAGCGTGGCGGGCGGTGCTTCGGCCGGGCCGGCGTCCTGCGAGGATTGCGGCTGTGGCTGCAGCGCGTGGCGCGCCTGCCGGGCGGATCGGAGGCTGCCCGCCAGCAGTTCCGGACTCAGCAGATGGCGGGGCACGTAATCCGCGGCGCCACGCTGCAGCGCGCCCACCGCGGACCGCTCATCGCCATTGTCGGCGATCACGATCAGCGGCGGCGCGCCGGGGGTCGCCACCGCGCGGTCGATCCAGTCGAAGGCCGCGGGCGCCGCATCCGGCGCGAAATCCAGCACGCCCATCAGCACATCACAGGCCCGGCCGCGCGTCGCGGCCGGCCGGCGTTCGAATGCGGCGCGGTCCTGCACGTCGATGTGCCCGGCAAGGCTGGCGGCATCCAGGCGATGCTGCAGCCAGCGGCCGACCTTGCCGTCGTCCGCCACGATCAGGATTCGCTTCGCCGGCGCCATCTCGCGGACGGTCCCTACCGGTCCTTCGCCGTGAAGTTGATGCGCGTGCGGGCGCGCTGTTCCACCGGCTGCCCGTCCTTCAGCACCGGCTGGTAGCGGAATTTGCGCTGCGCAGAGAGAGCCGCGCTGTCGAAGGTGTGCGCGGGCTGCGAGGCGGTGACCTTGAGGTCCTTGACCGAACCATCGCGTGCCACGGTGAACTCCATTTCCACCCAGCCCGAGATCAGGCTGTTCAGCGCGTCGAGTGGATATTCCACCGGCACCTGGCGAACCGCCTTGAGCTGCCGGGATGACACTACGCCTTCCCCGGGCACCCAGGCATCTGCTGCCGCCACCGCCACCGGTACCGGTAGCGGTGCGGGTGCGGCAGAGGGCTGCGGCTCAGGGGTGGGCGCTGTCGCTGCCGGAGCTTCCACTGGAACCGCGGCGACAGGCATTGAACTGGTTGATGCAACTGGAGCGGGCGCCGGCGGCGGCGCTGCAGCGATGCTGGCGGGCTCGGGCTCGGGTCTGGGCGCCGCGGCACTGCGGACTGCAGGTGGCGCGGCGGCCTCCTCGATGTGCTGCAGCAGCGCGGCAAGGCCCGGAGCGCTGCTGTTGATGTGGCCGGCGGCATCGGCATGGCGGCGGGCCTCCGCCAGGCGATGCGCGGCCACGGCCTTCTCGCCCGCGCTGACCAGTGCCGTGGTCAGTTCGCCGCGCGCCGTGCGCACCGCCGGGTCGCCGGGACTGAGCGCCTGCGCCGACTGGAAGGCGCTGCTGGCGCTGTCTGCCTCCGGTTCGAGCAGTGCGCCACGGGCGATGCTGGCTTCCATCCTGTCGACCGCGGCGCGGATCTGCGCCTGGCGTTCCGCCATGGCCTCACGCGCCTTGCTGTCGGCCAGCTCGCGACGTGTCTCGGCCTCGACCTGCGCGACCAGTTCCTTCAGGCCGGGGTGGCCGGGCGCGATCACGCGCACCGCCTCCATGGTGTTGGTCGCCGCGTCCAGCCTGCCGTCGGCGAGCGCGCGCCGTGCGCCATCGATCGCGCCGTCGAGGGCCCTGTCCAGGCCGGTCCTTCCCGGCTCGTTCACCGCGTCCAGTTGCAGTACGTCGCGATACAGTTCCGCGGCGCTGGTGCCATCGAAGGACACGAAGCGGCCCGCCTTCATCGCCAGGCCCGCCTGCTCCAGCATCGCATCGACCCGCGCCAGGTCGCGGGCATTGAGGCGCGCGGCGGCGCCGTGCGGCCAGAACAGCCATGCCGCCACCGTCGCCACGACGACGGCCACGAGGCCGGCGAGCAGGAATGCCATTTTCGAGGGTGGGCGCGGCGTGGCGCCGCTCACCGTGGCATCCGGTTCGCGGCGCCGGCTGGTGGCGCGCGCGTCGGCATCGATGAACAGCCGCAGGCGCTGCGACGAAGCCGGTTTGTGCACGAACCGGAACACGGACTCGTTCGCGATGCGCGAGGCCAGCAAGCTCTGTTCCGCCGCATGGCCCGCTATCATCAGGCGCAGGTCCGGAAACTGGCCGATCAGCGCGTCCACCACGCCCTGCAGCGGGGTGCTGGCGGCCGCCGCATCCACCAGTGCGAGGTTGCTGCCGTGGCGCAGCAGCTCGTCGCTCAGGCGTGCCAGGTCATCGACGATGACGACGGGGATTTCCTGTGCCAGCTCGCGCAGTGCGGCCTCGAGCGCCACGTCGCGCGTGACGGCCACCAGGCGCCGCGCGGCGACGGGGTTGTCGCGCAGCGAACTTCCTGAAGGCGGGTGTCCGTCGGCCCGGGACATGGGACTTGCACTCAAGACCGTCTCCAGCGCTTATTTGTTCGTGAGGCGGCCAGGCCGCGTTCCCTTTGGGGGGACTTTACGAGGCTGCGCCGCGGGTACAACCTTGCGGTATCACCGGATTCACGATCTGTGAAGTGCGTAGCGGTGCAGATGTCGCAAGTGAGGACTGGTTCCACATGCCGAGATCGATGATCCGGGCCCTGCCGGGGCTGCTGGCGGCCCTGTGTGGCGTGCTGCTGACCACGGCCGGGCTGGCCGCCGAGCGCAGCGCCACCGACAACAATCCGGGCGCGCAGCGCGGTGCCGCGCAACGCCGCGCCGCCGAAGAATACCTGGCCGCGCTGGCCTCGGGGGATGCCCATGCCATCGCGCAAACCATCCACGATGAGCAGCTCGAACAGCTGCGCAAGCGCCTGCTCGACGAGATGAAGCTGGAGGCGGACCGCGACGAAAGCCTGGTGCGCTCGCGGCTGTTCGGTCCCGGCATGCCGCTGGCCGACATCGAACGGCTCACGCCGCAGAACTTCTTTGCCGCGCTGGCGCCGCGGCTGCATTTCGGCGGCCGCGAGTTCCAGCGGGTCGAGTGGCTCGACGCGGTGGCCGACAGTGGTGGCATGGTGGACATGGTGGGCCGGCTGGTGCCATTGAAGGACAAGGGCACGGTGCGCGTGCCCGTGCTGGTGTCCATCGTCCCCTGGGGCAAGGACTGGAAGGCAGCCCTGCCGCTGGAGCTGCAGGCGCAGATCGATGACCTGCGCACCGGGCGCGTGAATCCGCCGAATATCGCGGTGGTGGCCGCGGCGGCGCCGACCGCCCCGGTCGGCGCGGCTTCAGCGACGGCGGCCGCCGCCGGCGCCAGCGACAGCCCGCGGGAAATCCTCGACCTGTTCACCGCCGCGGAGGCCAATCTCAAGGCCAGGCGCTGCGATGACTACTACCACACGCAGATGAGCCCCAACTTCCGCCGTACCACCGGCGCCAAGGCGTTGCGCGCACTGATCCAGGCCTGTGAAAACCGTGATTCGCTGCGCGAGCAGATGCTCACGGCGCTGCAGCTCGCCAGCGCACGCGCGCCGCGCTTCGAGTACGAGGGCACGCGCGCGACCTACGACCTGGCCGGACAGGGCCTGCCGTATCCTGCACTGGTGCTGGAGCAGGTGGACAAGCACTGGTACATCGCGGAGTAGCGGCGGTGCTGTCAGCCACCGGCGGGCAGCAGGAAGCGCCGGCCCCGCGCCTCGAGCACCACGCCGTCGCCGGTGATGGTCACCACCTTGATGCCGTCGGGCGTGAATTCTCCCTCCGCCAGGCGCACGCCATTGAGCAGCACGTAGCGCTGCGCGGGCGCGGGATCATAGACGTGCAGGTTCAGCAGCAGCGGTGGCAGTGACACGCCGGCGGCCTGCAGGTCCTGCAGGGTCGGCAGGCTGCGCACCTCCACTGGCGCCGCGATGCGCGGGGCCGGCAGAGTCGGTGGAATGCCGGTGGTTGCCGGGGGATCCGCCGCCGCAGGCGGCGGCACCGGCGTCGCGGCGGGGGGGCTTGCCACTGCCGCTGCTGGCGCAGCGCCACCGGCCGCAGGGGGTGGCGGCGTGGCCGCGACCATGGTGGGTGGCTGCGCCGGCGCGGATCTGTGGAGGAACAGCCAGCCCAGCACCGCCAGGTTTGCCAGCAGTACGGCGCCCAGTACCCACGCCCAGCCCGGCAGTGTGTGGCGGCGCGGCGCGATGCGCACGTCCACCAGCACCGGGCCGGAGCTGCGGTGGCGTTCGGACTCGGCCTTTTTCAATGCATCGAGGATGAAGGACATGGCTACTCGAGCGCCGCGGAAAGCAGGGGTGTGCCCGGCGCCGGCAACCGGGCATCCAGCAGCGCCTGGGTGCGCGCGCCCGCAACGCCGTCAGCGGTGAGGCCGGTGCTGCGCTGGAACTGCAGCACCAGCTGCTGCAGCGATTCGTCGTACACGTCGTAAGAGGCGCTTTCCGGTGGAATGCCCGCCCACTGCTGCAGCCGCTGTCGCAATGCCTGCACCGCATCGCCGCTCATGCCGAGCGACAGCGCGGGGCCTTCCGGCTGCACCGGTCTCCACAGCAGCAGCAACTCGCCATTCCAGCGCGGCTCGAGTTCCGCGAGCGGCACTTCGTGCTCGGCCGTGCCGAGCAGCAGCCGCGCGTTGTCGGTGCCGAGCCTGGTGACGACTGCCTGGTGCGTGTCGCCGGCGTCGTCGGCAAGAGTGAGCAGCGCGGGACGGTTGTAACGGCGCAGGGAGGCCAGTCCGCCCGCCTCGCTGAGGCAGTCCAGGCCCTGTTGCAGGGCCTGCGCGCAGGCGTCGCCCGCGCCGGCGACGTAATGGGCTCCCCAGAGAGAAAACAGCGCGGTGTAGGCACTGTCCATGGTGGCAGCGGCTGCCGATGCGCGCAGCAGTGCAGGCAGGGAGGTTGCGGTGGAGGCTGGCACGCCGCCGGTGGCAGCCGTCGATGGTGGCGATGGTGGCGATGCGGCGGCGGCCGCAGCGCCCGGTGCGGCGGAGCTGGTGGCCGGGTGGGGGCGCGCCGCCGCAGCGGACCCGGGTTTGCTGGCCATCACTGCATGGGGCCGCTGCTGCTGCTGCTGCTGCTGCCAGACCAGCGCCGTGCCCGTGGCCAGCAGCATCACGGCCACCGCGCTGGCCAGCCAGGGCAGCCACAGCGGCAGCACACGCCGGCCCGACACCTCGCTGGCCGCGCGGCGCACCAGCGCGGCGTTCACGACGTGGCGGTCCTCGGTGTAGCCGCCAAGCAACGCGCGATCGCCGACCACGTTCAGCAGGCGCGGCACGCCGCCAGTGGCGCGGTACAGCTCCAGCATGGCGCCGCGCGTGAAGATCTCCTGGGTGGCCCCGGCGATGCGCAGGCGATGCCGCAGATAGGCAGCCGACTCCTCGCGCGACAGCGGCTCGAGGTGGTAGCGCCCGGTGATGCGTTGCGCGAGCTGCCGCAGGTCGTTGCGGTCGAGCATGGCGCGCAGCTCCGGCTGGCCGATCAGGATGATCTGCAGCAGCTTCTGCGTCTCGGTTTCCAGGTTGGTCAGCAGCCGCACCTGCTCGAGCACTTCGGGCGCGAGGTTCTGCGCCTCGTCCACGATCAGCACCACGCGCCGGCCGGCTGCGTGCGCCGCCAGCAGGTGGCGGTTCAGCAGGTCGATGAGCTCCTTGAGATTGCCCACCGCGCCCGACTGCAGCACGATGCCCAGCTCCTCGCAGATGGCCTGCAGGAACTGCGCGGCATCCAGCCGCGGATTGATGATCAGCGCGATCTCCGCCTGCTCGGGCTTGCGGGCCAGCAGCGAGCGGATCACCGTGGTCTTGCCGGTGCCCACCTCGCCGGTGAGCTGCACGAAGCCGCCTGAGTCGGTGATGCCGTAGATCAGGTGGGCAAGCGCCTCCGCATGGCGCCCGCCCAGGAACAGGTAGCGCGGGTCCGGCGTGATCGAAAAGGGCTTGTCTGACAGGCCGTAGAAGGACAGGTACATCGTGGCCCGGCAACCGCCCCTCGGCCGGTCGCCGCCTTACTTGACGGTGATGGTGATCTTCTTCGACGCGAGCACCGGGTCGAAGGGCACGTGCTCATAGTCGCCGAGCACCAGCTGCAGCGTGTGCTTGCCCGGCGGCAGCTCGATGCTGGCTTCCGTCTGGCCCTTGCCGAAATGCCGGATGTGCTCATTGGCCGGCAACGGCTGACCGGTTTCCTTCGGGATGTCGGTATCGATCAGCAGGTGGTGGTGGCCGGTGTTCTCCGCCTGCACGCCGGCCGGCGCCACGCCCATGCCGGACAGGCCAAACACCACCAGCACCGGGCTCCTGACCGTGGCGCCGTTGGCCGGGCTGACGATGTACACCTTCGCGCCGGCCGGCGCGTGCATGCGGGACAGGCTCGCCACGGCGCCGCCGCCAGGGGCCTGCGCGGAGGCGGCGAGAAAGACCGAAGTGCCGGCAAACAGGACGGCGAAAGGCAGCAGTCGGGACATTGCGGGTTCCTTGCGTTGTTGTTCAGGCGCCGGCCGGGAGCTCGGACGGCGCGAAGTCGTCGACGTTGATGATCTGCATGATGCGGCGATCATAGTCCAGCAGCAACGCCGCTTCCTGCTCCGAGAGTATGCCGAGCGCGCGACCGGCGGCAATCTGCCCCGGCATGTCCAGTGCCGTGATGCGGCCGGTCTTCACGCCGTCCACGCGCAGCCGCCGCTCCAGCGGTTCGGCCTGCACGGCCAGCTGCAGCGCGTCCTGCAGCAGGCCGAGCGGGTTGCCGCCGATACTGCTGCGGTACGCGTGGCGGCACAGCCGGTCGCGTGCCGGGCCGGGCTCCATCGCCAGCTGCGCCAGCTGCGCGCCCAGCCGGTCGGAGGGCGAAAAGTAGGTTCGGCCGCGCGGAAAGATCAGCGCCCGCATCAGGCCCGCGAGCAGGCCGTTGGGAAAATTGCGCAGGAAACCATGCAGCTGCTCCTGCGCCCGGTACAGCAGGTCGCGGCAGGCCCATTCGACGATGGGCTGGTCTTCCTTCGGTGAACCGTGATCATGGTGATGCTTCAGCACCATCGACGCGAGATACAGATACGAGAGCACGTCGCCCAGCCGCGCCGACAGGCTTTCCTTCTTCTTGAGATAGCCGCCGAGGGACAGCATCGCCACGTCGGTGGCGAAGGCGAACGAGGCCGAAAAGCGCTCGATGTGCTGGTAGTAGCGGCGCAGCGGCCCGCTGGCCGGCGCACCCTCGAAACGCGCCAGCGTCAGCGCCATCACCAGCGAACGCACCGCGTTCGAGATGGTGAAGCCGATGTGGCCGAACAGCGCGCGGTCGAACTGGTCGATGCGGCGCGCGCCGGGTGCGGCGCGTGCCGCTTCCATTTCCTTGAGCACGAACGGATGGCAGCGGATCGCGCCCTGGCCGAAGATGATCAGGTTGCGCGTGAGGATGTTGGCGCCTTCCACGGTGATGCCGATGGGCGCGGCCTGCCAGCCGCGCGCCAGGTAATTGCGCGGTCCGAGCATCACGCCCTTGCCGCCATGCACGTCCATGGCATCGCCGGCCACCACGCGGCCGAGTTCGGTGAGGTGCATCTTGAGGATCGCGGCCGGTACCGCCGGCTTCTCGCCGCCGTCGATCGCGCCGGTGGTGACGCTGCGCGCGGCATCCATGATGTAGGTGTTGCCGATGATGCGCGCGATGGCCTGTTCCACACCCTCGAAGCGGCCCACCGGCAGCCCGAACTGCTTGCGGATGCGCGCGTAGGCGCCGCTGGTCCAGCTGGCCACCATCGCGCCGCCGGTGGCGGTGGCCGGCAGCGAGATGCAGCGGCCCACCGACAGCTGCTCCACCAGCATGCGCCAGCCGCGGCCGGCCATCTTCGTGCCGCCGATGATGAAATCCACCGGCACGAACACGTTCTGCCCCTGGATGGGACCGTTCTGGAACGGGATGTTGAGCGGGAAGTGGCGCCGCCCGATCACGATGCCCGGCGTGGCGCGCGGAATCAGCGCGCAGGTGATTCCGATGTCCTCGACCTCGCCGATCAGGTGCTCCGGGTCGAACAGCCGGAACGCCAGCCCGATCACCGTGGCGATCGGTGCCAGCGTGATGTAGCGCTTGGAGAAATCCAGGCGGATGCCGATGACCTCGCGGCCCTCGTAGAAGCCGCGGCAGACGATGCCGGTGTCGGTGATCGAGGCCGCATCCGAGCCTGCCACCGGGCTGGTCAGGCCGAAGCAGGGGATCTCCTCGCCGCGCGCCAGCCGCGGCAGGTAGTGGTCCTTCTGCTCCTCGGTGCCGTAGTGGACCAGCAGCTCGCCCGGGCCCAGCGAGTTGGGCACCGCCACCGTCGAGCCCAGCACCACGCTGCGGCTGGCCAGTTTCACCAGCACCGAGCTCTGCGCATAGCGGCCGAATTCCAGTCCCCCGTAGCGCTGCGGGATGATCATGGCGAAGAAGCCGTGGTGCTTGATGAACTCCCACGCCTCGGGTGGCAGGTCGGCGCGCCGATGGGTGATGTCGAAGTCATCCACCAGGGCGCACAATTGCTCCACCGGGCCGTCGAGAAAGGCCTGCTCCGCGGGGCTGAGCTGCGCGGGCCGGGTGTCGAGCAGGCGCTTCCAGTCCGGCTTGCCGGTGAACAGCTCCCCGTCCCACCACACCCCGCCCGCCTCGAGCGCGTCGCGCTCCGTGGCGGACATGGTGGGCAGCATGCGCAGGTAGGCCTTGAGGAAGGGGCGCGACACCAGCGCCTTGCGCAGCGGCCGCACATTGAACAGCCACATCCCGGCCAGCAGCAGCAGCAGCAGTCCCTTCCACAGCCCGGCGGGAGTCCCGTAGTAGCTGTAGACAACGAACAGCACTGTGAACACGATGGAGAAGGCCAGCAGCGGCAGGCGCTTGTAGGCCAGTACCAGCACTGCCACCACGAACAGCAGCGTGATCAGCGCCCCGATCTGCGTAATGGCAAAAGCCGCGGCCGCGAGGACCAGCACCAGCAGGGTAGCGAGCAGCATGGCCAGACTATAACGCCGCGCCGCCCCGTGGGGCGGCAAACCGGGCATCCGGTCATGGCATTGACACCGCAGGTGTACTAGATTCGCCGTCGACCACCATAACTACAGGTCCGGTCTCATGCCTCGTTCTCCCCTGCCCCCGATCGCGCGCAGCGATCTCGACCGGCTGCGCCAGCAACGGCTGCTGCCGAATCTCGTCAAGATCCCGCTGTTCGTCGGGCTGATGGCGGCGCTGGGCCTGCTTGCCTGGCAGGCCGACTCGCCGCTGGTGCTGTGGGCGGCCTATATCGGCATCGGCTACATGTGGATGGGCATGGTGACCTTCATGCACGATGCCCTGCACTACACGCTGTTCCGCAACCGCCTCGCCAACTGGGCCTTCGGCATCGTGTGCATGCTGCCGATCTTCGCCACCTTCGTGGGGTTCCGTGAAGACCACATCGAGCACCACCGCCACAACCGCTCGCCGCGCGATCCGGATGCCTTCACGATGGGCCGCCGCGGTGTACTCGATTTCGCGCAGTTCTACGCCTATGCGCTGGCGGGCGGCGCGCTGAGCTTCCTGTATTTCAACTTCATCTACCCGGTGAAGCGCTTCCGCGGCCGCCAATGGGCCGTTCACCTGTTCGAGATCGGGCTGAAAGTGCTGGTGTTCTGGGCGCTGCTGGCGTGGGCGGCCCACGCCGGCACGCTGGACAAGGCACTGGGGCTGCTGCTGTGGCCGATCCTGGTGCTGTCGCTGCTCAACTCCATGCGCTTCGTCGCCGAGCACTACGGCACGCCGTGGGATGCCGGGCAGATGGCAGGCACCCGCACCGTGGTCTCCAACCCGGTGAACGCCTTCTTCTGGAACAACATCAACTGGCACATCGGCCACCACGTCTATCCGAGCGTGCCCTGGTACAACCTGGTCGAGCTGCACCGGCTGCTCGAGCCGCAGATCGCGGTCAGCGGCGCGCCGGTGGACCGCAGCTACCTGGCCGTTTACCTGGACGCGCTGCGCCGCGGTCCGGAATCGCCCGCGCAGCTCGCCGGCGTGCTGGCCGAGCGCGCGCAGCGCACGCAGCGGGCGGCGGCACTGCCGGACATCGCGGCCTGAGGGCCGCTTACCAGTAGCTGCCCAGGAGTCCGGCTTCGGCCGCGCAGCGCGCCGGTTCCGGCGCGGCATGCGCTGCCGCGCGCAGCCCCGCCAGCTCGGCGCGCGCCGCGGCGAGGTCCGCCTGGTAGTCAGGCGAGGCGGATTCCACCCCGATCACCGCCCCGGTGAGCAGGCGCGCGCCTTCCACCGCGGAAGCATTGTGCACGCCGCACACCACGCGGCTGTCGCCGATGGCGCGACCGCGGACCAGCAGCGGGAGGGCATGCGGGGGATCCACCTGCGCCAGCACCAGCGCCCAGGCCCATCCGGCGGTGGTGTGGCCGGAGGGATAGTCGAAGCTGTTCGCCACGGATTCCTTCGGTACGCAGATCGGTCCTGCATCGATCAGGAAGGGGCGCTGGCGCTTGTAGTAGTCCTTGGCCCGCGCCATCGAGCGCGCGGCTTCACTGGTGGCTTCCTGCAGCAGGCCGACCAGCCGCGGTGCCTGCCGGGGTGTGAGTTCCAGGTCGAGGCTGCACGAGAAATGGCGCAGCATCGCCGCCGTGCCGAGGTCGGCATCGTCGGTGGCCATCTGCCAGCGTGGCGTGCCCTGCAGCACGCGCGTGGCCTGGAAGACGCGCCGGTCCTCCTCGTACCGCGCATCGCCCTGCTGCGGCGCCGGCGGCAGCACGGCGGCCAGTTGTGCCGGATCGCCCGCGAGGTAGGTGTGATGTGCCGGCGCGGCGCCGCTCGGCGCTGTGGCCGGGGAGGGTGCCGGCGGCGCGGCTGCGCCCGCGGCTCCAGCCAGGATGGCCGCGAGCAGCCAACCCACGATATTGCGCATGTCGATGCCCCGGTGGTTCGAGGGCCGCGATTATGCGTCGCCCCACACCTCGCGAGCCACCCGCACCACCAGTTCCAGCTTGCGGCGCTGGTCATCCCAGCCGATGTCATTGCCCTCGACAC
>Ga0335083_10002402_pt1 | contig 24725 bp, 19 predicted proteins | sample Lox_Sample_42_FD_206716 | JGI IMG/M metagenome (GOLD analysis project Ga0335083, IMG submission 206716) | Soil microbial communities from Loxahatchee National Wildlife Refuge, Florida, United States - Lox_Sample_4.2 | ecosystem: Environmental > Terrestrial > Soil > Wetlands | place: USA...
CGGGTCCCTTCACATGACCAGAACGTCGGCAGGCGGTGGATAACTCGCGTGCGTCAACAAGTAGCTTTCGGTTTTCTTTCCCTTGTGCTCAACACGCGTCAATAGTCTTTGGTTCGGAGCGCTCGATGTCGGGCGTATGCCCGATCTAACTTCTATCCGTGCCGGCACCACGGCCGGTCACCCTATACCGCATGCGCTAACGCGGGCAGCGCTCCGTTCGGACGCGCCCCATCTGAAGGACGATTACCCATCGGGTAATCCCGCTACTTCACGGGCGCGCAAACCTTGAGACTCGTGCCGTCTGTCGACGCTGATGGTTCAGGTCGCAACCGCACTTCGGTGTGGCTTGAGGGTTGCTCCAATCGGAATCTCACCATGCTCCGTATACCGCCATAGCGCGATCGCGAGACGACGAGCTAGTGCAACAATGCCGATACGTCGGGCACGCTTTCCTGCGCCAGCAAATCGTTTATGGAACCATTGGCTCAGTTGGCTTGCGGGCTGGTGGCGTAGCCAGCACCATGCGAGTTCGACCATTAGCCAGCGACCGCGCCTGTTGCCGGCCTTGCTGATGCCTTGTTCGGTTTCGCTGGTCCCGCTGCTATATGGCGTGGGTGCAAGGCCCAGGCAGGCGGCAAGCTCTCGACGGTTGTGAAACTGGCGCCAACCAAACAACTCCTTGAGCAGAGTCCATGCACTTCCGGTACCGACACCGGTCAGGCGCGCTAACGCCGCAATTGAGGGTTGCGCGCCGCTGCGGACTTGCTGCTCCTGAAATCCCTCAAGCGTCTTGATTTGGTGGATCACAAGTGAGAGTCGCTCAAATTCACGCTCGATTTCGGCACGCAGGGCGGGGAGCAACAGCTGAGCATGCTCGGCCCACCAGCGGGCCCAGTTACGACCGCCTACGCGCTCTACGCGCAGGTTGTGCAGTACCAGGAGCGATCGGATCCGGTTGATGTGAGCGGTGCGCTCGTGTCGCAGACGCTCGAGTTCACGATGCACGCGTCGTTCATCTTCCTGCTGTGCGCTTGGGACTCGCGCGACTGCCCAGACCCGACGTTCGCCAGCGTAGTAACGCATCAGCATGGAAAGCAGCTTGTCGGCGTCAAGGCGGTCGGTCTTCGCACGTCGTGAGCGTCGGTTCACCTCAATACTTGCCGAGTCGACGACGAGATTGACAATCCCTTGTACGCTTAGCCAACGGTGCAACCAGAAGCCGTCGCGGCCCGCCTCATAGCAGCTCAGCACCAAGGTGTCAGGGTGCAGATGACAGCGAGCTTTGGCTTTCGCGATAGCGGTCAGGACGGAAGCGGTGTCGCCGGCCGCTACCGTGCAACGGCTGGGAGCACGTACGCCATCACCGAGTGACAGCTTCCAGTTCTTTTCGCTCAATTCAAAGGCGACAAACAGCCTGCCGGTGATCGCGGTGTCCTGTGCTTGCGGGGTTCTCTCGGGTGCGTCCATTTGCGTGCTCCTTCCGGGAAACGGTCCAGATAAACCGTTTTACACCTGGGGGCTTACGCGGGCTGTCCCTCATAGTATCTGAAGGTCGATTCGGTCTGCGTGAAGTGCAGGTGCATGATGCGGCTCGTCGCGTCATCCACGTACACCAGCAGCGTGCAGGCCGCTGCGCGCTCCTCGAACCAGCGGTGATCGCTGCCGTCGATCTGGACGAGTTCGCCCAGGCATGCGCGTCGGGCCCGCGGCTGGTAGATCTTCGGCGGACGCTGCGCCCGCGGAATCCACAGACCCGCATCACGCATCCATCGACGTACGGTCTCCTTTGCCAGCCCGATGCCGTGGCATTCAGCGAGCTTCTCGCAGGCCAGCGTGGGCCCGAAATCGGCGTAACGTTCACGTACCAGCGCCATGGCCCGGGCCCGCAGATCGACGGACAGTTCCCGGTTACTCGGCCGCCCGCGCCTGGCCGAGACCAGCCCAGCCGGGCCTGCGGCCTCATAGCGCCGGCACAGCCGGCTGATCTGCCGCTCGCTGAGCTGCAGCCGCTCAGCCGCCTGAAAACACCGCAGGCGGCCTTCAATGACCGCCTCGATGACCTTGACCCGCTCGAGTTCGCGCATGTTCAGTGTCACCAGTTCGGCTGCGCGCATGGCGGGCTCCCGCAATCAGACCGGAAACGCCGAGCATGGCATCAGCTGCAAAACACGACATCTGTATCTTGCTGAAACACGACATTCTCATATTGCCGCTACAGCAAAAACTTCGATAATTTATCTTATGTAAAATCAAAAAGAAACCTGCTTGAGTTACTTCCCAGCTGTATTTCCAAGTCATTGCACCTCCTCGAACTCATTTCACCGGCCACTCAGTAAAACCCCTGGTCGGTTGGCGCGCGGCGTCACAGTATCATCGAGCCATATTTATAGAACGGCGTTCTATCTAATAGAACGAACTAACCCCAACCCGAGACTTGAGGAGAGCCCGATGTCCAGTCTCTCAGTCGAAACGACCCGTGAGTCGCCTCGACATTCCGCCGCCGGCGCCCCCAGTGCGGCCGAGATCAACGCGCGCATCGACCGCCTGCCGGCCACTCGCGCCATCTGGACGCTCGTGCTCTTGCTCTCGGTGGGCGGCTGGTTCGAGTTCTACGATCTGTTCTTCACGGCCTACGTCGGGCCGGGTCTTGTGAAAAGCGGCCTTTATTCAACGACCACGGCTTCGTTCTTCGGTTTCTCCGGGCTCGGCGCGTTCGTGGCGGCGTCGTTCGCAGGACTTTTCATCGGCACTTTTTGCCTGACCGGCCTCGCCGACCGCTACGGCCGCCGCACGATGTTCACGGCTTCGCTGCTCTGGTACTCGGTAGCGACCTGCATCATGGCGTTGCAGACGAGCGCGCCCGCCATCAACCTGTGGCGTCTCATCGCCGGCATTGGCGTGGGTATCGAGCTCGTCACCATCGACACCTACGTGAGCGAGATCGTGCCGAGGCACATGCGCGGCCGCGCGTTCGCGTTCGTGCATCTCGTGCAATACACGGCTGTGCCCGCGGTCGCATTGCTCGCCTGGTGGTTCGTGCCGCGTGCGCCACTCGGCTTCGATGGCTGGCGCTGGGTCGTGATGTTCGGCGCGTTCGGCGCGCTGATTGCCTGGGCCATCCGCCGCCGCGTGCCCGAAAGCGCACGTTGGCTCGCCCAGCGCGGACGCACTGAGGAAGCCGCACGCGTGCTAGCGAAGCTCGAAGCCAGGATCGAGGCGCAATACGGCCGCCTGCTGCCCGCGCCCGCCGTGGAATCCACCGGCCCGCAAGCCGCGACCAAGGCGCGCTTTGCCGAAATCTGGCAACCGCCTTATCGCCGCCGCACCATCACGCTGCTCGTATTCAACCTGTTTCAGGCGATCGGCTTCTACGGCTTCGCCTCATGGGTGCCCACGCTGCTCGTCTCGAAGGGCGTCACGGTCACGCATAGCCTCCTCTACTCGTTCGTGATCGCTGCATCGAATCCGTTCGGACCGCTGCTCGGCATGGCGATCGCAGATCGCATCGAACGCAAGACGCTCATCGTGCTCTCCGCACTCGCCATCGCCGTGTGCGGCACGCTATTCGCGATGCAAACGGCGGCCGCCATGCTCATGTTGCTCGGCGTGCTCATCACGCTCGGCGGCACACTGCTGTCGGTCGGCTATCACGCATATCAGGTCGAGCTGTTCCCCACACGCATGCGCGCCACGGCCGTCGGCTTCGTCTATTCGATGTCGCGCCTCTCCGCAATGTTCTCGGGTTTCATGATCGCGTTCGCACTGCGCCATTTCGGCGTGCCAGGTGTCTTCACGCTCATTACCGGCGCGATGATCGTGGTGATGGTAGCCATCGGTCTCTTCGGGCCGCGCACGAAAAATCGCGCGCTCGACGACATCTCCCGCTAACCCCTTTCCTGCAAGGCTCGAATCATCATGCTCCCGTTAGCTGGGGTGCGCGTCCTGGACCTCTCGAATGTGCTCGCGGGTCCGTTCTGCGCCTATCAACTCGCCCTCTTCGGCGCCGAAGTCACCAAGGTCGAGCACCCTGAAGGTGGCGACCTCGCCCGGCGCCTCGGCGCCGACAAGGACGCCGCCGCACGCAACATGGGCGCCTCGTTCGTGGCCGTGAACGCGGGCAAGCGCTCGATCACGCTGAATTTGAAAGACCCGCGCGGCAAGGCCATCTTGCGCGATCTGGTGCGCGACGCCGATGTGCTCGTCGAGAACTTCCGGCCCGGCGTGATGGACCGGCTCGGCCTCGGGTACGATCAGCTATCCGAAGTGAATCCAGCGCTTGTCTACTGCGCCATCTCCGGCTTCGGCGACGAAGGTGAGCTCTCGCACCGCCCCGCCTACGATCAGATCATCCAGGGCATGTCGGGCGTGATGAGCGTAACGGGCGATGCGCACAGCGCGCCGTTGCGCGTGGGCTATCCCGTCTCCGACACGGTCGGCGGACTCACGGCTGCGTTCGGCATCTGCGCGGCGCTCGTCGACGCGCGGGCGCGTGGCCGTGGCCGCCGGCTCGATGTTTCAATGCTCGAAGCCACGCTCGCGACGATGGGTTGGGTCGTGTCGAACTACCTGAACGCAGGCGTCGAACCCGCACCGATGGGCAACGAGAATTTCACGGCGGCGCCCTCGGGCACGTTCCGCACCGGCGCAGGCCTGCTCAATATCGCCGCGAACGAGACACGCCAGTTCGAAAGCCTGTGCGATGTGATCGGCCGCCCGGATCTGCCGCACGACGAACGCTTTGCCGCGCGCCATACGCGCAAGCAGTATCGCGCCGAACTCAAGGCCGAGATCGAGGCCGCACTCGCCGCCGACAGCGCGGCAAACTGGGAGGCCCGCCTGCTCGAGCGAGGCGTGCCGGTGGGCCGCGTGCTTTCGGTGCCGGAGATCCTCGCGCATCCGCATGTCGCCGAGCGCCGTTTCGTGCGCGAATTCGAGGCGACCGGGGGCGTTGCGGCACAACGTGTGACGCGCGCGGGCCTGCGCCTCTCCGATGCCGACGCCGCGCCCGCCACCGCTGCTCCGACGCTCGGCGCGCACACGCGCGAGACGCTCGCGCAACTCGGCTACGACGCCGCTCAAATCGAAACGCTGCATCACGACGGAGTAATCTGACCATGCCGACGACGAACCCCGCCGCCGCTCCCGATCTTGCCGCGCTGTGCGCGGACTACTGGAGCACCTCGATCACTGATATCCATCCGGGTTCGATCAAGGTGCGCGGCTACCCAATCCAGGAACTGATCGGCAATGTGAGCTTCCCGCAGATGATCTGGCTGATGCTGCGCGGCGAACTCCCCAGCGACGAAGAAGCAACGCTGCTCGAGGCGGCGCTCGTGGCCTCGGTCGATCACGGGCCACACGCGCCGTCGATTGCGATCTCGCGCATGGCAACGAGCTGTGGCCTGCCGATCAACGGCGCGATGGCCTCGGCGCTCAATGCACTCGACGACGTGCATGGCGGCGCAGGCCAGCAGGCAGTCGAGCTCTACGCCGACATCGCCGCGCGCGTCGTGGCGGGCAGCACGCTCGAAGCGGCCGTGGAAGCGGGCGTGGACGAATTCATCGCCGTTCATGGCAAGTATCTGCCCGGCTTCGGCCATCGCTTTCATCCCGTCGATCCGCGCGCTGGTCGGTTGCTTGCGCTCGTCGACGCACGCGTGGCGTCCGGCACGATCAAGGGCCGCTATGCCGCGATCGCGCGCGGCATCGAAGCGTTGTTGAAAAAGCGCAAGGACCGGCCCGTGCCGATGAACATCGACGGCGTGACGGCCGTCATCTATGCGGAACTGGGTTTCGCGCCTGAACTCGCGCGCGGCGTGTTTTGCCTCTCGCGCGCGGTCGGGATCCTCGCGCATGCATGGGAGCAGCGCGGGCGCGGCGAGCGCAACAAGGGGCCAATGCCGCGGCAGATTCCATACGCCTATACCGGCGCGCCGGAGCGCCATCTTAGCGAGTCTTGAGCGCGCGGGCGTGAAGGACCGCGCGTGCAAACGGCGCCCTGCGTTGTTTGCCGCGCGTGGGCTCAGGCGTCCTCGCGAGCGCGCGCAGCGTGAGCGCGTTGAGCGGCGCGTAACGCGCGCGAGTCGCCGCCGAGCGCGTCGGTAGCGCGCACCGCGCAATCGAAGAGCGCATCGAGATGGCGTTCGACAAACGCGCCGTCGATGCGCGAACTGGGCCCCGCGAGCGTCAGCACGCCGCGCAGCGCATCGTGCACGCCGAAGACGGGCATCGAGACACCCGCTGTCTCGCGCTCGCGCTCGCCAATCGATATGCAGTAGAAGTTGCGCCGGATATCCTCGAACGGCTCGCCGGGTGCGCCACCGAACGCCAGCAGCGCGCGTCCGCCCGAACCGCTCTCGAGCGGCAGCACGTCGCCCTCGCGCACGTGGTGACGTACCACATGCTGCGAATCGACGCGATGCAGACACACGCGCACGGCGTTGTCGCGCACGTAGAAAGACACGCTCTCCCCGCTCGCCGCTGCCAGCTCGCGCATGAGCGGCAACAGGATGTCACCCAGATTCAGGCTGCGCTGATAGAGCGCGCCCAACGCGAACGTGGCGGGGCCGAGCTGGTAGCGCCCATCGTCGAGGCGCAGCAGCAGGCGATGCTGGATCAGCGAGCCGGCCAGCCGCAGCAGCGTGCTCTTGTAGAGGCCGGTGCGCGCCGCGAGCTCGGCGAGCGTGAGCGCGCTGTCGCCGGGACGAAACGCGAACAGGATCGCACACGCGCGGTCGATGACGGCGACGCCTTCTTCTTTCTTGACCGTAGCAGCCGGATCTTGCGCGGGCATGGGTGTGACAGGCGGAGATTGGGAATGCGTCCGATTTTACGCGATCTCGCGCGCCTTCCGCGCATCCATCCCCCGCCCGCTCAGCGCTTCATTTCGCCCGCGTTACCGATGCGCGCATCGTGACGCTCACCGGGAAGGTGCGCTCGATCGGCCACTGCGTGCCGTAGCACTGGTTGATGAGCCAGCGCACCGCGTTGCGCGTGAGTTCGGCGGTCGGAATGTGCACCGAGGTCAGCGCGGGCGCCATGTACGCCGCCGAATAGTCGTCGTCATAGCCGATCACCGAGACGTCGTCTGGCACCCGCAAGCCAGCTTCCTGAAGCCGCGCGAGCGCACTCATGGCCATCGTGTCGTTCGCACAAAAGAGGCCGGTGAAGCGGCGCTTCTGCTCGATGAGCGTCTCGGCCGCCGCATAGCCGCCTTCCGGCGAGAAGTCCGAGACAATATGAGGCACCGACTTGCGCTCGATGCCGTGACGCTCCAGCTCCGCGAAAAAGCCGTGCAGGCGCGCCGCATTGTCCGACGAAGTGGAAGGGCCACCAATCACCGCAAGCTCGCGATGGCCGTGCTCGATGAGCGTGCGTGCGGCCAGCTCGCCGCCATGAAAGTGATCGGCGCAGAACGATGCTTCGGGCAACTGATCGAATGCGCGATTCAGGAAGGCCATGCGCGGGTGCATGGCATGCAGCATCTGCAGGTCGTCGTCGTAGAGGTCGTGGCTGATGACCACCACGCCGTCGCAGTCGCGCCCAATCAGGAAGCGCACTGCCTCCATCGCCTGCTCGCGTGGCGAAGCCTCGCCACAACCGGTCGCCACCACCACGTGACGGCGAACGGCGCGCAGTTGCGTATCGGTTTCCTTGAGGATGGTGCCGTAGTACGAGCCGAAGAACGTCGGCACAAAAATCCCGATGATGCCGAGCGACTTCGTGGCCATCGCCCGTCCGATCGACGAAGGTCGGAAATTGAGTTGCTCGATGGCGGCCTGCACGCGCGCGGCCGCCTCCGCCGACACCGGACCGTTGCCCGATATTGCACGCGAAGCCGTCGAGAGGCCCACGCCGGCGAGCGCCGCCACGTCTTTCAGGGTTGCCACGATGCGTTCTCTCTTGTCGCTGGGTGGTGCCGTCAAAGCCGTGCCCCTGTCGTTTCGTCGAATAGCGAGACATGTGCGCCGTCTATCGAGAACGGCACCGTCGCGCCGGGCGCAAGCGGCGTCTTGTCCTGATCGATCGACGCGATCTGCACGCCCTCATGCTCCATCCACAGTACACGATGGTTGCCCATCGGCTCCATGAGCGTCAAGCGCCCCTCCCAGGCCGCTTCATGCGCGCTCGCCGCGATCCCCGCGTGCACGTCCTCCGGACGCACGCCGAGTATGCAGGTGCGCGTTGGGTCCGGAGTGTCCTTGAATGCGTAGTGCGAGACATCCACGTCGAGGCCCGGCCCGCGAAAACGCAGCCTGCCCTCGTCGGCTTCGAGCCGGCCGCGCAGCAGGTTCATGGGCGGCGCACCGAGGAACGTCGCGACAAACAGGTTCTCCGGCCGCGCGTACACCTCGGCCGGCGTGCCGAACTGCTGGATCGCCCCGCCCTTCATCACCGCCATGCGCGTGGCGAGCGTCATCGCCTCGACCTGATCGTGGGTCACGTAGATCATCGTCGCGCCGAGCCGCTGATGCAGTTGCTTGAGCTCGCGGCGCAGTTCGGTGCGCAGCTTGGCGTCGAGGTTGGAGAGCGGTTCGTCGAAGAGGAACACATCCGCTTCGCGCACGAGCGCGCGCCCGATCGCCACGCGTTGACGCTGGCCGCCGGAGAGCTGCGCCGGCTTGCGCGAGAGCAGCGCTCCGAGTTGCAGCATGTCGGCGGCGCGCTTCACGCGCCGCTCGATCTCCGCCTTCGGCGTGCCATTGATACGCAGTGCGAACGAGAGATTACGCTCGACATTCATGGTCGGATAGAGCGCGTACGACTGGAACACGAGCGCCACGCCGCGATCCTTCGGGTCGGCCCACGTCATGTCCTCGCCGCCTATCTCGATGCTGCCGTCGGTCACATCGACGAGGCCTGCGATACTGTGCAGCAAGGTGGACTTGCCGCAACCCGAAGGACCGAGCAGCACCACGAATTCGCCGGCGCGCACGTCGAGGTCGAGATCGTCGATCACGGTATTCGCACCGAGTTCGATGCGCAGGTTGCGTACGGAAACGTTCGTGAGATTACCCATGCCCTGCTCCTAGCCTTTTACCGCACCCGACGCGATGCCGCGCACGAACCACCGCCCCGAGACGAAATAGATCGCGAGCGGCACGAGCGACGTGAGGATCGTCGCGGCCATGTTGACGTTGTAGAGCCGCTCGCCCGTCGTCGTGTTGATGATGTTGTTGAGTTGCACTGTCATCGGCAGGTTTTTCGTCCCCGCGAACACGAGGCCGAGAATGTAGTCGTTCCAGATGCCCGTGACCTGCATGATGACCGCCACGACGATGATCGGCACCGACATGGGCAGCATGAGCTGCGCGAAGATGCGCCAGAATCCGCCGCCGTCGATGCGCGCCGCCTTGAACAGCTCCTGCGGCAACGACGCATAGTAGTTTCGAAACAGCAGCGTCATGACCGGCATGCCGAAGATCGTATGAATCACGACGATGCCGGCCAACGAACTGAAAAGATGCACGAAGGCCAGCACGCGCACGAGCGGATAGACCATCACCTGCACGGGAATGAAAGCGCCTGCGAGCAGGATGCCGAACAGCACGCCCGCGCCGCGCGGGCGCCATAACGAAAGCGCGTAGCCGTTCACGGCGCCCACCGCGATCGAGAAGACCGTGCTCGGCACCACGATGCGCACCGAATTCCAGAAGCCCACACGAATGCCGTCGCAGTCGAGGCCCGTGCAGGCGGATGCCCACGCGTCGCGCCATGGCGCAAGCGTGAAATGCACCGGCAGCGCGAGCAGATGGCCAAGACGGATCTCGTCCATCGGCTTAACCGAGGTCACGAGCATGACGTAGAGCGGCAGCAGGAAGAACAGCGCCGCCGTGAAGAGGAACGCATAGACGCCGAGTCGCGCGGGCGTAAAGTGGCGGTGGCGCCCGGGGCGTCGCGCGCCACGTTGCGCGGGAGCGCTTTCGCGACGCAGCGAATGACCCTGTGGCGTGCTCATGCCCGTTCCCCTTTGAACGCCGCACGGCTGCGTGCGTAGAAGAATGGCGCGAGGATCGCGAGCACGGTGCCGAGCAGCACGATGGAGGCCGCCGAGGCGAGCCCGATGTTCGCGCGATTGAACAGATAGTCCATGATGAATTTCGCCGGCACCTCGCTTGCGGTGCCGGGGCCGCCCTGGGTCATCGCGACTACGGCGTCGTAGAGCTTCACGACCATCACGAAAAGCAGAACGAATGCGGTGGAGAGCGAGGTCTTGAGCATCGGCACGACGATGCTCGCGTACACACGCCAGCGCGGAATGCCGTCCAGGCGCGCCGCCTTCCATATCTCATCGTCGATGCCGCGCAGGCCCGCGAGCATCAGCGCCATCACGAGGCCCGAGGCCTGCCACACCGTCGCGATCACGAGCGTATAGATTGCGAAGCGCTGCGAGACGATCCAGTCGAAACGCGCATGCGTGAATCCCATCTGCTGCAACACGGCCTGCACGCCGAGTTCGGGATTGAGGATCCACTGCCAAACGAGCCCGGTCGCGACGAACGACATCGCATAGGGATAGAGAAACACCGTGCGCAGCGCGCCTTCGGCCGCTACGCGCTGGTCGATGAAGATCGCGAGCAACAGGCCGATCACGAGGCACGCAGCGATGAAACACGCCCCGTAGATCACGAGATTCTGCAGCGACAGGATCCAGCGGTCGTTCTGGAAGAGCCGCACGTACTGCGTCGCGCCCGCGAACGTGTTCGTGGGCAGCGAGCGCGAGTAGCTGAGCGAGACGCGCGCCGTCCACAGCATCGTGCCCAGATACGCGAACACGACCGTCGCCGCCATGGGTGCGAGCGCGATCCACGCGGCGAGCGAGAGCCGCCGGCGCGCGGGACGCGCGGTGCGCGCGCGGCCCGCGTGGCGTTTGGCTGGATGCAGCTTGACGGCGTACATGGCGCGCCTTAGCTCTTGAGCGCCGTGGCGAAGGCCTTCTGCGCGTCATCGACCGACTGGTTCTTGTTCCAGAAGTTCGTGATGACGTCCTGGAGCGCCCCCTGCACGTCAGGCGGAATCAGCATTTCCGGATTCGGCAGTTGCCGCGATTTATCCTTCATGATCGCCATGCCCTCCTTCGCACAAATGTCGAAGCCCGAGGTATCGACGTCCGGGCGGATAGGAATCGAGCCCTTGCGCTGGTTGAACGAGGCCTGCGCGGCGGGCGACGTCATGACCGTGGCGAGCAGTTGCTGTGCCTTCACTTGCTCGCTATTGTCGGTCTTCGGGAACACGAACACGTCGCCGGCCACCATGTAGGGCGACTTAGGCCCGAAACCGGGGAAGCACCCGAAGTCCTTGCCGGCCACCTGGTTCGCGGCCGAGAACTCGCCCTTGGCCCAGTCGCCCATGATCTGCATGCCCGCCTTGCCGGAAATGACGAGCGCCGTGGCGTCGTTCCAGTTGCGGCCCGGCGAACCCGGATCCACGTAATTGTGCAAGCGCTTGAAGGTCGCGAGCACGTTGCGGAACGCCGGCGAATTCACCGCGTTCGCGTCGCGGTCGCGATAGACCTTCATGTACAGATCGCGGTCCATGTCGGCGAAGATGGCGTCGAAGGTGATCTTTTCCTGCCACGCCTGGCCGCCCAGTGCGAGCGGAATCAGGCCCGCGGCCTTGAGCTTGTCGAGATCGCCGAAGAGGTCGTCGAAATTCTGCGGCTCGCCCTTGATGCCCGCCTTCACGAACGCGGGCTTCGAATAGAAGAACCAGTCCTGCATGTGGATGTTCACGGGCGCCGCGTAGTAGTGTCCGTTGACCTTGATCGCGGTGAGAATCGACTCGGGGAAGATGGCGCTCCAGTTCTCCTTCGTCGCGACCGTATCGACGTTATTCAGGAGTCCCTGGTCGATGAGGTCGTGAAACTGCTTGGACGTATTGAATTGCGCGGCCGTGGGCGGATCGCCGCCCACGATGCGGTTGATCGCGGTCGCACGCGCCTGGTCCGCACCGGCAATCGCGTTGTCGACCCACTGCCCGCCCGCCTGATCGTAGGCGAGCGCGAACTGCTTGATCGCGGCCGACTCGCCGCCCGAGGTCCACCAGTGAATCACGTTGGCCTTGAGCGGTTCGGCGGCGTGGGCGGCGAGCGTGCCGGCCAGCGCCAGGGCGGCCACGATTGTGCGCAGAACGGGTGCGTTGTGCTTCATTGCGTCTCCTTGTCGATCAGAGTCGGCGCGTGAGCGGTCGGCCGCAGTGAGTGCTTTGGCACTGACTCCGGGCCCATGCAGGGCGCTTACTCCGAGCCCGGTTGCTCCGGGTTGGTCTGCAAAAGCTCTGGATTGGGGTAAAGCGCGATTGGGCGCTTCAGATTTGCCTCGTCTTGCAAACTAAAACGTATTGCGCGTGCCCTGCGGCCGTATCGCCATGGCGCTACGGCTAGCTTCGTTGCTGCAGGCGCGTCAGCCGGCGCCGAGCGCTCGCCGTTGCGCGATGAAGTGTGCAATGAGTTCCGCGCTGCGCTTGGGCGTGCGAACCTGCGTGTCGTAGTCGACGTGCACGACGCCAAAGCGCCGCTCGTAGCCAAAGGCCCACTCGAAGTTGTCGAGCAGCGACCACACGAAGTAGCCTCGCACGTCCACGCCCGCTGCCATCGCCGCGTCCACCGCGGCGAGATGGCGCTTGAGGAAGGCGATGCGCTGCGTGTCGTCCACACGGCCATCGCTCACGCGGTCGTCCGAGGCCATGCCGTTCTCCGTGATGTAGATGGGCGGCAGGTTGTCGTACGTGCGCGCGAAGCCGGTCAGCAGATCGCGCAGGCCGTCGGGGTGGACCTCCCACCCCATCTGCGTGCGCTCGACGCCTTCGAGCGGCACCTCGATGAACCCGTGCGCGCCGTCGCTCTTCACGTTGGTGCGGAAATAGTAGTTGATGCCGATGAAATCGAGCGGCGCGGCGATCGTCTTCAGGTCGCCTTCGAGCACGAGCGGTTCGGTGCCCGGCCACAGCTCGAACAACGCTTCGGGGTACTCACCCTTGAGCAGCGGATCGAGAATCCACGCGTTGTGCTGCACCTCGAAACGGCGCGCGGCGCGCACATCGGCTTCGGACGACGAATCGGGCGTACCGCGCCCCACGTTCGCCACGATGCCCTTGGCCGAAGCCGGATCGTTCGCGCGCAGAACCGGAATCGCAAGGCCGTGCCCGAGCAACAGATGATGCATGGCCTGCGTGGCGTAGCGGCCATTGGCCAGGCCCGGCGCGTGGTGGCCGTTGCCGTAGCCGAGGTACGCCGAGCACCACGGCTCGTTGAGCGTCATCCACGCATCGACGAGACCGGACAGTTCGCGGCTCATGAGGTCCGCATAGTCTGCGAAGCGCCACGCCGTCTCGCGGTTCAACCAGCCCCCGCGATCCTCAATATACTGAGGCAGGTCCCAGTGATAGAGCGTCGCGAACGTGCGAATGCCCTTCTCCTTCAGACGCTCCAGCAGGCGCTTGTAGAACGCAATGCCCCGGGCGTTGGGGCGCCCCGCCTCGTCCATCACGCGCGGCCACGCAATCGAAAAGCGGTACGCCTCGAAGTTCAGGCGCGTGAGCAGGTCGAGATCGGCTTCCCAGCGGTGATAGTGATCGCACGCCACGGCGCCCGTGTCGCCCGCGAGCACCTTGCCCGGCGTCGCGCTAAAAGTGTCCCAGATCGACGGCAACCGCCCGTCTTCGCTGGCCGCCCCTTCGATTTGATAGGCGGCCGTGGCCGCGCCGAGCAGGAAATCTCTTCGCCACAACGCCGAACTGGCGGGCGGCGTAAACGGATCGTCGGTAACTGCGGCGGAGGAAGACGGCAAAGCGGCTGTGTCCTGGGTCACGAAACCTCCTGCGCGAGAATCACCGGCATACGCGTCACGCGCTGCCGGTTCTGAGTGGAGTGGAAGCGCTTCCACAGCGCTCAGGCGCACGATAGCAGTCGCGAATTCAAGCGGGCAATCAGGGTTTGTCTGGACCGCGCGGTCCGCGTGCCTGTTCGGAAAGCGAGGGCATCCTTTCGCCGATGTGCTCACCAGTTGCGCGACTGCTCTCCAAGATCGGGCCGCACAGCCGCGAGCGCCTCATGCAAGGTCGGATAGATGTTCGCTGTGCCGACCACTGCCGTGATGCCGTGCCGGTTCATGTCCGCACGCAGAAACGGGTTCACGCGACCGAAAATGACCTTCACGCCGCGTTCGGCGAGCGCTGAGCAGAGGTCGATCACGGCGCGTCCCGCGGAATAGTCGAGGTCGGTGATCGCCGCCGCGTCCACGACGATGCAACTCACGGGCGTCGGCGCGCCCTCGACGAGCGCCCTCAGTTCGTCGGCGAAAAGATGATCGTTCGCATAAAACAAGTCCGCGCCGAAGCGATAGACGATGAGCCCAGGCGCCGTGATCTGGCCTGGGAGCGCGGGCTCGGGCAGCCAGTGCCCCTCCTCGTTGGGCACCAGCACCATGGTGTGCGGCCGGTAGCTGTGGCGCACATGGCGCAGAAGCGAGAGGCCGATCGCGATCAGGATGCCGTTTTCCACGCCGACCACGACGACCGCTAGCGCCGTCGTCACGGCAAGTCTGAATTCACCGGGACTCTCGCGGCGGATCATGAACAACTGGCGAATGTTCACGAGCCCCACGGCGATCGTGAAGACGATCGCGGCCAGCACGCAGTGCGGCAGGTATTGCAGCAGGCGGCTGAAGAACAACAGCACGACCAGCACCACGCCCGCGAACACGAGCTGCGCGAACTGGCTGCGCGCGCCGGCCTGATCGGCCATGGCGGTCTGCGTGAGGCTGCCGTTCACGACGAAGGCGCCACTCATCGAGGCGGCCGCGTTGGCCGCAGCGAGGCCGAGGAGATTGGCGTCATCGTCGGGGCGCTCGCCGTAACGCTCGGCGAACGCGCGGCTCGTTGCGGCACTCTGCGCGACGATGATGACGAAGCACGACGCCGCCACCTGCAGCAGGTCGATCATCTGGAACCACCCCACGGCAGGAAAGCTCAGTCGAGGCAGGCCGCCTTGTACCGGGCCGATCACCGAAATCCCATGGCCCGCGAAGTTCAACGCGGCGCTTGCTGCGATGCTACCCACCACCGCAACGAGCGCCGCCGGCCAGCGCGGCCGAATGTGCTTGAAGATCAAAATGGCGACGACGACAGCCACTGCGATGGCGAATGTGGGCCAATGGATGGCGGGCAATTGCGTGACGATCTCTTTGAGCTGCAGCACCGTGCGGCGCGAATTGACGGTAATGCCGAGCATGTCCCCCAGCATCGCCACGCCCACCTGCACACCCACGCCGACGAGAAAGCCCGCGAGCACGGTGCGCGAGAGAAAGTCGGCGAGAAAGCCGAGGCGGAACACACGTGCGATCAGGAGCATGATTGCGGTCAGCAACGCGGTCATGCCCGCGAGCGCGACATACTCGGCGCTCGACGGCGTCGCCATGTTCGTGAGGCGGCTCGCGAAGATCGTGGCCGTGGCGGAATCGGCGGCGACCACGAGATGACGCGATGCGCCGAAGAGTGCGAATGCAACGAGCGGCAGGAAGCCCGTGTAGAGGCCGGTTACGGCGGGCATGCCTGCGATGCGGGCATAGCCGAGCAGTTGCGGCACGTTCATGAAGGCGAGCTGCACGCCGGCCAAAGCATCACGTAGAGCCGAGCTGCGCGAAAGCGGCCGCGCGCCGCGAAATAGTTGAAATGCCATTACGCCATCCTTTTCGAAAACCGCCTCTGCGGGCGGTCCTTTGCTGCCGGTTCACAGGCGCAGTATGTTAGCGCGCGTGAGCGTAGCGGCACATATTCAATGGCAACGTCGATGCATGTGCATGAATGAAAGAGGCCAGCCCATGGGCTGGCCTCTGACTTGGGCGAAGCGACGAGATGTGGTTATACGCGCACTGGCGGCGGCATATAACGGCAGTCGTAACGCTTTCTGACGGTGCCATTCTCATCCACGCTTTCGAGGAACACGTCGAACTGCCACAGGCGCGCCATGTGACGCAGCACTTCGTCGGTATCGCCCGAGAGGTGGCGGTTGTCGCTCATGAAATGGCGCAGCGTGAGGCTGCGGTCGCCACGCGTGTTCACCGACCACACCTGGATGTTCGGCTCGCGGTGATGCATGTCGTACTGACGCGAGAGCGCCTGGCGCACGTACTGGTAGCCGCTTTCGTCGTGAATGGCCGAGACTTCGAGCGCGTCGCGCATATCGTCGTCGAGCACCGAGAAGAGCCGCATTTCGCGGATCAGATGCGGCGACAAATATTGCGCGATAAAGCTCTCGTCCTTGAAGTTACGCATTGCATAGTGCAGCGCCTTGAGCCACGGGCTGCCGGCCAGATCGGGGAACCACTTGCGATCCTCCTCCGTGGGGTTTTCGCAGATGCGGCGAATGTCGCTCATCATCGAAAATCCGAGCGCGTACGGATTGATGCCGCTGTAATACGGCTTGGTTACCGGCGGCTGATAGATCACGTTGCTGTGTGAATGCAGGAACTCCATCATGAAGCCGTCTTCGAGCTTGCCCTGCGTGTAGAGCGTGTTGAGCAACGTGTAATGCCAGAATGTGGCCCAGCCTTCGTTCATGACCTGGGTTTGCCGCTGCGGATAGAAGTACTGACCAATCTTGCGCACGATGCGGATCACCTCGCGCTCCCACGGTTCGAGCAGCGGCGCGTTCTTTTCGGCGAAGTACAGCAGGTTCTCCTGCGGCTCGGGCGGAAAGCGCTCGTCGATTTCCTCGAAGACCGGCGCCTGCTGCTTGGGCAGCGTGCGCCACAGCTCGTTTACCTGGGACTGCAGATAAGCCTCGCGTTCGCGGCGCAGCGCGGCCTCGCGTTCCAGCGAGAGCTTTTGTGGCCGCTTGTAGCGGTCCACGCCGTAGTTCATGAGCGCATGGCACGAGTCGAGCAGTTCCTCCACACGGTCCATGCCAAAACGCTCCTCGCATTCGGCGATGTAGTTCTTCGCGTAGACGAGGTAATCGATGATGGCGTGGGCATCCGTCCACAGACGGAACAGGTAGTTGCCCTTGAAGAACGAGTTGTGTCCATATGCCGCGTGCGCGATCACGAGCGCCTGCATCGTCATGGTGTTCTCTTCCATGAGGTACGCGATGCAGGGATTCGAATTGATGACGATCTCGTACGCGAGCCCCATCTGGCCGCGGCGGTAGCTCTTTTCGGTGGAGAGGAAATGCTTGCCGAACGACCAGTGGCGATAGTTGACCGGCATGCCGACGGACGCATAGGCATCCATCATCTGCTCGGCGCTGATCAGCTCGAGCTGGATCGGATACACGTCCAGCTCATATTGCTCTGCAACATGCGAGATGTGAGTGTCGTACTCTTCGATGAGTTCGAAGGTCCAGTCGGATGGGCACGGCAACGGCCGTTTGTCGGCTACGTTCATTTGCACTTCCCTTTGCTGGGCGAGCCCATGCTCGTTGTGGCGAGCAGCCCCCGCGGCATGTCCGGGCGCTGCGGCGTCTTCGCGATGGTTGTGCTTGCGCTCACCGTCGCGTTCGCCATGATGCCCTTTTTCGTGGCCGCTCGTCTTCCGGCGCTCCGGCTGGTAGCCGCGCGCTTCATTGTGCAGGTGGCGTGTCGTCATGAATGTTCCACCTGTTTTTCGAAAAGCTCGCGGAACACCGGATAGATGTCCGCCGCAGTGTCGACCTTTTTCATCGCCAGATGCGGTTGGGTGAGCGCGAGCTGCGCATATTCGAGCCAGAGGTTCTGCTCCTCCGGCGTCACTTGAATATAGGCAAAATAGCGCACCTGAGGCAGGATGTCATCCGCGAGGATCTTCCGGCATTTCGGCGAATCGTCTGTCCAGTTGTCGCCGTCCGAAGCCTGGGCGCCATAGATGTTCCAGTCGCTCGGCGAATAACGGTCCTCGATCACTTTTTTCATCAGCTCCAGCGCGCTCGAAACGACCGTGCCGCCGCTTTCCGTGGAATGGAAGAACGTGTCCTCGTCCACCTCCTCGGCACGCGTGTGGTGGCGAATGAAGACCACCTCGATTTTTTCGTAATTGCGCTTGAGGAACAGGTACAGCAGGATGAAGAAGCGTTTGGAGAGGTCCTTGCGCTGCTCGTCCATCGAGCCCGACACATCCATCAGACAGAACATCACGGCCTGGCTCGATGGCTGCGGCTGCTTCACGCGGTTGATGTAGCGTAGATCGAACGGGTCGATGAACGGAATGCGCCAGATGCGCCCGCGCAAGTGGTGAATCTGCTCTTCGAGCAACGCGATCTCTTCGCGCCGGTCGGCCGTGTCGGCCTTGATCACTTCGAGCTGCTCTTCGAGCTCGCGCAGCTCGTTGACGAGCGGCGCACCGAGCGCGATGCGTCGGCCTAGCGCGCTGCGCAGGGAGCGCACCACGTCGATGTTGTTCGGCGTACCCTCGGCGGCCCAGCCCGCGCGGATGCTCTTCCACGTGGGCACGGCCATCAGATGGGTTTTGACGAGGCGCGGCAGTTCGAGGTCGTCGAAGAAGTACTGCATGAATTCTTCGCGCGAGAGTTCGAATACGAAGTCGTCCTGACCTTCGCCCTCATTGCTCGCCTGGCTGCCACCGCCGCCCGAGCCGCCCTGCGGCCGCGGAATGCGGTCGCCGCGTATGTAGTCCTCGTTGCCGGGATGGACCATTTCGCGCCGGCCGCCGGGGCCATGCCGGAACGAGGGCTCGGCAATGTCCTTGCGTGGGATGGTGATGCTCTGGTTGCTCTGTATGTCCTTGATGCTACGGTCACGCACCGCTTCCGAGACGGCGTGACGAATATAGTTCTTCACGCGGCGCAGGAAGCGCTCGCGGTTAGCAATGCTCTTGTTCTTGCCGGCCAGCCTGCGGTCGATGATTTGATGAAGCACATTCAGTCTCCCGCTCCAGTTTCGAATGGGCGAGGTACGCAGTGTTCATTGCCGCGTCTGCCATCGTGCGTGCCGCGTTCACCTGCTCATGGCCACGCGGACTGCGCCTCGCCGGAGGTCCTGGCGCACCGCCGCATTTGTGCATGTGCAGCGGCGGTGCGCCTGGATGGTAAAGCCTCTTCGTTCATGACGACTTGCGCACGCGCAGATACCAGTCGCAGAGCAACCGGACCTGCTTCGGCGTGTAGCCCTTCGCCACCATGCGGTTGACGAAGTCCTCATGCTTGCGCTGCTCTTCGGCCGACCCTTTCGCATTGAACGAGATGACCGGCAAAAGTTCTTCCGTGTTCGAGAACATTTTCTTTTCGATGACCACGCGCAGCTTCTCGTAGCTGATCCATGCCGGGTTCTTGCCGGCATTGGCCGCACGCGCGCGCAGCACGAAATTCACGATCTCGTTGCGGAAATCCTTCGGATTGCTGATGCCCGCCGGTTTCTCGATCTTCTCAAGCTCGGCATTGAGCGCCGCGCGATCGAAGCTCTCGCCGGTGTCGTGGTCGCGGAACTCCTGGTCCTGAATCCAGAAGTCGGCATACGTGACATAGCGGTCGAAGATATTCTGCCCGTATTCGGAATACGATTCGAGGTAAGCGGTCTGGATCTCCTTGCCGATGAATTCTGCGTAACGCGAGGCCAACACGTCCTTCACGAACGATAGATACTTCTGCTCGGTTTCCGGCGGGAACTGCTCGCGCTCGATCTGCTGTTCGAGCACGTACATGAGGTGCACCGGATTCGCGGCCACTTCCGTCGAGTCGAAGTTGAACACGCGCGAGAGGATCTTGAACGCGAAACGCGTTGAGACCCCGGCCATGCCCTCGTCGACGCCCGCGAAATCGCGGTACTCCTGATACGACTTGGCCTTCGGATCGGTGTCCTTGAGATTCTCGCCGTCGTACACCTGCATCTTCGAGAAGAGGCTGGAGTTCTCCGGCTCCGCGAGACGCGTGAGCACCGAGAACTGCGACATCATCTTCAGCGTGCCCGGCGCGCACACCGACTCGGCAAGCGACGAATTGCGCAGCAGCTTCTCGTAGATCTTCATCTCTTCCGAGTAGCGCAGGCAGTACGGCACCTTCACCACGAAGATACGGTCGAGCAGTGCCTCGTTGTTGCGATTGTTGCGGAACGCCTTCCACTCCGACTCGTTCGAATGCGCGAGGATGATGCCGTTGAACGGGATTGCGCCGAATCCTTCGGTCCCCTTGAAATTACCTTCCTGGGTGGCCGTGAGCAGAGGGTGCAGCACCTTGATCGGCGCCTTGAACATTTCCACGAATTCGAGCAGGCCCTGGTTCGCGAGGCACAGGCCACCGGAATAGCTGTACGCATCGGCGTCGTCTTGCGCATATTGCTCGAGCTTGCGGATGTCCACCTTGCCAACAAGTGACGAGATGTCCTGATTGTTCTCGTCGCCAGGTTCGGTCTTCGCGATCCCGATCTGGCGCAGGATGGACGGATAGCGGCGCACCACGCGGAACTTGCGGATGTCGCCGTTGTACTCGTGCAGGCGCTTCACCGCCCACGGGCTCAGGATGCTCTTCAGGTAGCGGCGCGGAATGCCGTACTGCTCTTCGAGTATGGGACCGTCTTCGTCGTAGTCGAAGAGACCGAGAGGCGACTCGTTCACGGGCGAGCCCTTGATCGCGTAGAACGGCACGCGCTCCATGAGCTGCTTGAGCCGCTCGGCAATGGAGGACTTGCCGCCTCCCACCGGTCCGAGCAGGTAGAGAATCTGCTTCTTCTCTTCGAGTCCTTGCGCCGCATGGCGGAAGTACGCGACGACCTGCTCGATCACGTCTTCCATGCCATAGAACTCGCGGAATGCTGGATAAACCTTGATGACCTTGTTCGCAAAGATGCGCGACAGGCGCGGATCGTTGCGGGTGTCGATCTGTTCGGGTTCGCCGATTGCCGTCAGCATGCGTTCGCCAGCCGTGGCGTACGCATTGGGATCTTCCTTGCAGAGCGCGAGATACTCCTCAAGCGAGAGTTCTTCCTCTCGCGTTTTTTCGAAGCGGGTCGCGAAGCTGCTGTAGATATCCATGCTACCTCCTCGCCGAGTTCTGCGACCGATGTCGTGCGCGGCGCGCTATTCGGAAACGACATCGCTCGAATTCATCCTAAACCCTTTTGAATTTTTTCGCACCGTTAAATCGCGCCTGATGTTCCGTCCAAAGCTTAGCAATTTTGAGCGCTTGGAGGCCACCTGACTACGACTTACAATGATCTCCCCCACTGGTGCAAATTTCAGACCGGGTTCTCACTCCCTCGCACTCACCGCGACCCAACTCGTTGGCCGCTGCACTCACCGCGACAAACCGTTTGGCCTTCTTCATCTGGTCTTGTTACGCAGACCATTTCGGCGCTACGGTGTACATAGCGCTTCTTCATCAAACGCATGAGCCCGCTATAGGTGCACAACCGGTGCGCAGCCTATCGTGACGATTTGTTCGCGACCTCGCATAGCGCACGGTAGCGAGGACTGTTGCGAGCACGCGTCAGCGCGTTTTTTCCCGTTTTACGCGTCGATTTCGCCACGGTCGGTGACCTGCCGCGCATTCCTCGATGCGTTCCCGCACGCGCGAACCATCCCTGCTGGTAGTAGTGGTTTTCCCGTTGCAGTGAATCGACACACGTATGCGCTGCGAAGATGACGCGCGTGACAGGTTGCGCAAGTGTGCACCCGTGAGCCGCGCGGCGCACACAAAAAATAAAGCCGCCATGCAATGCGCTGGCGGCCGTTCGTTGCAGCAAATGTGTCAGGAGCGACGGATCCGGGGACAGGTGTGACAGCGCAGTGACGCGTGCCGCTGTTACAACTTGCGCGCCGGATCGCGCACCTAAACGAACTCGACTTCGACTTCCCCCAATCCGTCGATATGGCCATGCAGGAGGCCGGGTGTATCGATGCGGTGCGCGCCGACATAGGTGCCGGTCGTGATGGTCCACTCGGGCTCGATCGTAATGCCCATCGCAGCACAGTGATTGACGAACCAGACGAGCAGCTCGCGCGGATCGCCGGCAGGGTTGCCGGGCGCCTCGGGCACGAGCGAGACGCCGTCGAACGTCAGTTCGAGCTCCGGCGCAACGAAATCGAGCACGCGCGCGAGCGCGGGGTACGGCAGCGCATGACCCGTCACGAGCGCGCCATTGTTCTGCGCATCGGCGAGCTGGGCCAGCGGCGCGACATTGGGCCACTGCGCGAACCGGCTGTCGACGATCTCGATGGCCGGCAGGATCTGACCAACGCGCGCGAGCACCTCGTCGCGCACGTAAGCCTCGGCCCGCGGCGCAATCGGCTCCGAAAAGCGGAAAGCGACCTCCAGTTCCACGAGCACGCGAAAGAACGAACGGCGCTCGAGACGCGCCGGCGAGGCGTGCACGACCGGCGCCGGGATCGGCGCACCCGAGGCCGGGCCGCCCGGCGCGCGAGCGCCGATCTTCCACCCGCCGGTGGTCGTCTCGAGCCCGGCGATCACTGCCTGCTGGATCGCGTACGCGGTGGCCGCATCCGGCGGCACGCGCTCGGGCTCCAGCGTTTCGATCAGATGATGATGGCGGCGCGCATTCACGAGCCGTTGCGCGAGATCGTCATGCGTCATGTCTGGTTCCTTATTTGTGCTGTCTTGCAGCGTCGGCGCTCGAAGCCGGTGCAATTCGTCCTTGATGGCGCCGAGCGCCCTCCCTCGCCCTCAGGCGCAGGTCTGACGCATCCGCCCGGCGTTACCCCCTACGGCCCCCACTCATGCGCGGAGGCCGAACCGTCCCATGCCGCCTTATGCCACGCTGGCGAGCGCAGGGGCCGCAGTGTAGCGCTTCCACGCGGCCACGCAGATGACACGGCTGACAATGTACCGTAACCGCGCGCCCATGGCGCATGACGGGGCCACTTGGCGGGGTCAAAGTCTCAAAAAAAGAAGCCGCTGCGTCGCAGCGGCTGGCAGGTGCGCGCGGCGGCGCTCTGCGCGTGTAGAGGGGCTGGGGGTCAGCGCCCGTTACTTCAGATCAGAAAGTTTCCCAGTCGCCGCTCGAACCGGCGCCGGCCTGTGCGGTGCTCACCGTGGCCGCGGCGATCGGTCGGGCAACCGGCTGGGCCGCAGAGGGCGCGGTGCGCGGAGTGCGCCTTGCCGACGCCGCGGGGGCGGGAGTCGGGTGCGAAGTCGGGCGCGAAGCCGGCTTTGTCGTGACCCGAGCGGGGAGTTTCGGCGGGGCAGCGGCCGCCCCGTCGTCCAGACTGAACACCGCGATCGCCTCGCGCAACCGGCCCGCCTGGTCCTCGAGCGACTGCGCGGCAGCCGCCGCCTCTTCGACGAGCGCCGCGTTCTGCTGAGTCACCTCGTCCATCTGCGTGACCGCGCGCGCAACCTGCTCGATACCGCCCGACTGCTCCTGCGAGGCCGCCGCGATCTCGCCCATGATGTCGGTCACGCGCTGCACCGCGCCAATGATCTCGCTCATCGTGCGGCCCGCCTCGTCGACGAGTGCCGAGCCGGCCTGCACGCGCTCGACCGAGCTGTCGATGAGCCCCTTGATCTCCTTGGCCGCCGCCGACGAGCGCTGCGCGAGGCTGCGCACCTCACCCGCCACCACGGCGAAGCCGCGGCCCTCCTCGCCCGCGCGCGCCGCTTCGACGGCCGCATTGAGCGCGAGGATGTTGGTCTGGAACGCGATGCCCTCGATGATCGTAATGATCTCGGCGATCTTCGCTGAGCTCTCGTTGATGTCGCCCATCGTGCCGACCACCTGATTGACGACCGCATTGCCCTTGTTGGCGATTTCGGAGGCATTGGCAGCGAGCGCGCTGGCCTGGCGGGCGTTGTCGGCGTTCTGCTTCACGGTGCCCGTGAGCTGCTCCATGCTCGAGGCGGTCTGCTGGAGCGCCGTGGCCTGCTCTTCGGTGCGCGACGAAAGATCGATGTTGCCCGCTGCGATTTCGCGCGTGGCCGTGGCAATCGACTCCGTGCCCGAGCGCACCGAGCGCACCGTGTCGGTGAGGCTGCGCTGCATCTGCGCGACGCCGCCCAGCAGTTCACCCATCTCGTCGTTGCGGCGCACGACGACCGGGCGGCGCAGGTCGCCAGCGGCGATGGCCTGGAAGGCGCCGAGCGCCTCGCCAAGCGGCTCGGCAATGGCGCGGCGCAGCGAGAGGAAGGAGTAGATCGCCGCGCCGACGCCGACCAACAGCGCCACGAGGCACGCTATGCGCAATTCGGAGAATGCGGCCTGAGCGTCGTCGAAACCCTGCTGCGCCTGGGTCACCTGCAGTTTGTCGAGTGCGGCGTCGGCCTTCGAGAGCCCGTCGTAGGCCTCCTTGAGCGCCTTCGCGCCTTCCACCACCTTGGCCTGCTCGCCCGACTGGGCGAACGTGACGAACCTGTCCGCGGCCTGGTGCAGCGCATCGCGGCGCGCCACGACCTCCTGCGCGAGGCGGTCCTCCTCGGGGCCGTGCGGCAAGCTCATGTACTTTTTCCAGAAGTCGTCGGAAACGCCGCGCAGCATGCGCGCGCGCTCGAACGTCGCGGCGGCGTCCGGCGTGCCGAGCTCGAATGCCGCCCGGTCGAGCGCGAGACGCTCGCGCGCGGCGTAGATCTCCGCCAGATTGACCGCGTGCGAACTCGGCATCTGATCGGTGAATGTCTCCCGGTACGCGTCATTCGATCGCGTGAGACCGAGCAGGCCCAATCCGCTGATGACGACGATCAACGCGGCGAGAAAGCCCATTGTGATGCCGATGCGCGCCTTGATGCTGATGCCCTTGCCCATGACTCCCCCATGTTTGTCTTCTGGTCGGGCGCTCGCGCCCGATTTTGCGCT
>Ga0335083_10002403_pt1 | contig 24722 bp, 16 predicted proteins | sample Lox_Sample_42_FD_206716 | JGI IMG/M metagenome (GOLD analysis project Ga0335083, IMG submission 206716) | Soil microbial communities from Loxahatchee National Wildlife Refuge, Florida, United States - Lox_Sample_4.2 | ecosystem: Environmental > Terrestrial > Soil > Wetlands | place: USA...
ACGGAGAACACCGTGAGCAACACGGTCCGCACCGGGGACACACCCATTGCCTGCGACGTGCTGGTCATTGGCGGGGGTGCGGCCGGAGTGGCGGCGGCGGCGGCGGCCGGGCGCGCCGGCGCGCGCGTGGTGGTGCTGGAACGATACGGTTTTCTCGGCGGCCTCGCCACGGCCGCGCAAGTCGGAACCATTTGCGGACTCTATCTGCGGGACACCACCGGCCCGACCGCCACGGCAGTGGGCGGCGGGTTCGCACAGGAATTTGCCGACCGCTTGCAGCGTGTCGCCGGGGTGAAACCCATCCGGGCCATGGACACCGGCCTCTGGGTGTTGCCCTATCCCCCGCCCGCGTTTGCCCAGGTTGCCGACAGCGTGCTGGGCGAATCCAAAAACGTCACCATCATATTGCACGCGACGGTGGCGGAAACGGAAGTTGAAAGCGCCCGACTGAAACAGGTCCGCGCCCTCGCCTGGAACGAGCCATTACTTTTCCAGGCGAAAGCCGTGGTGGATGGCACCGGCGAAGCGACCGCCGCGGCTTTGAGTGGCGCCCAGGCGGAAAACGGCGGCGCGGACCAGGCGCCCGCCCTGGTTTTTGTGCTGGAGAATGTGGACCCGGATCTGGCACAACGTGGCCTGCTGGAAGTGCGACGCGAACTGCGCCGGGCCGTGGAAAACGGGAGCTTGCCCGCGCTCTGCGAACGGTTGTCGCTGATCCCGGGTTCCGGCGCCCATGGCCGCCTCGCTTTCAAATTGAGTCTGTTGCCTGCTCCTCCCGACCGCGCGCTTTGGCAACAGGTCACGGATTGGGAACGTGAGGCGCGTGGGTTGCTCGAGCCGCTTCGGCGATTCCTGGTCGAGAATATCGCCGCCTGTCGAAATGCGCGCCTGGATTCCGTCGCCCCGCAACTGGGCGTCCGCTCCGGTCGCCGCATTCTGGGACGCGCCCGGCTGGCCGATGAGGATGTGCTGAGCACACGGAAATTTCCGTCGGGAATCGCCCGCGGTTGCTGGCCCATGGAGCGTTGGACCAGCAGTCCAAGGCCGGAAATGACGTATTTCTCGGAGGGAGATTACTACGAAATCGCCATGGACTGTCTGCGTCCGGCGGAACTGGAAAACGTATGGGTCGCGGGTCGTTGTTTTTCCGCCACCACGGGAGCCATGACCTCGGCCCGGGTCATCGGCACGGCGCTGGCGACGGGCTGGGCGGCGGGAACGGCCGCCGCTTTTCAGGCCGGCGGCCGCCCACTGAACGACGCGGTGACGGAAATCCGGCGATCTCTGCATCAATGAAAGCTGGCGAACTTCAAACGAATTGATCAAACTAAATGGCAGAAGAAACTTTCAGCCGATGAACGTTTTTGGAACGCTTTCCCGCTCGGCGCAGCAATGGCCCGACCGCATTGCCATCGTTGACGCCAGCGGTGCCCTGGATTACCAATCGCTCTGGTGCGAAGTCGAGGCGCTGCGGGTCCAGCTCGACCGGCTGGGCGTGCGGGCGGGACAGGGCGTCGGCGTGCGGGCGCGCAACGGGCGCGCTTTCGTCATTGGCGCGCTGGCCGCGCTCGGCTGTGGCGCGGTTATCATGCCCATTCACCACCAGATGAAACCGGCGGAACTGGCGGACATGCTGGCGCGCGCGCCCTTGTGCGTCATTCTCGACGACGGCAGCAACCCCGCCCAGCCCGGCAAGACCCTCACGCTGGAAAATCCGGGGGGCAACGGTTTGCGCTTCACGCGGCTGGACGGCCCGCCGGCGATGCTCGCGCCGGCCATCCCGGACGCGGCGTTTGTGCGTTTCACTTCGGGCACTACCGGCCAGTCCAAGGGCGTGGTCCTGACGCATCAAGATGTGCTGGAACGCACGCGCGCCGCCAACTCCGGACTGGGTCTGACGTCGGAAGACAAGATTCTTTGGGTGCTGCCGATGGCCTATCACTTTTATGTGTCCATCATCCTTTATCTCGAAGTCGGCGCCACGGTCGTGGTGAATGCCGACTATTTGGCCGAGAATATTCTGGACGCGGCGGCCAAACACCAGGCCACGTTCCTTTACGTCACCCCGATGCACATCCGCATGTTGACCAGTGAACGGTCGGGTCGGACGTTGCCACCTTCGCTCAAGCGGGTGATGTCCGTCTCCAGCCGGCTGGACCCGCAGGCGGCACGGGATTTTCAAGCGCGGTATCATGTCCCGGTGTCCCAGGGATTCGGCATTATTGAAGTCGGATTGCCCATCATGAACATCACCGAGGCGGCGGAACATCCCGAAGCCATCGGCCGGCCGGTGCCCGGCTTCGACGCGATGGTCGTGAACGAGGCCATGAAGGAACTGCCCGATGGCGAAACGGGCCAACTCGCATTGCGTGGGCCCGGCATGTTTTCGGGCTACCTGAATCCGCCGCGGTTGCGCGAGGACATATTGCACGAAGGCTGGTTCCTCACCGGCGACCTGGCGCACCGCGACGGCGGCAGGCGGATCGTGCTGGATGGACGGACGTCTTCCGTCATCCACATCGCGGGGCACAAGGTTTTTCCTGAGGAAATTGCCGGCGTGCTGGACCAGCATCCGGCGGTGTTGCGTTCGCGGGTTTTCTCCCGTCCGCATCCGCAGTTTGGCGAAGCGATTTGCGCCGAGGTGCAATTGCGCAATGGAAGTTCCCCGAACACGAGTGAAGAAATCCTTGCGTTTTGCCGCCGCCAGCTGTCGAGTCACAAGGTTCCGACTTCGCTCGAATTCGTAGCCGAAATCAGCATGACCGCCACCGGGTTTAAACCTCGACACCCGGTTTGGCGCGGTTCTTGAGAAAATCCTTCCGCCACTGGGCGCGGGCAATTTTCTTCCCGTGCCCGTTGATGCCAATCGAATCCACGAACCACCACTCGCGCGGCACCTGCCAGCTGGGCAGCTTTTGCAGCAGGAACTGCTTCAATACTTCCTGGGTACCGCAGCGTCCTCCCGAAACGCACGCCACGATGTGGTCAATCCGGTCCGCGTTGCCGCTCGGCACTCCGAAGACGAGGCATTCGTCAACGGCCTCGTGCTCCTGCAACGCCTCTTCAATGGCGGCCGGCGACACTTTCCGGCCGGCGACATTGATGTGTTCGCTGGTATGGCCGCGCAGGCAAATCGCGCCGTGCCGGATTTCCGCCAGATCACAGGTTTGAAAGGCACCCCGGGCCAGCGTGGCTTCCGGAGCCGGCCAATAGGTTTTGCCCACGGCCCGGCTCCGCACCACGAGCGCGCCGTTCCGGTTGACCGTGACCTTGACGTTTCTCAACGGTCGGCCGACGGAAGTTTCGTCCGTTCGCGGTGTTTCGCTCGCATCATAAGCGATGCCGCCGCATTCGGTGGAGCCGTAGAAATTATGAATTTTAACGCCATGTTCCTCGAAGACGGCGTGCTCCAGGGACAAGGGCAGGGTCGCTCCCGCCGAGATGGCCAGACGCACGTTGTTCAGGATCACTCCGGCCTTGTGCCAGGCATGCCAGAGCGCCGGGACGCCGGCCACCGTCAGGTTCCAATGGGCCTTGGCCACGCCCCGCAAAATTTCCGGCAAAGGAGCGGGCGCCAGAAAGAGCGGGATGCCGTGGAGCAGGAGCGGCAGCACCAGATTCGAAAATCCATAGGAATAGGCCATGGAAATCACGCCCAGGTTGGGCCAATCCGGACGCAATCCCATCGTGGCAACAATGTTCCGGGCATCGGCCATTATTTGCGCTTCGGTAAAGGCGACGGCCCGCGGCACACCCGTCGTGGCAGGCGTAGTTTTGAGATGGCAACACGGCGAAGGCGGGGGCGGGACCCGAAGTGGTTGATGGTGTGCTTCGAGCGGACACACCACCGCACCCCAGCGCCACGCTTGTAACACGGCGAAAATAAATTCCGGGGAATGGCCTTGGGGGAAAACCATGGCGGATTTGTCCCGGAGAGGTGTCTGGGCTACGCGGTCGATTTGCGCAAATGTCCAGCCTCGTCCGGAAGCCAGATCGCGCAAAGCCACTTCATCACCCCTGTCCTGAATCACCTTCTGCCAAGCATCGTAAAGCATCTGCACTCTCTTTCTACGCGAACCGGCGTTCCTGTGGCAAGCCTGTTCTTGGCGGTTCAACGGATGGCCAGCGTCGCGGGATCGGTTTTCCAGGCGGCGGGATAGGACATGAGTTGCAGCATACCGTGTCCGAACCGCGAAGTCGGATCCAGCCCTGAAGCCATGCGGGCGACTTCGCGGTCGAAGAAACGATGAAGCGAACCGGTGACCCGGCCGGGGAACGTCCGTTCGAAGGCCATGCCGGTTTGATACATGGCAAAAATGCGCCCATCGTAAAAATACTGGATGAGTTCCATCCAGGCCTTGAGTTGCTTGCGCACCTCGCGCGAATACGCCGGAAGATCCTCCAGATGTTCGCTGAGCAATTCCGCGGAATACAATGCCAGATGCATGCCCGGTGACAGCATCGGGTCCACGAAACCAAAGGCGTCACCGGTCATCACCCAGTTCGGGCCGTGGCCGCACTCGGCGACCAGTTGGTAGTTGGTATAAGTGGCGATCTCCGTGAGGCGGCGCCTGTTCTTGCCGGCGGCCGCGAGCAAAGGATCGCGGTCAATGGCCGCCTCGAGCCGCTCCGCAGGCGACGCACCTAATTTCGCGGCGTCGTCCTTGTTCATCACCACACCCACGGAAAGGCGGTCGCGCAACGGGATACGCCAGCACCAGCCGCTGGCCAGGCGGCCGATGATGACCTGTCCTCGCGGCGGCTGTTCGATGAAGCCTTCATAGTGGGCAAAGTAGGCCACGTCCTTGCGCGGGCCGACTTCCGCCGGAATTTCCAGGGTGCGCGCAAAGAAACGGCTCCGCCCCGTGGAATCAACGAGCAAATCCGGCTGCCGGCCCCGAAGCCAGGGCGCTTGGGCGAGCGTCTCCCCGGCCAACTGCAGGCTGTTCGAACCCACCCTTTCAATATTGGCCCGGGCCCGCACGCGTTTCACGCCCAACTCATCGGCCCGTTCATCAAACAAACGGTCGAACGCGGGCCGGGGCGAGTTATAGGCGTAGGTCGGCCCCCCGAAATGGGCAAGCGATTGGAAACAAAACTCGACTTTTTCGGCTTCGCCAAAAGTGAAGGTCACGCCCGGCTTCAACTGGCAAATCGCCGCGGCGCGCTCTTCCAGGCCCAATCGCCGCAGCACGGGCACCACCGCCGGAATGAGCGATTCGCCGACAATCAGCTCGGGCCGGCGGCCATCGTCAAACAGCGTCACCTCCACGCCCTTCATCGTGAGCAGCGAGGCCAGGGTCGCGCCCGACGGGCCGCTCCCGATGATGCCAACGGTTCGAATGGAATTCCGGGCGGCCACTTAAGCAATAGACACTGTTTCAGTTTGGAAATTGGAACTCACGGTTTCCTAATTACAAGTATTATGCCTGCCCGCCGGTCGGGTCAAGCCGGGAGATGGGTGCCGCAGCCGGATTTGAAATGCAATCGGCGGGGTCGGATTCAACGCTTGACTCGGTTCCCGCGAAAAATAAACTTGCCGCCAATGGATGCCGTATGGAGCCGGTCTTTTGTCCCTGTCCGGCGCCAAAAAATCGAAGCTTAAAACACTATGAAAAAAATCCTGTTCTCACTGTTGTCCGCGGCTGCGATCCTGAACGTGGCGCCCGTGTGCCCCGGTGCGCAGACATTATACCCGGTGGTCGTCAACGGTCGCTGGGGCTTTATCAACAAATCCGGTGAAACCGTCATCAACCCGCAATTTGACAGGGCCGGAGGATTTGTGGACGGTCTGGCCCCGGTGCGGATGGGTCGCTGGGGATATGTAAACGCCTCGGGCCAGATGGAAATCAATCCCCAGTTCGACAAGGCCGACGTTTTCAGCGACGGCCTGGCCGCGGTCAAACTCGGCGGCGGCGGCGGCGACCCTTTTGTTCCATACGATCCCCGACCCTACAGTCCGTTCCATGGCGGTGGCCGGTTTGGCTTCGTTGATACGAGCGGCAAGTACAGCATCAATCCCCAGTTTGAAGATGCCGGCACGTTTGGTGAAGGCCTCGCGCCGGTCAGGATGGGCGGGCGTTGGGGGTTCGTTGACAAGTCCGGAAAGATTGTCGTCAACCCACAATTTGAAAAGGCGCTGTCGTTTTCCGAAGGCCTCGCGGGCGTCAGGCTGGGTGGTAAATGGGGCTTCGCGGACAAGTCGGGAAAGATGACCATCAATGCGCAATTTGACGAGGTTGGAAATTTTGCCAAAGGCCTGGCGCCGGTTCGGCAGGGAAAACACTGGGGTTACATCGATCCCACCGGGAAGTTTGTGATTGCTGCCCAATTTGACGGCGCGGCTGAGTTTTCCGACGGCCTGGCGCCCGTGCGCCAGTCGAAACATTGGGGATATATTGATTCGACCGGAAAAATGGTTATCAATAACCAGTTTGATGATGCCGACCCGTTTGTCGATGGTCTGGCGTGGGTCAAGATCAGCGGTAAATTCGGTTACATCGACACGACGGGAAAGTACGTGTGGAATCCTTCCAAGTAGGCCGGCGGTGATTTTTGACAGCGCCCTATCCGGGCGGCAGGGGTGCATGAGCCGTGGCCGGCAGGTTCACGCGAACGTGTGAACTTGCTTGTGAACGCCTGCTCCCCGGGTGGTTGAGCTGGCGCCACCATTTCCACCACCGCAACGCGTCGGTCAATGGACGGATATGGCTGCTCCGCCCGCGGCCAATGACCCGGATGGGAACAAACTCCACCGGATGTTTTGCGGCGAGGAATGCCATCAACATCTCGGATTCGATTTCAAAGTGCTCCGTGCTTAGCGACAAAGTCGCCCAGGTTTCGAGGTGGATGAGGCGAAAACCGCATTGGGTGTCGGGCAGAAGCCGGCCCGCGCGTCGCGACAGTTGGCAGCTCATCCAGCGGTTCACCTGCCGGCGCAACCAGGGAATGGCGCGCGCCTGAGGCATACGATTGCCGATAACCAATCGCGCACCCGTTAGCTGGGCACACTGGAAAAAGGCGGGCAAATCCTCCGGCACATGCTGGCCGTCGCCGTCGAGTGTCACTCCCCAGTCAAAGCCTTGCCTCCGCGCCTCCAACAGCCCGGTCCGGAGCGCCATGCCCTTGCCGCGATTTCGACGGTGACGCAGCACCTTTGCCCCGGCAGCCCAGGCCAGGGCGGCGGTGTCATCCGCCGAGCCGTCATCCACAACCATCACCATCGCAAGCTGTCGGCGCAGCGCGGCCACCAGAACCGCAATGTCGGCGCGCTCATTCAAACAGGGGATCACTGCCGCGCATGTTTTCGCTGCAAACATCAGCGGAGCTTGAACGGAATTGCCCCGGAAATCGAGGCAAAACTTTGCGGGCCACACATCTCGCAAGCGGATTTTGCGTTGCCCCGAATGACGCGGGATTATACTTTGGCTCGAATTGAACGATGTGAGTAATGCGGTAAGCGCAAGACCCGATCGGCGGCTGGTACATCATCACCGGCCTGCCCCGTAGCACAGCCAAATATCCCATTGCCATTCGCGACTCATGCTTTTTCCGACAACGTCTCCGCCCCCAACACCGCCCCGCGTGGTCATCACCGGCGCCGGGATCGTTACGGCATTGGGCCGGGGTTGGAAACCCAACGCGGAAGGTTTTCGCTCCGGGCGCACGGCGTTTCGTCCCGTGTCGTTGTTCGATGTCAGCCGCCAGCGGGCCCGGAGCGCGGCGGAAGTCGATTTGCCGGCGACGTTGCCGTCCACCAGGCTGGGTGCCAAACAATTGGCCCGGTTCGACCGCGCCGCTTCCACGCTGTTGCTGGCCACCCACGAAGCCTGGCAACAATCCGGTTGGGAACCCGCGGAAAATCTGCCTTTTGTTCTGGGCACAACGGCCGGCGGCATGTCGTTTGGCGAAGCGTATTTCCGGCAGGCAGCGCAATCGCCGCTTCGGCATCGGCACCAGCCGACCCGGGCCGTTTATTACCAGCCGCAAGTCCAGGCGCGGATGATTCTGGAAGCGCTTGGCGCCAACGGCCCCGTAACGATCGTCTCGAATGCCTGCGCCTCCGGGAGCAACGCCATTGGTCACGCCTGGGAACTGATCCGGCACGGTCAGGCGGAACGTGCCTTGACCGGCGGATATGACGCGCTTACGGAACTTGTGTTTTCAGGTTTCGACGCCTTGCAGGCGCTTACGACCACCGTCTGTCGGCCGTTTGACGCCGGGCGCGACGGCCTGGCGCTGGGCGAAGGCGCCGCCGTGATGGCCTTGGAAACGCTGGAAAGCGCCCGTCGTCGGGACGCACCCATCCTGGGAGAGCTCATCGGCTATGGCACGTCCATTGACCGGCATCATCTCACGCAGCCGCATCCGCAGGGCGACACCACCTTGAAGGTCATGCAGCAGGCGTGCGCGACCGCCGGGGTCGCGCCGGATGATGTTGATTATATAAACGCCCACGGCACGGGCACGATTTTGAATGACAGTTCGGAAGCGGCCGCCATCAGCCACTGGGCGGGTACCCGCGCGGCCACGCTGCCGGTCAGTTCCACCAAAGCCAATATCGGACATCTGCTCGGTGCCGCCGGCGCCGTCGAAGCGGTCATTTCTCTTATGACACTGCGGGAACAATGGCTGCCGCCGGAGACGATGTTTGAAACCCCCGACCCGGCCTGCCATTTCCCGATTGTGCAAAAGCCCCGGGACGCGCACGTGAGGGTCGTGCTCTCCAACTCGTTCGGTTTCGGGGGCGTGAATGCGAGTCTGATTCTGCGGAGGTGGGCGTGAACCGGATTTTTATCGCGGGGATGGGCGCGGTATCGCCGGCCGGCTGGACCGTAGGCGCCCTGCGGGAAGCACTGGACCGGAACGAACCCCTGCCCACCCAAACGCTGGAACGGCCCGGCTGGAATAAACCACTTCCGGTGCGCCGGGTGCCAAATCCGACGGTCCGCCCGGAATTCCTGACGCATCCCCGCCTGCGACGCACCAGTCCCATCACACATTATGTCGTGGCGGCAGCCCTCGAAGCCACCGGTGGATTGCGTGCCAACCACGATCCCGGGTTCCGTCTGGGTCTGGTGGTTTGTCTGCAATCCGGTTGCGTCAATTATTCCTGCCGCTTTTACGAGGAAACATTGAAGGACCCGACCACCGCCAGTCCGCTCCTGTTTCCTGAAACGGTTTATGCCGCGCCGGCCAGCCATCTGGCGGCAGTGCTCGGAAATATCTCGCTGGCCAACTCGCTGGTGGGTGATCCCGCCACTTTTCTTCAGGGAGTTTCCCTGGGCGCACAATGGCTGGAAGAAGATCGCGTGGACGCCTGCCTCGTCATCGGCGCCGAAGAAACCAACTGGATTCTGGCGGACGCACTTTGGCACCTCGAACGTCCAGCCGTGCTCACCGCCGGCGCCGGGGCCTTGTGCCTGTGCCGGAAACCGGAATGGTCGACCGGCGTTGAACTGGCTGCCATCACCGATGCGCACACGTACTCCTCGCAAAAGAATCGGACACAAGCCGCCTGTGCCATGCGGGCTCAACTGGGAATGCCGGCATCCTGCCGGCCAGTCGTATCGCAACCGAATGAAGAAATTGCCGGCAGGATGCCAGTGCTCCCGGAACTGCTCTGCGATGGAGTCGGGAACGGTCCGCGCACGGATAAGGCAGAACTCGAGGCCTGGCGCGATTGGACAGGCCCGCGTCTCAGCCCGAAGCGGATTCTGGGCGAAGGCCTGATGGCCGCCACCGCCTGGCAATGCGTCGCCGCCTGTGATGCGGTGGCCGGCGGACGATTTGTTGCCGCCAACGTCAGCCTGGTCGGTTCCAATCAGCAGGCCATCGGCGCACGGTTTGTTCGCTCCAATTCCGATATTTCTCATTTGTCCGGCGGTGGCCCGCCGGGCAACATTCGGCCATGAGCATGCGGGTCATTTTGATTACGGGAGCCAACGGCGGCCTGGGCCAGGCCATTGCTCGTGCGTTCCTCCAGGAATCGCCCGATAACGTCGTCTGGCTCGGCGTCCATACCCGGCGCGAACAGGCCGACCGGCTGTCACAGGAAAATTCCGGTCGTTGCCTTTGCATTACCCTGGATGTTGCCGCGGTTGAATCGTGGAAGCAGGCGATTCATAAAATCATGGCCTGGCACAGCCGCATTGACGTGCTGGTCAACAACGCGGGCAGCCACGAGGATTCGCTGCTGGCCAACATGCCGCCGGCATCCTGGGAGCGCGTTTTGGCCACAAACCTCTATGGCGTTTTCCACGGCTGCCAGACCGTGTTGCCGACAATGATCAGCCGGCGCCATGGCCGGATTATCAACCTGTCTTCCTTGAGTGCGCTGCTGGCCCCGGCCGGGCAGGCCAATTACGCCGCCGCCAAAGCGGGAGTGGTTGCGCTGACGCAATCGCTGGCCAAGGAAGTGGCGCGCATCGGCATCACTGTGAATGCCGTCTGCCCCGGATATGTAGAAACTGAGGCGTTGGCTCATCTGGCCGAAGAGGAACGCAAGGCCGCGCAAATGCGCGTTCCCCTGCGCCGGTTCGGCCGGCCGGAAGAAGTGGCGGCCGCCGTCCGTTTTCTGGCCAGCGCCGATGCCAGCTACATCACCGGTTCTGTGCTCAAGGTTGACGGCGGGATCTTATGAAAGCTTATTTTTTTGCAACAGCCGAGGGTGCGAGTCTCAAATCGATCTCGGAACACGTCGTGCGTTCCAGAAGAATGAACCCCCTTACGTTCGCTGCTACGATTGTTCCAAGAGGCAATTTCGATGAGCACTGAGGTAATACAAGCCGCGCCTCCACCACGCGACACGGCGAAGGTGCCTGAACCCGCTACCGTCCCGGCTCCGGGAATGGAAAAAGTCGTCATCATCGGCGCCGGCGTGGCCGGTCTTTCGTGCGGCTGTTATCTGCAAATGAACGGCATCCCAACCGAGATTCTGGAGGCGGGTCTGCTCCCCGGCGGATTGTGCACGGCCTGGCATCGAGGACCGTATGTTTTCGACGGTTGCCTGCGCTGGCTCATCGGCACGCGGCCGCCCTCGGCCTTTCATCAGGTCTGGCAGGAGCTGGGCGCCATCGCGGGCCGGAAGATCCTCGATCACAACGAAATCCTCCGGGTCGAAGACTCCGACGGCCACTCTCTCTCGGTGCCATCGGACCTGGACGAACTGGCGCGAGAATTTAAGCGGATCGCGCCGGAAGACGGCGCTCTGATTGACAAACTGGTGCGGGCGGCGCGTCGTTGTGCACCATTGGAACCGCCCCTCGAAAAGCCGCTGGAACTGATGTCGCACCACGAGAAAATGCGGATGGGTCTGCGGATCCTGCCGATGCTGCCCGTCATCCTGCGATGGAAGAACCTGCCCATCACCACTTATCTCGCCCGGTATAAAAACAATCTGCTGCGCGAAGCGTTGAGCGCCATCGCCAGCAATGAGCACATGTCGGCACTCGTGCTCGTGATGGTGCTGGCGTTCCGGACCCGCAACAACTGCGGCTTCGTCGCCGGCGGTTCGTGGGATTTTGCCATGGCCATCGCCGACCGCTACACACGCCTGGGCGGCAACCTCCGCTACAAAGCCCGCGTGGCTTCCGTCATCGTCGAAAACGACCGCGCCGTGGGCGTGCGTTGTGACGACGGGACCGTCATTCCCGCCGCGACCGTGGTTTCCTGTGCCGACGGACATACCACCATTTTCAAGATGTTGGATGGCCGGTTCGTGGATAAAAAAATCCGCTACCTTTACGACCATTGTCTGCCGTTTCCGGCCATCCTCCAGGTCTCACTGGGAATCAAAAAAGTTTTTCCCGATGCGCCGCACACGCTCAACCTGCCCGCGCCTCAATCGCTGCGCGTCGACGACCAGACGCGGCACAGCCGGTTGGAAGTGGAGACGTTCGGTTCCGACTCGGCGCTTTGCCCGGAAGGCACGACCGTGATGACGGTCCGGTTGCCAACCAGCTATGAGTTTTGGACTAATTTAAAGAAGGACGATATCAACCGTTACCGGGCCGAAAAGAAAGCAGTCACCCGGGGAATCATTGGTATTCTCGACAAACGGTTTCCGGGTCTGGCCGGAAACCTGGATCGGTCCGACATCGCGACACCGGCGACGTTTGTGCGTTACACCGGCAACTGGCAGGGCAGTTACGAAGGCTGGCTGCCGACACCGCGGATTCTGGGTCGGCGCATTCCCTACACGCTGCCCGGGCTGAAGGATTTTTACATGGCCGGCCATTGGGTGGTGGCGGGCGGCGGATTGCCGTCCGCCGCGCTTTCCGGCCGGTACGTGGCGCAGATGATCTGTGCCGAGAAAGGAAAAGTTTTTGCGGCCACTAAGCCACTTGCTTGTTAATGCCGGTAACTGCACCTTTGCTTTATGATCATTGGCCTTCCCAAGGAAATCAAAGAGCAGGAATTTCGCGTGGCGTTGACACCTTCCGGTGTCTATCAACTCGCCAAGCGCGGCCACGAGGTGGTCGTCGAACGCAACGCGGGCGCGGGCGCGGGTTTTCCGGATGCCGAATTCGAACAAGCCGGCGCCCGGCTGGCGGATGCGCACGACGCGGTGTTTGCCCAGGCGGACTTGATTGTGAAGGTGAAGGAACCGTTGCCGTCCGAGTTCAGCTTGTTGCGACCGGGCCAGATTCTGTTCACTTACCTGCATCTCGCCGCCAGCCGGCCGCTCACGCAGGCATTGATGCTGTCCGGTGTGACCGCGCTCGCTTACGAAACCGTCGAGGTCAACCGCCGCCTGCCCCTGCTCGAACCCATGAGCGAAATCGCGGGCCGCATGTCCGTGCTGGTGGGCGGTTATTTTCTGGCCAAACACTTTGGCGGCAGCGGCGTGCTGCTGGGCGGCGTCCCGGGCGTGTTGCCGGGCAAGGTCGTGGTGCTCGGCGGCGGCACTTCCGGCATCAACGCCGCGCGCATGGGCCAGGGCCTTGGCGCCGACGTGACCATTCTGGAAGTGGACCTCGAACGGATGCGGTTCCTCGATATCACGCTGCACACGGCGCACACGTTATATTCCAACGAAATGCATTTGCACGAGCTGTTGCCGGAGGTGGACCTGCTGATCGGAGCGGTACTCGTGCCCGGCGCCCGTGCGCCCCGGTTGATTACGCGGGAAATGCTCCGCTGCATGAGGCCGGGTAGCGTGTTCGTGGACATTGCGATCGATCAGGGCGGCTGTGCCGAGACTTCGCGCCCGACGACGCATCACGATCCGGTGTTTGTCGAGGAAGGCGTGACGCATTACTGCGTGACAAACATGCCCGGCGCCTTTGCCCGCACCGCCACCCAGGCGCTGACCAATGTGACATATCGTTACATCGAAGCCCTCGCGGACCATGGATTGGCCGAAGCCTGTCAGCTGCATCCGGCGCTCGCCAGCGGCATCAACGTGATGGATGGAAAACTGAGGCAACCCGCCGTCGCCGAAGCGCACCGGATGAAGTGGGAGAAGCCGAAGTTGAATTAATGGCCTTCACCGGGAAGACCTGGCGACGCGGTCATTATCAATCAAGCAGGCCCGGAGGAGATTTCAATTTCTTCTCTGCTTCCGGCTGTAAAAGCCTGAGCATTTCGCTCTCACTAAAAGGCTGGTAGGCGTTCCATCGCCCCCGGGTAGGCGGCAAGGGAATGAGGATGTCGTCTGACTTCCCATGCAGCCAGACGGCAACGAAAAGGAGGGACGGGCAATCCAAACGGCGAAGCTCATAATCCTGTTTTTGGATTTGCGGCAATGATTCCGCCCTCCGCATCGCCTCGAGCGTTTCTTTGGAAAAATCGGTTGTGTCCAGACCGGCAAATCTCAGCGTTGGGCTGTTGGTTGGGTCGGCCATCAATTCGGCCGCGCCCACGGCGTTGGTTCCGTGCCTCAAGAGATACCGCCAGGTACCGGCCCGGGCTGCCGGGAGTAATTGGCCGGAAGCCAGATTCGTCAGTCCGACGGCATAATCGCGGAAGGGCTTGGAAATGGTTAACTCTTCGATTTGATAGCCGCCGAGGTAACGGGAGATGCTGCGGGACAGCCCCTTGAACGTTTCATGGATGACCTGTTGTCCTCCGTCCGGGGCTTTGGGATAAACGATGGCCGCCGGGCAATTCAAACCGCCGCTCCAAACGAGCGCGAGGCAGAGGAGGAGATTGGTTTTCATATCCACTGGCATCACATTCCCAAGGATTTATTTAATGACACCACTGTCCGGTTTGCTAGTTATTACGCATGACGGTCGATTCAATGACTCAAATAGTCGAGAACATTCAGTCGATATACACCATCGTCCTGGCGCTGGCCATCGCGGAGGCGTTCAACCAGGCCATCAAGGAAAGCAAACCCCAGGAGGAAAAGCATGCCACCACCTTTCTGAACTGGTTCGATTGCCTCCACCACTCAAGAATCATTTCCCTGATTGTCTTTCTGCTGATGGCCGCGCCTTTCTTTCAGGGAAACCAGAAATATCTCTATCTTCAATACATCGAACCCTTACATCAGGCCAACCCACCGAAGAGTATCAGTGCGCGGTGGCTGGACTTCGATTGCCTGATCTTTTCGGTGCAGGCCGGACTTTTTTTTGTCATGTCGCGATCCCTGTCAGCCCGCCGCTGGCAGCAGTTCTACGCCACCATCATCCTCCTGCTGTCCATCGATTTCGTCTGGGCTTTGATGGAACACTGGCATGGGTCCGCCGTACCGCGCGAATGGATCTGGTTTGACTTGATCGCCGTCTTCGTTCTGGCGGCGATTATTGCGCTCGACTGGTTCTTTATGCGTTACGAACGGGACAAGGAGTTGAACAAGGTATGTTATGTGGCGGTATCCACCGTGGCCATACTCGGGCTGGTCTTCGGATACTTCTACCAGCTTGATTATCTGATCGACTATTGACGCTCAAAACGCCGCCGGACGACCCTGGCTGTCGGTGCGGAAATTGAATTCGAAAATCGGGACGCTCTTGTTCTGGCCGCGTACCCACCCCGAAATCCGGTACTCCGCCAGCGGTTTCAGAATCAAATCGGACGGCAGCGCATAGATCCGTTCATAAGCGCACGGTTCGGATAAAGTCACCGGCTGCTTGAAGACCAGATGTCGGCCGAGAACTTTTGGTTTGGGGGTCAGGCGCGGGTTCTGCGACCCGGGAAAATGTTTCACTTTCTCAATCGTCACATTGACCGGAGCGTCCATGTCCACGTGCGCCAATTCGGGTGACCAGACCCGGAGAAAAACCTCATGGTCCGGCAACGACGGGTACTCCGTGTCCAGCGGCTCGTGCGCAATCCGCGTCAGGGCCAGCTCATCTTTGGTCACCAATTCGGCGCCGTCTTCCTCCGCCCGGAAATTGCGCAGCCCCGGGAAATTATCAAACTGTCCGGCGACCCGGGCACTGGAAGTGTCGTGGGTCGGCTCAAAGTTGCTCAAAACCACGCCGTCCGAGTTGAGGTTGTCCAGCGCGCCGTGGGTGCTGCTGAACGTGGACAGGTCCGCGCCCCTCAGGATCAGCCAGCCAGCGTGGACGTAATCGTTGCTCAGGCTGAGGAGGATGGTCGCCGGATTGAGGGTGACCCGCGTGAGGCCGTGGGCGATCCGTTCCAGCGCCAGCGGATAGTGATTGGTCAGGGTCACCGTCATCCAGGCATCACTGGTGGCGAAACCATCGGCGCCCAGCAATTTCGAGTTGGCGAGCGACTTGAGGGCCGGTTGATAAAGGAGCGGGTCACCCATCTCCGGGGAATAGCGATAGGTGTCGTTGGCCGGATTCCAGTCAATTTCAGCCTGATCGCCGCGGGAATTCATCACGAGAAAACGGTCGGGGTCATCGGGATCTCGGCCCGTCACCAGGTCCACGCCTTCCAAGCGGGTCAGCAACGGCACGAGCGTTCTGGTGGCGGCGGGGGCATTATGAATTTCCACCCAGTCTTCAATACCGGTGGTGGGCAGGACCACGTCGTTGGAACTCTGGATGGAGTCAGTAATCCGGTAGCCGGCTTTTTCGAGGAAAGGCCGGACCCCCACCCGCTTGAAGGAATCCGCGTGGTTGTGCCCGTGATCCGAGAGAATCAGAATTTGCAGGTCACGTCCTTCCTGCGTTTTATAGCGGGCGCGCATCTCCTGAAGTTGTTCGTCGAGCGAGCAGAGCAGGTCAAAGATGTTGCGGTCCAGATGCTGGGCGTCGTCCGACGCACGAATGTACACGTAATAATTGCCGTCGTTGTCCGTGTCGTCCCAAAAACTTCTGATCGTTTCATGAATCTCGTAGGCATAGGTGTGGACCGGGTACATGTAACCCATCGTACGCAGCATGTTGTTTTCCAACTGCCAGCTCATTTGGCTCTCGTGCTCCATGGTGGTGGTGATGCCGTTGATGATGATTTGGGAATTCGCCGCCACGCTGAAATAAGTGCGTTGATAGCCGGGCAGCGGACGGTCGCCGAAAATGTCCGTCCACGCGACGTCACTCGTGGACGGAAACGTCGAGACCATGCGGCTGACCGGGAAATATCCCTCCTCGAGGCTGAACGCCTGGCGGCGAAACGGTTTGCCCCAGATATTCGTGCAGAGGACGCCTGCCTGCAGGGCTTTCAGGTCACGGTAGGCCACGCCGTCCAATCCCAGAATCATCCGCTTAGGCAGGGCGCGACTGGCGAACGGGCAGAGCTGGAGAAGCAGTGAAAGGAAAACGACGGACCGAATCGCGTTTTGTTTGAGACGCAACGATCTGTCGAAGCCCGGACTTAAAAACATGGGGCCAATCAATAACTGAACCGGCCGGATGTGTCTAAGGCGAAATATAAAAATGAGCAGGAACCACTCACAATCCAACTTCCGATGACCTTTATGGCAAACTCGCATCCTCTCGCGGTACGGGGCGAGGGAGTGATTTCCATTCGGGACGCGAACCGATCCATTGCAACAATAGTGCTTGAACTAAACCGGGCTGCCTTTTTAACTTCACCAACAACGTTGAACAAATCCAGCGACGCATGAAACTGAGAGACTTGTTCCGGGACATCTTCGGCCTGGCCGTCCGGCTGTTAGGGCTGGTTTTTCTATACCTGGGCTTGAGTGCCGTGCCGCCGCTGCTCGACTTCAGCGCCCTCCAGACCGCCAACGCGAGCGACATCATTACTTCCATTCTGCCAATTGCCTTTAATCTGGCCGTTGCCGGGTGGTTGCTGACCACGCGCTGGTTGATCCGCCGGGCCTACCCGGAGGCAACCAATTTCTACGCGCATTCCGCCGTACCGGGAGAAGCAGTGGCACCGACGACCACGTCCTCCCCGTCTCACGGAACCGCCGACCCGGATGCCGCCAATAAAAAACTGGCCGCCCTGGTGGATAAGCCAAAATAAAAGCGCACGGCCTGAGCGGCTTGGACGACCCTCATTTCGGTGTGGTCGGCATCCGCCAGGAAAAAAGCAGCGGTTCAGTCAGCCGGTTTGATTTTCACTTCCACCTCCATCCGGCGCTGGAGCGTACCGTGGTAATTACCACTGATCGGCGCGACATCGCCATAATCACGTCCGTGGCCGATCTTCACGTACGACGCGTCAATCTGCCGGTTGTGGGTGGGGTCGAGGGCGCACCAGCCGCGGCCAGGAATATAGATCTCCATCCAGGCGTGGGTCGCACTGGCCGTCTCGGTCGCCAGATACCCGCTGACGTAACGCGCGGGAATCTTCACGCTGCGGCACAGGCCGATCAGCAGGTGCGCAAAGTCCTGGCACACGCCGCGTTTCTGTGCGATGACTTCGCTCATGCGCGTATGGACATGTGTGGAGTTGGGCTCATACTTCAGGTATTCGTGGGTGAACCGCATGAGCCCGAGCGCCGCCGGCCACACGTCGGTCTGGCCCTCGATCGCGTCCAGCGCCAACCGCCAGGCGTCCACATCCTGCTCCACGTAACGGCTGCTCTGTAAAAAATCGAAACAACGTTCGGCATCCAGCACATCATCGAGTTTTTCCATCGGGCACAGCCGTGCCCCGGAATCAATGGCTTCAGGCCAATGCGTCTCCACCCTGACGCGGCTTTCGATGAGCAGGGAATTATGCGCCGAGGGAATCTCGAAGTGATGGACCAGGTTGGAATAAAAATCCGTGTAGCGGTTCAATCGCACCTCCGGTTGCACGAGCAGGGAAAACGACTCAACCGTCTGTTCGGGCGTGGAAGGCGGTTCGAGGCGGACATCATTGAAACTGTCGCGCGCGGGCGAGGTATAGGTGTAGTGCGTGCGATGCAGAATATCGTATTTCATTTCGGAAATATTCGAGGTCACACTTTGCGCAAATCCAGCGTAAATGGAAATTCAGAATTTTTTCTGAGCGGGGGAATTTTTATTTGGCCGGGTGTATGGCCGTGGCGGAAAAAACGCGCCAGCCGGCGCGACTCGGCCTCGTAACTGTTCACGGGAAACGTTTCGTAACTGCGCCCGCCCGGATGCGCGACATGATACGTGCAGCCGCCGAGCGAACGCCGGTTCCAGGTGTCATAGAGATCGAATTGCAGCGGCGCGTGCGACGGAATGGTCGGTTGCAAACATTCCGGCGGTTGCCACGCCCGGTAGCGCACGCCCGCAACTCCTTCGCCATTCGTTCCCGTCGGATGCAACGGCACACGCCTCCCGTTGCAGGTGACGGCGAAGCGGTCGCCGACGAGGCCGCGCGCCTTTACCTGGAGACGTTCGAGCGAACTGTCCACATACCGCACCGTGCCGCCGCCGCCGGGTTCTTCACCGAGTACGTGCCACGGCTCGAGCGCGGTGCGGAGTTCGATTTGGATGTCCCGTTGTTCCCAATCGCCGAGGAACGGAAAACGAAATTCAAAATGCGGCGCGAACCAGTCCGATTCGAACGGATAGCCGGCCTCGCGCAGATCGTGGATGACGTCCTTGAAATCCGTCTCGCAAAAGTGCGGCAGCATCCAACGGTCGTGGATGTCCGTGCCCCAGCGCACGAGGCCGTTGCGGTAGGGCTCATTCCAGAATTTCGCCACGAGGCCCCGGAGGAGCAGATGCTGCGCCAGGCTCATGCGCGCGTGCGGCGGCATTTCAAACGCGCGCATTTCGACCAGGCCGAGCCGACCGCTGCTGCTTTCCGGCGGGAACAGTTTATCAATCGAGAACTCGGCGCGATGCGTGTTGCCGCCGGCGTCGATCAACAGGTTGCGGAACAGCCGGTCGCACAACCACGGCGGGGTGTATCCGAACCGCCGGGTGTTGCGGTCCAGTTCCTGGAAGGCCACCTCCAGCTCGTAAAGCGAATCGTTGCGCGCTTCGTCAACGCGCGGCGCCTGGCTCGTCGGACCGATGAACAGGCTGCTGAACAACCAGCTCAACGACGGATGATTCTGCCAGTAAGCGAGCAACGACCGCAGCAAATCCGGACGGCGCAGCACCGGCGAATCCTGGGAAGAATCACCGCCAATGATGATGTGGTTGCCGCCGCCGGTGCCGGTGTGACGACCGTCGAGCATGAATTTCTCCGTGCCCAGCCGCGCCTGACGCGCCTCCTCGTACAGGACCGTCGTGCGTTCGACCAGCTCATCCCACGAACGGCTCGGATGCAGGTTCACCTCGATGACACCGGGGTCGGGCGTGACAGCGAGTTTGTTCAGGCGCGGATCGCGCGGCGGGGTCTCGCCTTCGATGATGACCGGTGTGCCCATTTGGGTGACGGCGGTTTCGATGCCGGCAACCAGATCGAGATAATCTTCAGTGGTTGCCACCGGCGGCATAAAAATATGCAACCGGCCATTCCGCGGCTCGACGCACATCGCGGTGCGGACGATCCACGGCGCGCTCTGATGCAGGACAGGCATCCTGCCTGTCACTGACTCTTCCGGAGTTGCCCTTTCGGGTTTTTCCTGCACTCGTTGCCCGCCAGCACCACCTCCAAAATAAGAGGTTTGAGACGGGCTGGAAACCTGTCCTACGAGGAATCGCTGGCCCGCCCGGTATGGAAATTCCTTCGGCAATTCGGGTAATTTGGGGTTTGAAGGGTCCTGCTGCCAAATCCACGGATGCTCCTTCTCGGCGACCCATGGAATCGAATCCATCGGCAGGCGCAAGCCCATGGGCGAATCACCGGGGATAAGCCAGAGCGTGTCGTCATCGCGTAAAAACCACGAACCGGACATCCAGCCCGGCTGGTTGCCATACCCCGCGCGCTTGATCGGCAGCGCGTAACCGACGACCTCGCCAAGGCCCTGCTGGAACAGGCGCGCGACGCGGTCGCGTTCCAGCTTGTCCTTCAAATTGGATTTCTCCGGCGTGACGTTCGAGGGAAAACGGCGCTCCTTCCACATATAATAAAACGCGTCTTCGTACGCCGGGAGAAGATATTTCGGATCCGCACCAACGACCCGGGAAATCCGTTCGAGCAACGCTTTGGCCTCCTTCGCACCGTGGCCGTAATCCTTTGATTCATCGGCGATGAGCGAGTCATCCTTCCAGATCGGCACACCGTCCTTGCGCCAGTAGGCGGCGAGCGCCCAGCGCGGCAGCTGTTCGCCGGGATACCATTTGCCCTGGCCGTAATGCAGCAACGAGCCAGGGGCAAATTTTTTGCGGAGACGCTTGATGAGCTCGCCGGAGAGCAAACGTTTCCTGGGCGAAACCGCGGTGAAGTTCCATTCCGGGCCGTCGGGGTCGTCGATCGAAATGAACGTCGGCTCGCCGCCCATCGTCAGGCGCACGTCGCCCTTTTTCAAATCCGCGTCAATGGCGCGACCTAGTGATTCGATTTTAACCCATTGCTCGTCGGTGTACGGCAGCGTGACGCGCGGCGATTCGTAGATGCGTGTCACCTTCATATCGAAATTGAACTCGCATTCGCATTTATCCACCGCACCGGTGATGGGCGCGGCGCCGGTTGGATCGGGTGTGCACGCGAGTGGGACGTGGCCCTCACCCGCGAACAAACCGGAAGTCGGGTCGAGCCCAATCCAACCGCCGCCGGGCAGATAAACTTCCGTCCACGCGTGAAGATCGGTGAAATCCGTTTCCGCGCCACTCGGCCCGTCGAGCGCCTTGACGTCCGCCTTCAACTGGATGAGATAACCGCTGACAAAGCGGGCGGCGAGGCCGCAATGACGCAGCAACTGGCACAACAGCCAGGCCGTGTCACGGCATGATCCGCTGGCTTTAGCCAGGGTTTCCTCCGGCGTTTGCACTCCTGGCTCCAGGCGAATCAGATATTGGACGTCCTTCCTCAGCCGCTGGTTGAGCGCCACCAGAAAGTCTATCGTGCGAAGGGTTGGGGTCCTGGATCCGGGGTCCGGCGTCTTGGATTTCGCCTTGTCTCGTTTGAGGGGTTTCTCACCCAACACCTCGGCACGGACGGCCTTCAGGTACTTGGTGAACTTTGGTGTGAGCCAGCATTTTAACTGGAACGGCTCCAGTTCATGGGCCAGGAGCGGATCGTAATCGAACGGAAATTTCTCGGCTCGTGGTTCGAGGAAAAAATCGAACGGATTGAATACGGCCATTTCCGCCACCAGGTCCACCTCCACGAGGAATTCACGAGTGGGCTGCTCAAAGACCAGGCGTGCCTGGTAGTTGGACTGCGGGTCCTGCGCCCAGTTGATGAAATGTTTTTCCGGTTTAACCCGGAGTGAGTAGCTCAAAATGCGCGTGCGCGAATGGGGGGCGGGCCGCAACCGGACCACCTGCGGGCCGAGGTTGACCAGCCGGTCATAGCGGTAATGCGTTTTGTGCTGGAGCGCGACGTGGATGGACACGGCGATTTTTGATTTACGATTTACGATTTACGATTGACATCCAGGTGCGGAACACCGGACTCAAATCGGACGCTGGATGGAAAGGATGAACGCCCGCCCTCAGCCTGACCTTCTCCCCCACGGAGGGAGCCGGGGCGAGGACGGTCCAAAGATTCATTATTGTTTGCATGTTTAGTGATGGCTATAAATAAGTCTCTATAGGTTCAGCGCCAATGGTGCCGAGCAGGGCTTCCCGATACGCCGGTGACTCGACCTGTTCCAGGGTTTTCCTTGCGCGGGACAGCCGGTCGGCAATGCCGAGGCGCGCGGCCTCATCGGCGTGACTGGCGCGTTTGAGAAATTTGTCCGCGTATTCCACATGCCGGCGCCACAGTTGCCGGTCAATCTTCTGTTTCGCCGCCAGCCGCGCCGCGTACCAGTCGCTCGCCAGCAATGATTCGCGCGCGAACATTTTTCGGAATTCAGGGTCGGCCAGTCCCCTGCCCTCCCATTCGTCGTGGAACATGATGTGGAGCAATGCCCGCAACGGCGGGCAGGCCTGTTGGATGCTGCCGTCGTCGAAATACATTTTAGCCACGCGCTTTTGCGTCGTGACGATGTTGTCCATGCCGTCCACGAACACGTCCAGCCCCTGCAATTCGGGCTTCAGCATTTCGTCGGTGAAGACGGCTTGCGGATGATTGAACACGCGCCCGAAGAAATTGCGGACGAATCGCGCGTTGATGCGCCAGCCCAGGCGGCCGGCCAGGATCTTTTTGCCGTGGTGCTCAATGTCCTCGCATTTTTCGAGGCAGCGTTCGGCCACCAACCACCGGGGATCGCGTTCCTCCGACGACATCCGACACCAGACTTCCGGTACGAGCAGGCTGACGTCGTGATCCACGCGCACCTTCGGACCGACATAGCCCGCGGCGGTAACGAACGCGTGATGGCCCGTGAGGATGAAGGAAACGAGCGCGTTATTCAGGTCAATGATGGGCGGCAACGCGTTGAACGGTCCCTTGGTGAGCGCGCCTTCCGAACCGGCACCCGTCGTGGACGGCGATTTGCCCGTCATGCTGCAAATAAATTCCATGAACAATTCCGGCAGTTCGAAGTAATGAATCGGGTTGTAACATGCCAGCGAGCGGATGCCGGTCTCCGGGGGGTTGTTGCGGCGACCCGGCAGCACGGCAGCCACCGGATTCAGAACGGGCCGGCCCGGCGGCAGACGGCGGCGCAACCGCGCGCTCATATCGGCGAGATAACATTCGCCGGGCGCGGTCAGATCAGGCCGGATTTGCAGGTAACGCGGATTCCGGGTGGGCTTGCCGTCCACGAGGCGCGGGTTGGCCGAACACACAAAATAGCCGGCACCGTTTGCGGCCACGCCCTTGATCAGCGCCTGCATCGGTTCGGTGAATTGATAAAAGCCGATGGCGTCGTCGATCAATTCGCGCGCGCTTTTGGCCGGGAGCGGCTCGTAATTGGAGAAGAAATTGTCCGGTTTTGAGAAGTCGGCTTCCGTCACCTTGTCGTAGCCGCGATGGATGGCGTCATCCGGACGCTGGAAGAGGCGCGCTTCGGCGTTCAGGACGAATTTTACCGAGCCGTGGCGGCCCGTCTCCGATTCGGGCAGGTCCTTGAGCACGCCTGGCGGCACCACGACCGATGCCGTAATGTCATCTTCGGCCTGAATTTTCAGCGCCGGATTGAAATCTTTGCGCAGGCCAAACGTACGCCAGGAGCCGTCACTGTCGAAACCCACGCGCAGGTAGGTGGTGACCAGCTTGCGGTTGTCGCACTTCAACTCGTTCGCCGGTTTGCCGTTGATGATGTCCACGCTGAAATGTTCCCGCCAGTGCTCGCCCCATTCCGGCTTGTAATAACGCTTCACGACGAACACCAGTTCGCGCAGGTATTGCGGCACGGTCTCGAGCCATGCGTTGTATTCGGGTTTGTAGTCGTGTTCGTCCGGAATGAGCAACTTGATCACCGAACCGAGCGACCGCTCCGGGGTGAGAATGGAACGCTGGTCGATGCGCCCCGGGTCGCTGAACCGTCCGCTGTAATCGCGCACCACCAGTTCCGCCACCTGATCAAAATCCTTTTTGAAATCCGCCACAAACACCGGCCCGGTGAGCACCGCGTCAGTGATGGGCTTGGAAATCTCGGACTTGCCGCCTCCGGAAACGGTGCAAGGTTTGTGGCAGAGCGTGCCTTCGGCAACCGTGCCCACGAGGCGCCAGGAACGGTTGGCGCCGGGCTTTTCCAAACGGATTTTGTAACCGGAAGGCCGGACGTAGGTCTTGCCGGCCAGCAATTTGATGGAACGCTCAGTCTTGCCGCCGGCCCAGGAAATGGTTTGTTTGTGCAGATCGAAATGCGCGTCCTCGGGCACGTAGATGATGTCGGGGTATTTTTTGTCCACCGCGTAGCCGTCGGGTTTCAGTTCCATTGCCTCGCGATGGATGGAACTGACCTCCGTGAAGGAATGACCCAGGCGTTTGACGTGGGTGTCGACGCTGAATTCCTCGCCGAGGTCGTAGGCGGGAAAGACGAGCGCGCCGCCGGCGTGCTCCTCCTCGCCCAGGCCGTAAAGATTCGCCGCGTAACTGATCTGGGTCTTCACCTCCTTTTTACAGTAACCAAAGTAGTTGTCCGCGATGAGGGTGACGATAACGCCGGTTTCATCGCGACAAGTCAGCTTGAAGGCGCCGCCGTTGTTGTAAAATTCCCATTCGTCCTTCCAACACATGCCGTCGCGGCGCTGGCGTTCCGTGGCCTGCTCCCAGAACGGCAGGCCGGCATCCTTCTTGGAGACCTTCGTCAGGTGCGGCGCGAGAATGACACAGCCGGTGTGGCCGGTCCAATGTTCGGTGTCGAGCCCGGCGTCGTTTTCAGGAAGATTCGGATCACCGGCATTGCCAAAGATGTTTTCGACGAAATCGAGGTTGCTGACAAGGTTGCCCGGCGCGAAGAAACGGATTTCCATCGATTT
>Ga0335083_10002405_pt1 | contig 24717 bp, 23 predicted proteins | sample Lox_Sample_42_FD_206716 | JGI IMG/M metagenome (GOLD analysis project Ga0335083, IMG submission 206716) | Soil microbial communities from Loxahatchee National Wildlife Refuge, Florida, United States - Lox_Sample_4.2 | ecosystem: Environmental > Terrestrial > Soil > Wetlands | place: USA...
AGCTGATCGAGTTCTTGAGTGTCTGTGGTCATGGGTAGATCCTCAGGGGGTCCTCTGGGGAGAGTGCCCAGCATAACCTCTATTTGTGAATAGAATGTTGCAATCGATGGAGAAATGTGCGGCATGGTGTCAGGGTCTTGCGGCTGTTCGGGATTTGGCCGAAGGATGATTGCGGCTGGATCCTTCTCGCCAGCATCACGGAAACCAGTGGAAAACCGGAACTTACTCTCACCATCGAGCTCGAAAATCTGAACGATTCGCTGAGCTCTGTCTATCCGGGCGAGGGAGTTCTGCGCGAGGGGCGCACAGGCGATACAATCAGGCTTTCGGATCATTCATGGCGTATCAGGTTTTAGCTAGGAAGTATCGTCCGCAACGCTTCGGGGACGTGGTTGGGCAGGAGCATGTCACGCGCACGCTTTTGAACGCTCTGGAACAGGGGCGAATTGCGCACGGATATATCTTCAGCGGCCATCGCGGCATCGGAAAAACGACCATTGCCCGCATTCTGGCGATGGCTCTGAACTGCCGGACGGCGATCGGATCGACAAGCGAATCAGGGTCGCGGCCAACGCCGGAGCCTTGCGGCTTCTGCGATTCCTGCACTGAGATTCGCGCCGGAAATGCCGTCGATGTGATCGAAATTGACGCGGCGACCAACCGCGGCATCGATGAGATTCGCGAGCTGCGCGATGCGGCGCGCTACCGCCCAGCTCGGGACAAATACAAGATTTACATTCTCGACGAGGCGCACCAGATTACCGATGCCGCCTTCAATGCCCTGCTCAAAACGCTGGAGGAGCCGCCGGACCACGTCGTCTTCATGATGGCGACGACGCAGCCGGAGGATTTCCCGCAGACCATCCGCTCGCGGTGCCAGCACTTCAGTTTCCATGCGGTGAAGTTTGACGACATTCTGGGGCAGCTGCGGTCAATTGCCGGGCAGGAAAACATCGCAGCCGATGACGCGGCTCTGGCCCTTCTGGCTGAAGCCGGGGATGGATCGATGCGCGATGCTTTGTCGATCATGGACCAGGCAATCGCGTCGGCTCCGCTGGTGGACGGCAAGGCAAAGCTCGATGCGGAGCAGATCCGCGAGCTGATGGGGTCGGTTCCCAATACCGTTTTTGAGCGCCTGCTTGAGGCCATCAGCGAAAACCAGACAGCGGGGGTCATTGAGGAAATCAATACGCTGCTCAATGCCGGGAACAGCCCGGCGGCGCTGGCGAGGCAGTTTGTCCGCTATCTGCGAAATGTGCTGATGGCGCGGATTGCAGGCGAGGGATCGGAGTTGCTTCAGGTCTCAGCGGACGAGCGGGCGCGGGCAGCGCGGTCTGCCGTGCTGTTTTCGGAAGAAGACCTGACGCGCTTTCTGCAGGTGATGCTGCGGACCTTCGATGAATTGAACTACAGGCAGGAGCAGCGCTTCCACCTGGAGTTGGGCCTGGTAAAGCTGGTGCATCTGCAGCGGTTACTCCCGGTCGAGGAATTGCTGAGCCAGATCCCCTCCAGCGGCAAACCACCTGCCGGTGGCGGGGCTTTGCCCCGGACTGGCTCGTCTTCTTCAACAGGGACGGCGTCATCGACGCGGACCGCGTCTCCGGTGCGCTCTCCCGAGCCTGCCAAGCCTGCGTTTTCGCCGTTTGAGACGGACCGGAACCGGAAGGCAGATGGAGAAGGTGGCCGTCCGCCCGAGCCTCCGACTGTACCGCGTGCGCTTACGCCACTGGAAGCAACGGCACGTGCGGCGGAGACGACCGCTTCGAAGGCCTCAGCGCCGAGTGCGGTTGAGGCTCTGGAGGAGACGACGGCAGTTGGCGTGGCGCTCGCTGAAGAGCCTGCCGAGGAGACCGAGACGGGTATCATCCAGGCGTCATCGACCGATCTCGACCGGATTCGCGAGGCGGTCTGCGCAGCGCTGAACGACAAGGGTCACAATACAGCCGCGGTGCTGCTTGATGACGGCAATTGGAGTCTTGAGGGCGACACGATTCGCGTGGAGGCCCGCATCAAGAAGACGATGCTGGGGCTGACGATGAATCTCGAGGCCGAGAAGATTGTCAGGAACACATTGCGGGAGCTCGGCGTAACCCAGAAGCTGGTCGTGGTTCCGGGCGAGAATGGCGCGCCGAATGCCAATGCCAAGCCGCGCACAGCGCCAAGCGGCTCGGTACAGGCCGCGGCCCTTGAGAATCCGCTGGTGAAGCAAGCCATGGATTTGTTCGGGGCCGAGGTGCGAAGCGTTCTGGATTTGCGGGACAAGAAGTGACGTTTCCCCCTTTCACTACGCCGGAATCACGTTCGAGATGAGGTTTTTACATGTTTAATCCGTTGAAGATGCAGGAAATGCTGGCGCAGGCCAAGCAGATGCAGGAACAGATGCAGGAGAAGCTTGCGCAGACGGTGGTCGAGGCCTCGTCGGGCGGCGGCGCGGTAACAGTGAAAATAAATGGGCAGAAGCAGGTGCTGAAGGTGACGATCGATCCCAGCGCCGTGGCCGGCCTCAGCGGCAACGTGGCGGACGTGGAAATGCTGGAAGACCTGATTGCAGCCGCCTTCAACGAAGCCGGGCGTCGAGCGGATGAAGCCATCAAGGCGAGCGCTTCCGCGATGCTGGGCGGGTTGAATCTGCCTCCCGGTTTGTTCTAAAAATTCGGCTTGTTTCTCGTACAGTTACAAAAGCAGACCCTTCCTCTTCGCTATGTTCCGAGTCGGGATGACAACTTGAAGGGAATCGTTGGCCAAGGAGATCTGTGAAACGGCGTGATTTTCTGAAGCGGGCTGGCTGGGCGGGCTTGGGAATGGTTGCTGCGCGCGGATCTTTTGCTTTTTCCGCGCGGGGACAGAATACGCAGGCTGCGCCGCCTGCTGCTCCGGCACCGGACCGGCTACAGGTGATGCGAACGGCGGCGGCTACTACGCCGATTCAAGTGACCAAGCTGCGCGACACACTCTTCCTGCTGCAGGGCGTTGGCGGCAACATGGTGTTGCAGAACGGGCCCGATGGAAAGCTGCTGATCGATTCGAGCATGGCGACGGCGGCCACGCGGCTGCGAGAGACAATGCGCCAGCTGGGGCCGCGTCCGACGAAACTGCTCATCAATACCCACTGGCACTTCGATCACACAGACGGCAACGCCGCGCTGCATGACGATTCGGGGGTATTTATCATCGCGCAGGAAAATACGCGCAACCGGCTGGCGACGGCGCAGGAGATGGCATTCTTTCACCTGAAGCTGCAGCCCTCGCCCACAAGCGCTCTGCCGCAGGAGACCTTCATCGACAACGAAAAGCTTTTCGTCAACAACGATGAGCTGGACCTTGTCTATATGCCCGATGCGCATACGGACACCGACATTTACATTCACTTTGTTGGCGGCAACGTGCTGCACTGCGGCGACATTTTTTTTAATGGCTTCTATCCATTCATCGATGCCAGCAGCGGCGGCACGATCAACGGCATGATTCGCGGCGCAGATGCGTGCCTCGCCGTCGCCGACGACAAGACGAAGGTTGTCCCCGGGCACGGCCCGCTGGGAGACAAGGACGCACTGCAGAAATATCGGGACATGCTGGCGACGGTTGCCACAAGAATAGAAAAGCTGAAGAGCAGCGGCCAGACTTTGGAGCAGGCAATCGCGGCCAAGCCGACGGCGGATTTCGATGCAGCCTGGGGCAAGGGCCCTCTGAAACCGGAACAGTTTGTGGAGTTGGTTTACACGACGCTCTAACTTTTTGTGACGATAACCAGAAATTCCTGTTGACTCTCCAGCAACTGGAGACCTTAGAACTCAACTGTGTTCAAGATCGGCGAGTTTTCCGCACTTACGCGCATCTCGGTCAAGACGCTCCGTTACTACGACGAGACCGGACTGCTGCGGCCAGCCCACGTGGACAACTGGACCGGCTATCGGCACTACTCGGCGCAGCAACTGCCGCGTCTGCACAGGATCCTGGCTCTGAAAGATCTAGGATTTTCTCTTGAGCAGATCGGCAGGGCGTTGCAGGGAGACATCACCCCGCAGGAGCTTCGCGGCATGGTGGCTCTGCGGCGCGCCGAGCAGGAGGCGCGCGTGCTCGAAGAGCAGGAACGGCTCGCACGATTGGAAACACTGATCAAATTCATGGAACAGGAGTCGATGATGAGCGCAGATGTGGTGATCAAAGAAGTTGAACCGCAGTGGATCGTGTCGCTGCGAGAAGTGATTCCAAATTATCCGTCTATCGGCATGCTTTACCCCAAGGTCATCAGCCAGATTGGCGGCGGGTGCGAACTGGGCATGCCGGTCGCGATCTGGCATGACATGGAACACAAGGAAAGAGACGTGGATGGCGAAGCGGGGTTCCTGCTGAAACAGCCCCTGTCAGCACATGGAACGACACAGGTGTATCAGCTCAGCAGCGCAAGGGTCGCAAGCTATATGCATCATGGCGCGTACAACCGCCTGGATCAGGCGTATCAGAATGTTCTGCGCTGGGTGGAAGAGAACCATTACCGGCTGGCAGGGCCTTTCCGCGAGCTCTACCACTACTGCACTGCGCCTGTGCGGCAGGATGACGAGTCTTACGTAACCGAGATTCAAATCCCGGTGGAAAGGGCCGCCTGACCCGGAACGTGGCAAGGCGTGCCGAATCCTGCTAAAACAGCGAAGAGGTATCCCTTTGTCACGTTTTGCAGAACCCATGGCGCGGTTGATCGAAGAGCTGCGCAAACTTCCCGGCATTGGATCGAAGAACGCGCAGCGGCTGGCGTTTCATATCCTGCGCTCGAATGGCGAGGATGCCGAAGCGCTGGCGGATGCGATCCGCAATCTCAAGGCCAAACTGCAGCTCTGCTCCATTTGTAACAACATTACCGACGTCGATCCGTGCGTGTACTGCACGAGCCCTACGAGGAATCAGAGGCTGGTTTGCGTGGTAGAAGAGCCGACGAATATCGCCACCATCGAGAAGACCCGCAGCTATAACGGCGTCTATCACGTGCTGCACGGCACGCTCTCGCCGCTGCACGGCGTTGGGCCTGAGCATCTGCGGACGGCAAATCTGCTGGCGCGGGTTTCGCGCGGCGATGTGGACGAGGTAATCCTGGCGACATCGCCGACGGTCGAAGGCGAGGCTACGGCGGCGTATCTGGCAGAGACGCTCCGGCCCGCCAGCGTGAAGGTGACGCGCATTGCAACCGGCGTTCCGGCGGGAAGCGATATCGAATATGCCGATGAGGTGACGATGTCGCGCGCATTGGAGGGACGGCGGGAGATGTAAGGCTCAGGGCTCAGAGCCCTGGGCCCTATTTATTCAGCTGCGTAACTTGGCGAGAAGGTCTTGCGGATGGACTGGCTTGGCCAGGATTTCGAACTCGTGGCCCTGGGTGCGAGCGCGATCGAGGAGGTCGGCGGTCGCCGCCTGACCTGAGAAGAGCAGGATCTTGCAGGTTGGCAGCAGGCTGCGGATTTTGATGGCCGCATCGATGCCGTTCAGATCGGTCATGATGACGTCGCTGATAAGCATGTCGGGCTTTAGAGAACCTGCCATCTCCACCGCTTTTTCGCCACTGTAAACTGCGGTCGCCTCGAATCCGCTTTGATTAAGAATGATGGCAAGGGTATCGGCGATGACGCGTTCATCATCGGCCACCAGAACTTTAGGCTTCGCCTGATTGTTGTCTTGCATTTCTTATTCGACTCTCTCTAATCCGGTAGGATGAACACTCGCGTATGCCTGTAGCAGCTAAAAGGTTGCTGTCAAAAATGCTGCGCTGATCGATCGCTCCGCGAAAAACTACTACTAAGATGATACGCTGTCTGCAGGAGGATGCTTCATCCTTCGGTAATCCAATCTATTCAGGCTAGGCTTAAGCTGACCTTAAGCTAAACGCAGGGGCGGGTGCATGGTTCCGGAAGCTTTGGCAATCCGGATCTATCACTGTTGCACGGCAGTTTGCCCGCTCAGAGGTCTTAAAGACATGTAGACGGAGCCGGTGATGACGGAAGCGATTATTCGAGCGCAGCAAGTGGAAAAGTTCTACGCTCAGCCGAGCGAAAACCGCATTCAGGTCATTGCTCCTACCGATCTTTCCATCGTCCCGGGCGAAATCGTAGCCCTGCTGGGACCCTCCGGTTCGGGAAAATCAACGCTTCTGCGCATGCTTTCCGGCCTGTCGAAACCCTCTGGGGGGAAGGTCTTCTGGCACGAGAAGCCGATTGAGAGTGTACAGATCCATGTCTCAATCGTCTTTCAGAGCTTTGCGCTCTTCCCCTGGCTTACTGTTCTTGAGAACGTGGAAGCTCCGCTCAAGGCCGCCGGCGTGGACCCGGAAGCGCGCAGGGAACGCAGCCTGAAGATTCTCGATACTGTAGGTCTGGACGGCTTCCAGGCGGCGTATCCCAAGGAGCTTTCCGGCGGCATGCGGCAACGCGTGGGATTTGCGCGCGCCTTAGTCGTCGAACCGGAAGTGCTCTTCATGGACGAGCCGTTTTCCGCGCTCGACGTGCTGACGGCGGAGAACCTGCGCAGCGAACTGCTGGAACTGTGGCAGAAAAAGACGATCCCAACGCAGGCGATCTTCCTCGTGACCCACAACATTGAAGAAGCGGTGCTGCTTGCCGACCGCATCATTGTGCTGGGGCGCAATCCCGGACATGTGCGCACGGATTTCAAGGTTGGAATCCCTCAGCCACGCGACAAAAAGAATCCCACGTTCACCAAGCTGGTGGACTACATCTACACCGTGCTGACGCGCCCCGATGTAACGCCTGAGGTCCCGCGGCTGCATACCGACGGCCGGCGCGTGCGCGACCAGCGCCAGATGCGCTATGAGATGCTTCCGCACGCGCGTCCGGGCGGCATTGCCGGCCTCCTTGAGTTCGTCATTGATTTCGGCGGCCACATCGACGTGTATCGGCTGGCGGATGAGCTTGCGTTTGAAATCGACGATCTGCTGCCGATCGTGGATGCGGCGCAACTGCTCGGCTTCCTTACCGTCGAGGAAGGCGATGTGGCCATCACGCCTGCCGGGCGCGAATATGCAGAGTCGGAAATTCTGAAGCAGAAAGAATTGTTCCGCGCCGCAGCCCTCGAACATGTGCTGCTCCTGCGGCAGATCACGCGCGCTCTCAGCAATAAGACCGACCACACCGTGCCTGAGGAATTTTTCCTCGACATGCTCGATGAGCAGTTTAGCGAAGAGGAGACGCAGCGGCAGCTCGAGACCGCGATCAACTGGGGACGCTATGCGGAGCTATTCGACTTCGACGCGGCGAAGCGGCGCTTCATTCTTCCCGAGTCCGAGCAGGAAGCCGCAGCGGCAGTTGGGGAGACTGAAGAACCGTGAAGATGCGCTACTCCTTTTCGCGCACGCTGGTGCTGGAGCGTTCCTGGCCGTTCTTTCTCGACCTGACGGTGGCCATGGGGCTGCTGGCCGGCTTCTATGCTGTCCTCCAGATTGCTCGCTACTGGCTGAGCGGCGCGGTGCCCGAGGTAGCGATATCGCAGTCGCCCACGATGCTGCCGCTCTATGCGTTTTATTCCTGCGTGCGCATCGGCGTGGCTTATCTGCTCAGCCTGCTGTTCGCCGTCGGCTATGGATACCTCGCCGCATACAACAAGCGCATGGAAGCGCTCATGATCGCCACGCTGGACATTCTGCAGTCGATCCCGGTGCTGAGTTTTCTGCCCGGTGTGATGCTGGCGATGATGTCGCTGATACCGAGCCGTCAGCTTGGCATAGAGTTCGGCGCGATCCTGCTGATCTTTACCGGCCAGGTGTGGAATATGGCCTTCAGCTTTTACTCTTCGCTGAAGAGCATTCCACGCGAACTGCACGAGGCCTGCAACATCTATCGCTTCTCACGATGGCAGAGGCTGTGGCAGCTTGAGCTTCCCTACGCGACGATCGGGCTGGTGTGGAACTCCATGGTTTCGGTCGCGGGCGGCTGGTTTTTCCTGATGGTCTGCGAAATGTTTCCGGTGGGCACGCGGAATTTCCGGCTGCCGGGGCTCGGTTCGTACCTGCAGACCGCGGCTTCCACTGGCAACACTCTCGCCATGATTTATGGCCTGATTACGATGGTCGCGATCATCGTGATGACGGATCAGCTGATCTGGCGGCCGGTAATCGACTGGTCGGACAAGTTCAAATTCGAGAATGTGGAAACGTCGGACCGCGTGAAATCGCCAGTGCTGGCTGCGCTGCGGCAATCGAATGTGCTCAACGTGATTCATCAGCGCACCATCGCTCCTCTAAGCGAGCACCTCTATCAACGGATCGCGATGCGGCAGCGGCAGCGGGAAAAGTCTCAGTCCCTCAGTCCGAAAAAAAGCAATACCGCGGTTACAGTTGTTCTGGCCATCGTGGTTGCAGGGGTGATTTGTTTTGCCGCATTCAAGGCGATTCTGCTGCTGCGGGAGGTTCCGCGGTCAGATTTCGGGACTTTGCTCGAGGGCGCGGCTGTCACTTTTCTTCGCGTGAATATTTCATTGCTTCTTGCTGCCGCGTGGACCATTCCGGCAGGCGTGGCGATCGGCTTCAATCCCAAGCTGGCTCGCATTGCCCAGCCACTGGCGCAGATTGCGGCGTCCTTTCCGGCGACAGCGCTCTTCCCTGTCATTCTGCTGGGACTGATGAAGCTCGGCGCTGGCCTCGGCATCGGCTCCGTCGCACTGATGATGCTGGGGACGCAGTGGTACATCCTCTTCAACGTGATCGCAGGCGCGATGGCCATTCCTTCAGAGATGCGCGAAGTGGCGGAGCTCTTTCACTTCACCAACTGGCAGCGTTGGACGACGGTCATCCTGCCGGGAATTTTTCCTTTCCTGATTACCGGCCTTGTCACCGCTTCTGGCGGTGCATGGAATGCTTCGATCATCGCCGAGTATTTTCATCTGAAAGACCAGACGCTGCACACCCTGGGACTCGGCGCACAGATCAGCGCCGCGAGCGACGCGGGCAACTTCCCTGTGCTGCTGCTCGCGACCATCATCATGGCCCTGATGGTGGTGACGATCAACCGGCTGGTATGGCGGCCGCTCTACAAACTGGCCGAGACAAAATACCGGCTGGATTAGCAGATGGCACGCGCTGCTCCGCTTATTCGGCTCATCTGCTGGAACGATGAACTTGCGCAGCAACACGCAAAAGAGATCGCGAAGCTCGGCTACAAAGTGGAGGCTTCTTCCCTGCGGGGATCAAGCGCCTTCGTCACGCATTTTCGCAGCCTGAATCCTGCGGCAGTTGCAATTGATCTTGATCGTCTGCCGTCTCACGGACGCGAGGTTGCGATTGTCCTGCGCAGCAGCAAGACCACGCGACATATTCCCATTGTCTTTGCCGGCGGCGTCGAAGAAAAAGTCGCGCGCTTGCGCACAGAGCTGCCCGACGCGGTCTTCACATCGTGGGAGAAGATCGGCAAGGCGCTGAAACAGGCGATCACCACTGCTCCTATCGAACCCGTCCAACCCACTCCCCACATGGAACGCTGGCACGATACCGCGCTGACCCGCAAGCTCGGCATCGCGGCAAAAATGAAGATCGCCCTGATTGGCGGCGCTGAAGACGGCATGGAGGAGATCATCGGCGAACTGCCGGAAGGCGCGTCTCTAAGTCAGCGTCTTGGCCCCGGAACGCAGCTGGTCCTCTACGTCGTCCATTCGTTGCGCGAACTCGACGCTGCGGTCGATCATGCGCAGTCGCATCTGCCCGAAGGCGCTTCCTTCTGGATCGTTCACCCCAAGACGACAGCAAAGCTGCGCACCGATTTCGATCAGAACGATGTGCGCGCCCTGGGCCTTGCACGCGGCTTTGTTGACTACAAAGTGTGCGCGGTAGATGCTCAATGGTCAGGGCTAAAGTTCGCGCGCAGAAAGAGATGAGCCTCCCTCTGAGCAACGTTTCCCGGCGCATCCGCCTCTGATATGAGGAAACCATAATCAAAATATCAAAGCAGTGGAAAGAGACTCTGCGATATGCCAATGACGCTTCTTCCTGGGAGGCCTTACCCGCTGGGCGCAAAGTGGGATGGAACGGGCGTAAATTTTGCCGTGTATTCCGAACAGGCGCAGGCAGTGGAGCTTTGTCTCTTCAATGGCGAAGACAAGGAAGTCGAGAAGGTTTCGCTGAAGGAGACAACCGCTTTCGTCTGGCACGGCTACCTCCCGGGCATTCAGCCAGGACAGCGATACGGCTACCGCGTGCATGGACCGTGGGATCCCGATAAGGGTCTGCGCTTCAATCCGGCCAAGTTGCTGGTCGACCCATATGCGCAGGCGGTATGCGGACGCGTGGATTGGTCACAGGCGATCTTTCCCTACGTGTTTGGTGGCGAAGACGCCGACCTGCATCGCGATGATCGCGACAGCGCGCCGGGAATTCCGAAGAGCATTGTGGTGAATCCCTACTTTGATTGGGACCAGGACCGTCCGCTGCGCACCCCGCTGTCCGACTCAATTATTTACGAAACGCATGTGAAAGGCTTCAGCATCCAGAATCCGGATATACCCGAGCCTTTGCGGGGCACTTACGCCGGCGTGGCATCGCCTGCGAGTTTGCGTCACCTGAAGCGGCTTGGAGTGACAGCCGTTGAGTTGATGCCGGTGCATCACTTCATCAACGACAGCCACCTGGTAAGCATGGGATTGAGCAACTACTGGGGCTATAACACGCTCGCGTACCTTGCTCCTCATGGCTGGTATTGTTCAACCGGCGACAGTGGTAACCAGGTCGCCGAGTTCAAGGCCATGGTCAAGACGCTGCATCGCGAAGGCATCGAGGTCATTCTCGACGTTGTGTACAACCATACGGCGGAAGGCAATCACATGGGACCGATGCTCTCGCTCAAGGGCATCGACAACCTGACGTATTACCGAACAATGGCGGACAATCCCCGCTTCTACATGGATTACACAGGAACGGGCAATACGCTGAACGTTCGCCATCCACAGGTGTTAAAGCTGATCATGGATTCCCTGCGGTACTGGGTGCTGGAGATGCACGTCGATGGCTTCCGCTTCGATCTTGCGGCTACCCTTGCGCGTGAGTTGCACGATGTGGACAGGCTGAGCGGATTCTTCGACATCATCCATCAGGACCCGACTCTTGCCGACGTGAAGCTGATCGCCGAGCCGTGGGATGTAGGCGAGGGCGGCTACCAGGTGGGCAACTTTCCTGTGCAGTGGGCGGAGTGGAACGGCAAATATCGCGACACGGTACGCCGCTACTGGAAGGGCGACGACGGGCAGTTATCCGATGTGGGCTATCGGCTGACAGGATCGAGCGATCTATATCAGCACGACGGGCGACGCCCCTACGCGAGCATCAATTTCGTCACAGCGCACGATGGCTTCACGCTGCGCGACCTGGTGAGCTACAACGAAAAGCACAACGAAGCGAACGGCGAAAACAATCAGGATGGCGCGAACGACAACAACTCCTGGAACATGGGCGTTGAGGGGCTGACCGACGATCCGGACATCAACCATGCGCGCTCGCGCCAGATACGCAACTTCCTGGCGACTCTGTTGCTCTCTCAAGGCGTTCCCATGATCTCCGGCGGCGACGAGATGGGACGCACGCAGAAGGGCAATAACAACGCGTATTGCCAGGACAACGAAATCAGCTGGTATGACTGGACTCCGGATGAAGAAAAGGAACTGCTGATTGACTTTACCTGCCGGCTGATCGCGCTGCGCAGGGAGCACCCCAATCTGCGACGCCGCAAGTTCTTTCAGGATCGCGTCATTCACAACTCCGCCGCGCGCGACATTGCATGGTTCGGCACCAATGGGAAGGAGTTGAGCGAGCAGGCCTGGAATGCGGGATGGATTCGCACGCTGGGCATGATGCTGAACGGCTCGACGCTGAATACGACCGATCAGCTGGGCAACCCCATCGCCGACAACTCATTTCTGCTGCTCGTGAACGCGTATCACCAGGCGGTGAATTTCCAGCTGCCACCACCGCCGCGAGATGGAATCTGGCAGACGATTCTCAACACGAACAACTGCGCGACGCCATTCAAGAAATCGACGGCTCGCCGAAGGGTGCGGCTCGAGGGACGCTCTTTGATTCTGCTGATGGAGCGCGAACGGCAAAAGCCGACACTGGTGGAAGAGGCGGAACTTGCGGAGTAACCGGCTTCGATAGAGAATGGGTGCGTCAGTTCTGATAAGGATTTGCAACTGTGACAGATGCAATTCGAGCAGGCGTCATCGGCTTCGGCCTTGCTGGACGCATTTTTCATGCCGCCGTCATCTCCGCCACTCCCGGGCTGGAGCTTGCCGCTATTGTTCAGCGCACGGGAGATGAAGCGGCCAAGGCTTATCCCCATGTCCAGATCTATCGGTCGATTGAGGAATTGCTGGCAGACGAAAGCATTCGGCTCATCGCCATCGGCACCCCCAGCTTTTCGCATTTTGCGGTTGCAGAGCAATGCCTGCGCGCCGATCGCGATGTCGTCATCGATAAGCCCTTCGTGCTGACTTCCGACGAAGGGGCGCATCTCATTCGCCTGGCCCGCGAGCGCAAGCGGCTCCTCACCGTCTATCAGAACCGGCGCTGGGATGGCGACTTCAAGACCGTCGAGAAAATTCTAGTCAGCGGATTGCTCGGGCGGCTGGTGACATTCGAATCGCATTTCGACCGGTTTCGCTTGGAGCCACGGCTTAGAGGATGGCGTGAGAGTGGCGGACCGGGCGGGGGAACACTCTTCGATCTGGGCTCGCACTTGATCGATCAGGCACTCACGCTCTTCGGAAAACCGGAGAGAATCTTCGCCTCGGTGCGCATCGATCGCGATGGCGGGGTTGTGGACGACGTTTTCGACATCACTCTGTTTTATCCAAAATTGACCGCGTATCTGCGCGCTACGACTCTTGCCAAAGCGCCAGGGCCGCGCTTCACTTTGCATGGAACGCAAGGCAGCTTTGTGAAGGTCGGCCTCGATCCGCAGGAAGAACAGCTAAAGAGCGGCCTGAACTTTGACGCGCCCGGCTTCGGACGAGAGCCGGAGGGGCATTGGGGGAAGCTGCATCTGGAAGGCGCGATGCCGGAAGGCATCGAAACCGAAGTCGGCGACTATCGCGGCATTTACGCGAATGTCCGGGATGCCCTGCTCGGAGAGGCACCGCTGGCCGTGACGCCGGAACAGGCGTGGAGGACAACGCGGCTCATCGAGCTTGCGCGCGAAAGCAGCAGCCAGGGACGCGTGTTGACAGTCGACTTCAGCAGCGAGCCCTGACACCGGACTCAATGCGGCAAAGCCGCAGAAATAGCTACTGACCTTTGTAGTAGCGCAGAAACTCGGCTGCTGAAAACGCAACCAGCCAGAGACCTGCGACCACCGACCCGATGGTCAGGACCCATCTGCGGGCCCGATGCTCATCAGGATGCAATGCCCGTTTTTGCCGGGTGAAAAAGGTGTGACCAAGAAGCCCAAATCCAAGAAGAACAATGCCGATAATAAGGGTAACGACTGCCATGGCAAAACAATCTACTCTCTTTTAGAGACGATTGGGAAGTGGATAAGTTGCCTCGCTGAGTGCCAATGGCTTAAGTTGGCTGGCGCGATACACTGATGGCAGTTATCCCTCTTCAAGGACCAGGAATGAAGCTGTTTCGCTGGCTATGGGTTGTTATCACGCTCGGACTGCTCGCCCAGGGTTTTCGCGTGGCCATGTTTGTCGTCCCTCCGGACAGTAACCAGGGCGAGATTCAGCGGATTTTCTATTACCACATCTCCGCATGGTGCGGGATGAGCGTCTTTTTCGCGGTCAACCTTCTCGCTTCGATCGCCTACCTCGCCTATCGCAACCGGAATCATGCTCGCGCCATGAAGGCGGACGCTCTAGCCGTTTCTACGGCAGAGATGGGCGTGGTTTTCTGCACCGTCGGGCTGATCACCGGGTCGCTGTGGGCGCGGCCGGTGTGGGGCATCTGGTGGACGTGGGATGAGCGGCTGACCTCGACCCTCGTGCTCTACCTCATCTATGTGGCCTACCTGCTGCTGCGGCGTTTTGCCGCCGGGCCGCAGATGCAGACGCTGGCAGCGGTGATGGCGATCTTCGGCTATGCCGATGTGCCCATCGTATACATGTCAACGCGCTGGTGGCGCACGCAGCATCCCGCTCCGGTCTTCTTCGGAGGGCCAAATGCAGGGCTTGACCCCAGCATGTTACCCGCGGTGTTTTGGAACCTGGCTGCGTGGCTGGCGTGGGGCATTATGATTGTCGCCTTCCGCTATAGCATCGCGTTGCGTGATCAGCAGAAAGAACAACAGGAAGCGCTGCGTGCGCTGGAAGCGGCGGGCTAATCGCTATGAATCCAATGTTTCATCGCCATCTTGTACTGGCCTACGCCGTCACCTGGGTCATCCAGCTTGGGTATCTTGCCTACGTTGCGCTGAAGTGGCGCTCGGGCCGGCACTAGCCCCTTCGGCAAGCTCAGGGCAGGCTGTCCGGGCAAACGCGCTTCGCGCCTTTCACGGGCAATCTTTTCAAAAATAACTGAACAGCCTTCCTGCCTGCGACGTCTTTGCGTGTGAATGGGAGAGTTGAGCCAGCTTGGCACGACGGGATGATGCGGAATTCACGGAATTTGTCCGGCGCCACTCCCGCCTTGTCTTTCGCGTGGCCTACGCCGTGCTGCGCAACTCTCATGATGCCGAGGACGTAGTGCAGGAGGTGTTTTTGAAGCTTTACCGGGGTAACGCATGGGACGGCATGCGCGACGAAAAGGCCTATCTGGCCCGCGCGGCCTGGCGAGTCGCTCTCGACCGTCTACCGAAGCATCCGTCGGCAGCAGAGGTCGATGAAATTGAGCTTGTGTCATCTCATCCCAGCCCGGAGCAGGTCGCGCTCGACGCCGACCTGCAACAGAAGGTGCACCGCCTGATCGACGGGCTGCCCGAAGATCTTCGCCAGCCGCTTGCGCTTTCAACGATCCAGGAGCTGACGTCGAGCGAAGTGGCCCAGGTTCTCGGGATTCCGGAGGGCACAGTGCGAACGCGTGTGCTGCGCGCACGGCAACTGCTGCGGGAAAAGCTTGCTGCGCTGGAGGGAAAGAACCATGCCACTCGACACGCCTGATTTCGAAGCCGAACTGGAGCAAGCGATTGCCACGTACGCCGATCCCCGCGACGGCCACCCCCAGGCGCTGACGGCACGCGTCATGGACGCCGTTGAAGCGCAAAACCGTAAGCGGCGCTGGTGGCTGGGCATCGCTGTGGCGGTTCCTGTGCTCGGCTGTCTGCTGATGGCAGCTTTGCTTTACAAGGGACGACCCGAGATTCGGCATCAAGCCGCGGACAATGCTTCCGTCGCATCCACCCCAAGCCCGGTAATCGCGTCCAGGGCATCGTCGCCGCCGAAGCTGGAGGTCGTACGGCGTCAGACATCTCACCCCAAGCCACGCCAGTTGCCCAAGCTTGATCAATTCCCTACGCCGTCGGCTCCAACCGAGCAGGAGCAGGTGCTGATGCAATTCATTGCACATGCATCGCCGAGCACCCAGCAGTTGGTCGCGAAAGCGCGAACGCAGCCCGACGAGTCTTTACGTATCACAGAACTGAGCATTCCCTATCTTGATTCAGGTACCCAACTTCAATGACAGGAGCCACCATGCGCCGAATTATCATCCTCTGCTTTGCACTTGTCTTCTTCGCGACCCCCATTGACGCACTCGCACAACAAGAAGTGAAAACTATGGAGAGTCCCGCACACTATTACCAACTCACCTATTCCGTTCAGGAAGTTGGGGAGACAGGCAAAGTTACGAATAGCCGCACCTACGCCACCGCTATTGCAACTGGGAACGGGCCTACCGCGTCAATCAGAACCGGAGACAAGGTTCCGGTCTTAACTGAGCGAGAGAAGGGTGAGGCGCAATATATCGACGTTGGCGTGAATATCGATTCCCTGCGAGCGCTGGAAGTCGGCAACAAGCTCGCACTCTCAGTAACGGCTGAGATCAGCAGCACCACTAGAACCACCGAGCCAACTGCGACCACCGAGTCAACCGCGCTGCCAATCATTCGATCAAACAGATGGTCTGCCACCGTGCTGGTTCCTATCGCGAAACCTACCATCATTTTTTCGTCAGATAATCTTCAGGACAAGGGAAAGGTTCAGGTAGAGCTGACGGCGACGCGCATCGAATAACTTGCAATTGGCGGCCGTAGAAAAAGCAACGAGACTACCGTCCGATAGCCTCGTTGTCCGAGGAGGGTTTACTGCTACTTGAAGAAGCTGAGCACTCTCGGAGTGTTGCCTCTTTCATAGGGAAGAGTAATCTGCAAAAAAAAAGCAACGAGACTATCTTTCGATAGCCTCGTTGTCCGAGGAGGGTTTACTGCTATTTGAAGAAGCTGAGCACCTTTGGAAGTGTTGCCTCTCTCCTAACCGAAGACAGATTTCCCGGAAAAAAGTTTCGCAAATCGCCAATTAAATTTACTGCCGAACGCTCTTCGCTCTCTTTCCATGAGATGAAACGGCCCTGAACCATACAGATATGCCGCTTCGTTGCTGCCCAGGCATGCCGCCGATATACACTTGATAGTTACGGAAGAGAGGCTCGTTCCATGCTTGTTGTGATGAAAGCGCATGCAACGCCGGAGGAAATCCAGGCGGTCTGCGATCAGATTGAACAGTTAGGCTTTCGCCCCCATCCGCTGCCCGGAGCACAGCGTACCGCCATCGGAATCACTGGCAACCAGGGAGAGGTCGACCGCGGAAACATCGAAGAGCTTTCCGGCGTCGCCGAAGTCATTCATGTCTCAAAGCCATACAAGCTAGTCAGCCGCGAGGTAAAGGAAGAAGACACGATTATCCAATTCCCCGGCACGAACGCCACCATCGGTGGGCGCAACCTGGCGATGATCGCCGGGCCGTGTTCGATTGAATCGCGGGAACAGGCCTTTGCCATTGCCGAGCAGGTCGCCAATGCCGGCGCGCAGTTCTTTCGCGGGGGAGCCTACAAGCCGCGCACTTCTCCCTACGCCTTTCAGGGCCTGGGCGAGCAGGCGCTCAAGATCATGGCCGAGATTCGCGACAACTTCGGCCTGCGCATCGTCACTGAAGCCATCGACAATGAAGCGCTGGAACTCGTCGACAAGTACGCGGACGTGATCCAGATCGGCGCGCGCAACATGCAGAACTTCTCGCTGCTGAAAGCCGCCGGACGCAAGCGCAAGCCGGTTCTGTTGAAGCGTGGCATTGCGGCAACGCTTGAAGAATTCCTGATGGCCGCCGAGTACATCATGAGCGAGGGCAATTACCAGGTCATCCTGTGCGAACGCGGCGTGCGAACCTTCGCCGACCACACGCGCAACACCCTCGACCTGAGCATTGTGCCCGCCGTCCAGCGTCTCAGCCATCTGCCCATTGTCGTTGACCCGAGCCACGGCACCGGCAAGCGCAACAAAGTCATCCCTCTTGGCCGCGCAGCAGTTGCAGTCGGCTGCGATGGCTTGATCGTCGAGGTGCATCACCAGCCGGAGAAGGCGCTTTCCGACGGCATGCAGTCCCTCTACCCCGACCAGTATGTGCAACTGATGGGCGAGGCAACGCAGATCGCGGCGGTGCTGGGGCGCACTGTGCCACACGGAATCCAGATCACGGAAGGCATGGCTTCACGCTAGACGCATGCCTTCCGGCCAGTCAGACCCAGCTTTTTCAACCGACAACATAAACGGGGTCCGCATTTCTCGCTCCGCGAAGATGCCACGAGCTTGTCTTTCCGCTTTCCTGCTGCTTGTTTCCCTCAGTGGTTGCAGACGGCACGACTTTCCGCAATATCCAGCGGATTACCGCGAATACGCCTATGTCACCAATGGCGGCAGCAACACCGTCACCGTGCTCGACCTGGTAAACCTGCGACAGGATCGCGTGCTTCGCGTCGGCGACAACCCCACCGGAATTGCCGCCAATCCCACAAAGAACGAAGTCTACGCCGTCAACACGAACAGCAATTCGGTCAGCGTAATTAACGCGGAAAAGAATGCTGTTGTGGCCACGATCCCCGTCCATAGTAGACCTTACTTCATCGACATAGATGCGAAAGGCGAGCGCGGCTATGTCGCCAACGCAGGCTCGAATAACGTCTCGGTGATTGATCTCGCGGCAAGGCGAGAGATTGCTGCCATCGGCGTGGGCGAGGGTCCCGGAGTGGCGCGCATCTCTCCCGACGGCAACAGCCTGGTCATCTCCAACCGCGTCAGCGGAAGCGTCTCCGTCGCCGATCCCCTCTCGTTCAAGGTGCGCAGTGTTTTCAGCGGATGCCCGGCCGCCACATACGCAGTGATCCTTCCCGACTCATCAAAAGCGTTCATTGCCTGTTCGGGCGGCCATCAGGTGATGGTGATCGGGCTAGCGAGGCCTGATAGCCCGATCGTGAGCGAACACACGGACCGCATGCTGACGCTTCTCGACGTCGGCCAGACCCCGGTGCATCTCGCGCTCAAGCCGGATGGCGGCGAAATTTTCGTCTCCAATTTCGGCAGCGATACGATCTCGGAAATTGCGACGCAGGCGAACGAAGTCGGCGGCGCTTATCTCGTCGGAGCGCATCCGGCAAGCGCCATTGTAAGCGCCGACAACTCCACGTTGTGGATCAGCAAATTCAATACCGGCTCAATCGAGGTCTATTCAATCGACGACGGAAAGACCATCAACACGGTGCATGTAGGCGATGGGCCGGACGCGCTCGCGTTTTCCGCCGAAGGCCACCTGCTGCTCGTTGCCGATGCGCGGTCGAACGATATTTCCGTCGTCCGTGTCATGAGCCGGACCCCCGGCGGGATCAATCATGTCGGCACGCTCTTCACCATGCTTCCTGCAGGCAAGCAGCCGAATGCCATCGTGGTGAAGGCGTTTCGCGTGAGATAACCGCATCTATCTGGAATCTACGACGGCGAGTGCGCTCCCCACCAGCAGGACGCAGGGCGCGGGCAGCGGAGAGACTTTCGCCAATTCGGAAACCTTCGTATGCAGGCTCTGCTCTTTTGCTGTCGTTGCGTTCGAGACAACGATGCACGGTGTCTCAGGTCCGAATCCCGATTCGCTGATCTGCGCCGCGAGACGCGCGTAGTCTGACCCCGGCATGTAAATCACAAGCGTCGCGTCGGCAGGCAGAGGGCCCCAGCATGACTCATCCGCGCTCGCGCGATGGCCGGTAAGGAAGATGACTTTCGACGCGAGCCGTCTGTCGGTCAGCGAAGCGTGAATGCCCGCAGCCGCCGCGAAGGCCGCCGTGATTCCCGGTACAACCTCGAACGGGATGCCGGCATGCATCAGCGCATCCATCTCTTCGCCCGCGCGGCCGAAGAGCATCGGATCGCCGATCTTGAGACGCACCACGCTCTGCCCTTCGCGCGCATGGCGAATCAGCAGCCTGTTGATGTCATCCTGCGAGATAGACTTGTCACCGCAACGCTTGGCTACGTTCTGCACGGTTGCCTGAGAATGAGCGAGCTTCAGAATTTCTCGCTCCACCAGGCCATCGTGCAGGAGAACATCGGCTGTCTGTATGAGCGTAGCCGCGCGCACCGTCAACAGATCCGGATCACCGGGCCCTGCGCCTACCAAATAGACTTTTCCCTTCTCCGCGCTCTTCATGCTCAACGCTGCCGGGCGAGAACCAGAGTAATGTCGTCCGGCTGCTCCTGTCCGCCGATCCAGTTGCGCAGCGATTGCATGACCTGCTCGGAGATGGCTTCAAGCGGCATGTGGCGATGGCGTCGCACCACATCAATCAAGCGTTCTTCGCCAAATTCGCCGAAGTCGTTTTCCGGCTCGGTGACTCCGTCGCTGTAGGCGATGAGAATGTCGCCGTTGTACAGCTGCACCATGCCCTGATCATAGGTTGCATTCTCAAGCAGCCCGACAACCGTGCCGCCGCAGTCCAGCGTTGTCAGGCTGTTGTCATCGCGCAAAACCAACGGAGGCAGCTGTCCGCCGCAGGAATACGTCAGCTGCTTGCTGATCCCGTCATAGTGAGCCAGAAAGAGCGTGGCGTACTTTTCCGGCTGCGTGCTGCGAAAGAGATGCCGGTTCAGCTGCGTGAGGATTTTTGCCGGCTCAAGGAACGGATCGTTCCCGTTGCCGTTCGCGTATGCAGTCCTCACCTTCTCTGCGCCCACCGGGCTCAATTGCCTGCCGGCTGTCACCAGGTCTTCTCCGGCAAAGCGATAGGCGCGGACGGCCGAATGCAATGTCGCCATCAGCAGCGCAGCAGAAATTCCCTTGCCGCTGATGTCGCCCAGCGCCAGGCCGAGGCCGGAATCGCCGGAGACCAGAAAGTCATAGTAGTCACCACTCACCGTGCGTGCGGGGTAGCAGGCGCCGTGCAACTCCAGCATGGGCAGCGAAACGACGCCGCGCGGAAAGAGATTGGCCTGGACCTCCTGAGCGATGGCGAGTTCGCCTTGCAGGCGCTCCTTTTCGCGCTGCTCGACCAGCAGACGCTCCAGCGAATAGGACATGCGATTGAAGGAGCGGCTCAGGGCCGCCAACTGGTCGTTGCGGGTGACCTTGATGCGATGCGCAAGATTGCCTTGATCGATCTCGATCGTCGCATCGTAGAGATTGTTCACCGAACGCGTGATGGTGCGATTCAGGCGCACCGCCATGATGAAGGCGATCAGCTCGAGCAGCCCGAAGAAGCAGGCGATGGCAATGAGAATGTCCTGCACAACCGTGGCAATCTGCAGTGAAGTGATGAACAACCGCTGATAAAGAAGCGACGGGCGCGACGTCACAATCTCTGGCGTATTGTGGGTTTGTCCAGTGGTCCAATCTGTCGTTTCCAGCGGCGCGTAAAAAGTGATCGGAATATCGTAAAAATGCTGCGCCGACGGCAGCGTGCCGCCCGTGATCGACTCCTTGCGTATCTCCTCGCGTGTAGGCTCATGGTGATGGATCGCCGCCTTCACTCCCGGCGCCTTGTTGAGAACGGCTTTAGCTTGTTCCCCTCCCGCGGAAGTCTCCTCATTCATGGGGAGATTCGGAATGACTTCAATTCTCCCGATGCCCTGCGCTATCCGATCGATGCTCGCCTTATTCACCAGAGTGCTGATGATCACGGTTGTGGTATGGTCGCCGACCGTCTGCATGTTAATGGCGCGAAGATAAAGCTTGCCGTTGTCCAGCACTGCGCCGCGAAAACCATCCTGCGCCCACGAGGGGACCTGGTTGATGTCGGCCTGAAGATCAGCCGGCTCTATGGGAACAGCTTTGCCATCCTGAAACGCCGCGATGCGCAAGCCCGCATCCTCTCTGCCCACGGCTGTGTCCTCCATTTCAGGAGGAGGGGACACGGTTTTCGTTCCCGGATGTGTGGCCAGGAAGTGGGCTACATGCACAGAGAAGGCGCGGTTCTCTGAGGCATAACGCTCAAGCTGGCCTTGCAACGCTGAGGTCGCCGCAAAGATGGCGAACTGCCCGCTGAATCCGTAGAGAGCGATCAGCGCCAGCAGCACGAAGAGCACAACTGGCGTCAACCCCATGAGCAGATAGTTCACGATCAGACGGTTGCTGAGCTTCCATAAAAAGCGCCCGAAAATCCAGCGCCACACCAGCGGCACGCAAAAGGCCAGCAGCAACAAGAGAATGAAAAAGCTGACCCATTGGAAAATCCCGCCTGCCACGCCCGGCAGCAGACGTCCGGGGATTAGCGCGAGATAGATGACGAGCAGCCAGAAGGCGAGGCGATGCACCTTGGTCTGCGGTGGCTCGCGATGCAGCGCGCGGAAAACACGAGCCTCAATATTTTTCACCTTGCCCATTTTTTGTTCGCTCTTGCTTCGCCTGAATGCTCTTGCTTGAGTGTAGCGCGACTAGGGAACGATTCGGAAAAGCGCCTCAGTTTTCTGCATTTTGCGCGGCCTCAACGTCGGCCTGATGCGCTAAACGGAGGGTATATCGTGTCGCCGACGATTGCGCTCCCGCCAACAATAACAACCCGGTAAGAAAAGCCCACATCATCAGGCTGACCGACACCGAAAAGGGCCCATACACGGACCGCAGGTCCAGCCAGGGCAGCACTTTGACATAAAGCACTTTTGCCCCTTCCCAGATCAGACCGGTGATAATCCCCGCAGGCAGCACCGCGCCTACCGGAAGCTTGCGGTTCGGCAGAACCCAGTAGATGACAAAAAAGATCGCGACGCTCAGGAATGCGGCTGAAATCTGCAGGAAAACGTGCTCAAAGAACGAATACACCACGTTATTTGTTTTTCCCAGAAACATGAACCCAAGGACTTTGTTCTGCGCGGCAGTCAGCCCGATCGAGGTAAGAGCCAAAAAACCAACCGTCAACGCCAACCCAACCGATACCAACTGATTCATCAAGTATGATCGATTCTCCTTTACCCCCCAGACGCGATTCAGCGCTACTTCCAAAGGCAGAAAAACACCGGTGGAAGAAATCAGCAGCATAACCACCGAGGCAATCTGCACGCCTCCGCGCGGGTTGACTAGCAGGCTCATGTTGCGCACCACGAAGTCCTGATTCGCGGGCAGGAAATAATGCAGCATGTCGCCAATCACATCAACCATCGCCTGCGAGTGAAAGACGCGGCGCGCCAGGGTGAACATCAGCACAATAAACGGAAACAGCGACAGAATGGCATTTGCCGCGACGCTGAAGGCGTAGGTGTGCACTTCCGTCTGCGTGAGGTATTTCGCCAGCGATGTGATCTGCCTCCAAAGCAGCGATCCGGAAAACACCTGCACGGAGGATTTGGCGCCCGAAGGCGCCCCCTCCTGCTGCCCTGATCCGATTTTGGGGACTGCCTGCATATCCTCAGCTTATGCGAGATGCCGCCAATTTGAGAGTGGTCGCCGGCTCGCGCGCGACTACACACCGTTGGGGCCAATTAAAACGTTTTCAGAGTTACCGAAGTACAGTGATCCCTCGTAACCTCGTGCAACTCCTGCATTTACAACACATTTTTTGCTTGCTTCTAAAGCTGTTTCCTGCCATAACATAGGGACGATTAGCCGTTTTTTACGGCATAATCACTATTCTGTTGGAAGGCCATTTTGTTGGTTTGCACTCTCTGGGAACTCAATGTCAGCGCGTTGAGCTGCCGATGCAGTAACGGCGGCTCTTGGTGTCTACGGAGGAATTTCTGGAGCTAAAGCGGAAAGGAGTAGATGTGAAAGAGCACGGTGTTGTGAAGTGGTTCAACGGAGCAAAGGGCTATGGGTTCATCCAGCGTTCGACGGGAGAGGACGTTTTTGTTCACTTCTCGGCGATTCTGGACAATGGGTACAAGACGTTAAACGAGGGTGAGGCAGTGCAGTTTGAGTGCCAGCAGGGGCCTAAAGGGCTAAACGCAGCCAACGTAACACGCAACGCCTAAGACTCATACACACAACTTCTTCTGCAAACGGCTCCCTGCATCCGATCAGGGACCGTTTGCTACTCTTCGCGCAGCACCACCATTGGATCGACCGTCGCCGCCTTGCGGGCAGGGATGAAGCTGGCGACAATCACGATCGCCGCCAGACACACCAGCGACGCACCCAGCGTCAGCGGATCATGCGGCTTCAACCCATACAGCATGGAAGCAGCGGCCGCGCCCGCCGCCAGGGCCAGTCCGGTTCCAATCACCGCGCCAATCGCCAGCAGGACCAGCGACTCCCGCAAAATCATCAGCAGAATCCGTGTTCGCGCGGCTCCAAGCGCCATACGGACACCAATCTCATTCCGGCGGCGAAGCACCATGTAGGAAATCACGCCGTAGATGCCAATCATCGCAAGTATGATCGCCAACCCCCCGAAGAAGCCTGTCAGTGTCGCCATGACCCGCTCTCCGACCAGATCGTCCCGCACCTGAACCTTGAATGTGGAGAAGTTCAGCACCATTGCCGGATTCATCTCCTGCGCAACCCGCTTGACTTCGGCAACAAGCGACTCCGTCGCCTCGTTCGAGCGGATAACAAAGGTCTGCCCTTCTCCCGGCTCCTTTTCCTGTGAAGTAGCGACAAACGTGATCGGCGGGAAATCTTCCCTCAGCTGGTGGTACTTCATATCCTTCACCAGTCCGATGATTTGATAAGTCTGATTCGGCTTGCCCGTATCGTAGATCACCTTGCCAACCGGATTGGCGCCCCCGAAAAACTGCTTGGCAAATGTCTCATTCACGATGGCCACACGGGGTGAATTCGGCAGGTCGGACTCGTTGAAGTCGCGCCCCGCAAGCATAGGCACGCCCATGGTTTGAAAATATCCCGATGAAACCGAATTGAATTGCGTGTCTTTTCGCTGCGGTCCGCCGGGAACGTCAACGTTATCGTCCCATCCGCTATGGCTGATCGGGACGACGAACACCCCAGCCACCGATTGAACGCCGGGGATTGCGCGCAAGCGTTCGTGAAGTTCCCGCTTGAAAGCCGCGCGCCGTTCCATCGGAATATGCATCGGCGAAAAATCAAATCCGGCAACGAGGATATGATCCTGCTCGAAGCCAACATCAAGCGTCATCAGGTTGCGAAAACTTCTGGCAAACAGCAGTGCTCCGACGAGCAGCACCAGAGACAGCGCCACCTGTGAAACAACCAGAATGCGGCGCAAAGCAAAGTGCTGGCGCCCCGACGTCACGCCGCGGCCGCTCGCTTTCATCGCAGCCCCGGGATCCGTATGCGAAGCCTGCAGCGCCGGAGTCAGCCCGAAAAGAATGCACGTCAATACCGCCAGTCCTGCGGCAAAACCCAACACGCGCCAGTCCA
>Ga0335083_10002406_pt1 | contig 24705 bp, 22 predicted proteins | sample Lox_Sample_42_FD_206716 | JGI IMG/M metagenome (GOLD analysis project Ga0335083, IMG submission 206716) | Soil microbial communities from Loxahatchee National Wildlife Refuge, Florida, United States - Lox_Sample_4.2 | ecosystem: Environmental > Terrestrial > Soil > Wetlands | place: USA...
TTGATGTTCTTGATGTAAAGTGTTTTGTCGCCGACGTTTCGCAGCGTTACCTGCAGGAGCACCATGCCGCTCGTCATGTTGGCCGGCTCGCTGAAGAAGACTGCATCAATCCCGCCCTGGGCTACGGGCTTGGCACGGAAGAGGAATGCGATAACGCCCACTACGATGGCAACCACCACCAGCGCGATGGCGACCGGCGCCGCCGGAGGCAGCGTGCGCTTTGCGCTGTCAAACTCTTCGGTGATGGGAACGTGCCCCGCATCGTACTGGGGAGGTTTGTTGTCAGCCATAGTCCTCTCCGAAAAAGTGGTCAGTGGCTAGCGGCCAGAAGGTGCTGCATTTGTGTATGCACCGTGATCGGCGGTTCTCGAAATTCGCTATCTCCCCATCTCTGACCATACTCGCTGACCACTAGCCAATAGCCGCTGCTTTCTTCATCGCATTGCGGAATTCCCTCTCCGGCAACGTATTGAGCACATCGCTCGGCGTGAGCCACGCCCGCCGTGCCTGCAGGATACCGTACTTGATTTTTTCGAAGTGCGATGTGTGATGAGCATCGGTATTGATGACAATCTTCACGCCACGATCACGCGCCATGCGCAAGTGAACGTCGTTCAGGTCAAGCCGGTCAGGATAGGCGTTTAACTCCATCGCGACTTTATTCTCCCGAGCCGCCTTAAGGATTGCTTCCATATCGAAGAGATACGCATCCCGGCGCAATAACAGCCGGCCCGTTGGATGTCCCAGGATCGATACATTTTTGTTGTCCAGAGCACGTAACAGGCGGTCGGTCATCTGCTGCGGCTCCTGCGTGAAGGCGGAGTGTACACTGGCGACGACCACATCCATTTGCTCGAGCACCGAATCCGAGAGATCGAGCTCGCCGTCGGCTAGAATATCCACCTCGACTCCGGCCAATATGGTCATGCCACGACTCTGTTCGTTGGCTGCACGAATGCGAGCGATATGCTCGACCGCGCGCTTGTCATCGAGGCCATTGGCAAAAGCCAGGTTCTTCGAGTGATCGGTGATGGCAATGTATTTGTACGCGCGCTTTTTCGCCGCCCCCGCCATCTCGTCGATCGTGCACTTCCCGTCCGTCTCGACGGTGTGCATGTGCACCTCCCCTTGAATGTCGGCTAGGGTGATGAGATGGGGCAACTTATGCTCCGCCGCAGCTTCAATCTCGCCGCAGCTCTCGCGCAATTCAGGGGGAATGGTATCCAGCTTCAGCTTGGCGTAGATTTCGTCTTCCGTGGCGCCGGCAACGCGCTTGTTGTTGTCCAGGCGGAACAGTCCGTATTCGCTTAGGGTGTAGCCCATCTTCAGGGCGCGCTGGCGCAACGTAACGTTGTGGTTCTTGGATCCGGTAAAGTACTGCATCGCCGCGCCGTAGGATTCCGGGGGGAGCGTTCGCACATCCACCTGCATTCCGCTGCGCAGCTTGAAACTGACTTTGTTGTCACCCCTGGCCAGCACCTCCATAATGCCGGGAAAGCGCAGAATCTGGTCGATAAGATCACTGCGTTGCTGGTCATCAACGCAGCACGCACCGGTGATGAGCATGTCGAGATCGCCCACGGTCTCGCGGCCACGCCGCAGCGAGCCGGCAGGCGTGATCTTCTCGATGCCCTTGATATGTTTGAGGTGCTCGGTCAGCTTCTCTGCGGTACGGTCGGCCTCATCGACCAAAAAGCGTCCCGTAATGCGGCGATAGTTTTCGATCGCCTTCAGGATTTTCTGCTCACTCTTCTCGCTCAGGCGGGGTAACTCACGGAGTTTACCTTCGCGCGCCAGCTTTTCTACGCTGGCGACGTCGCTCACCTGAAAGGCACTCCACAACAAGGCAATCGTCTTCGGGCCGAGTCCCTGGATTTTGAGCAGCTCCAGCATGGACGGCCGGTATTTCTTGAGCAGTTCCTGATGCAACCCAAGCTTGCCGCCGCGGCACAACTCCTGGATGTTTGCCGCCATGCCCTTGCCGATGCCGGGAATCTCCAGCAACTTCTTTGGCTCATCGGCCAGGGTTGAGACCTGTTCGGGCAGCCCTTCGAGGGCTTCAGCGGCGCGGCGATAGGAGCGGATGCGGAAAGAGTCGTCGCCGTTGATCTCCATCAGGTCAGCGGTCTCGTAGAAGACGTTGGCAATGGCCTTGTTGTCCACGCTGGATGCCTGAACAAAATTGTAAATTGTGCGGCAGCGCTACGGAACGCCTAACCGATGCAGTCCTTCACGTATTCGTGCAGGGGCATTCCGAAAAAGTTTGTGGTCCTCCCGGAACGGCGATAGCCGCTCTTCTCGTAAAATCGTGCAGCCCGCAGAAGCGGTTCGGTGGTGTCGAGGGTAATTCGCGTGCAGTTCCGTGCGGCCAGCTCGTCCTCCGCGGATTGCAACAATCTCTGCGCAATGCCTCGACCTTGCCGTTCGGGCCGAACGGCCATGCCCCGCAAGTGGCCCTCGCCTTCGTCAGTGACCGTACTCGCAATCGTGCCGATGATGTCCCCATCAGCGCTGACCGCGATCAGGACGCACATCGAATTGAGACGTTGCGCAAATGTCTCCGGGGTCAGGACGGTGTCAACAAAGGCCTCCGACGTATAACTGACGCGATACGGTTCGAAGGCGATGCGAAGACACTCGAGGACCGCGGACGCATCGGCCGGTGTGGCCCGGCGAATTACATTCAGTCTTCCCCGCCCTTCATCCGAGGCAGGCATACTTGGGGTGATTAGCGAAGACGAAGCCGGGCAGAGCGCTCTAGTGGAGAGTCGACGGCTGAGGGCTGACGGCTTTCTTCCACACCGGACTCAGCTCCCGCAGCCTCACCACAACCTCCGGCACCAGCGTGAGCGCGAACTCCACATCCTCGGCTGTGTTCTGCTTGCCGAGGCTGAAGCGGATACTGGCGCGGGCGCGGTCGGCGGAGAGTCCCATCGCGGTCAGCACATGCGAGGGCTCAATGGCTCCCGACGAACATGCTGCCCCGGTTGAAACCGACAGGCCCTTGAGGTCAAGCGCTATCACCATCGCCTCGCCTTCAATGCAATCAAAGTAGATGTTGGTGGTGTTGGGGACCCGCGGTGCATCGCCGCTGTTCACCCCAACCTGCTCGACAGCTTCGACGATTCCCTTCTCCAGCCGATCGCGCAGCGCTCCCATGCGCTCAGCGCTGCCGTCGGCAAAGCCTTGTCGCGCGATCTCCGCCGCCTTCCCCAGTCCAACGATTCCCGGCAGGTTCTCGGTGCCGGCACGCCGCGAGCGCTCATGACGCCCGCCATAGAGGAGCGCCTGCAACAGAGTTCCCTTCCTCACATACAAGGCGCCTGTACCCTGAGGCCCATGAATCTTATGGCCGCTGATGGTCAGCAGGTCGCAGCCGATTTCTTTCACATCGAGCGGCACCTTGCCGGCGGCCTGCACCGCATCGGTGTGAAAGTAAACATCGGCCTCCGCGGCAATCTTCGCAACCTCGCCGACCGGCTGCAGCACACCGGTCTCATTGTTCGCCAGAATGACGCTGATGAGCTTCGTCTGGGGACGCAGCGCTCGCCGTACATCATCGGGATCAGCCAGGGCACGGCCATCGACTGGCAAGTACGTGACAGCGCATCCCAACTCTTCCAGCCGCTTGCAGGCGTTCAGCACCGCATGGTGCTCGACCGCCGAGGTGATGACATGATCGCCCGGCTGCGCCAAGCCGAACAAAGCCAGATTGTCGCCTTCGGTGCCGCCGCTGGTGAAGACGATCTCCGCCGGACGGCAGTTCAGCAAATCGGCGACCCGCTCACGCGCATGCTCGACCGCAGCCCGCGCCTGCTGCCCCTGCTGGTGGATGGACGACGCATTGCCGAACTTCTCGAAGAAGTACGGACGCATCACCTCAAACACTTCCGGCAGAAGCGGGGTAGTGGCGTTGTTGTCGAAATACACACGCTGCATGAGTGGTGCTGCTCTTCGCTGTTCGCTCTTCGCTGTTCGTAACCGTCACCATAGGCAAAAAGCGAAGCCTGTTTTCTATTCTAGCTTCTAATTGGATTCGGCACGGGGAAGCACCGATTCGGCGGTATCTTTCACAGGTGCAATTCGCTCCTAGGATTAACTGGGTCTGGCGAACAGCGAAGGGCGAAGAGCGTTTCTACCGCTTCTCCATCGCTACGTACTGATTCGGATACAGCGGCCCCTGATATTCCGCACGCGGGCGGATGAGCCGGTTATCGTTGAGCTGCTCGATGACGTGCGCGGTCCATCCGGACACGCGTGACACAGCAAACACCGGCGTGAACAGGTCAATATCAATCCCCAGGGTGTGATAGGTGGAAGCCGAATAAAAGTCCACGTTAGCGTTGAGCTTGCGGTCGGCAACGATGAACTCTTCGATCCGGTGCGAAATCTCAAACCATTTGGAATTGCCGCTCGATGCCCCCAGATCGCGCGACATGGCGCGCAGGTGTGTGGCCCGCGGATCTTCGGTGTGATACACGCGATGGCCGAAGCCCGGCACCTTCTGCTTCTGCGCCAGCATTCCCTTCACGTACTCCACCGGATCGGCGCCCGAAGCACCAATCGCTTCGAGTATGTGAAAGACGGCTTCATTGGCCCCGCCGTGCAAGGGACCTTTGAGCGCACCAATCGCGGCAGTTACAGCCGAGTGCATGTCACTTAACGTAGCTGCCACCACCCGCGCCGCGAAGGTCGAAGCGTTCAACTCGTGATCGGCGTGCAGGATAAGCGCAATGTCGAAGGCGCGCTCGGCGGTGGCGCTGGGCACCTCGCCGTTGAGCATGTAAAGAAAGTTTCCGGCGTGCGACAGCGAACGGTCCGGCTCAATCAGCGGCTTGTTCTTGCGGATGCGGTCATAAGCAGCAACGACGTAGGCGATTTGCGCAGTCAGCCGGATAGCCTTGCGCACGTTGGCCTCGTGGTCGTTGACCTTCTCTTCGGGATCATAGAACGAGAGCGCCGACACGATCGTGCGCAGCACATCCATGGGCAGCGCGTGCTTGGGCGCCTGCCGCAACAGGCTGATGATGGAGGCATCCAGTTTGCGCTCGCGCGCCAGGTTGAGCTTCAGTTCCTGCAGCTCGGCGCGGTTGGGGAGGCGTCCGAACCACAGCAGGTAGCAGATCTCCTCAAAGCTGGAGTGGTCGGCGAGTTCGTGGATGTCGATGCCGCGATAAGCGAGCACCCCCTGGTCGCCGTCGATGTAGCAAATGCTGGAATTAGCGGCGGTGATCCCTTCCAGCCCCTTCGGGCTGTGTGCGGTGGTTGACATGGACTTCCCTCGTGCTCCAAGTGCCAAGAAAGTGGCGGAGAAAGAACCGCCGAGGTGCAATAGACTCTTATACTACGCACCAATAATCGTGTCATCCTGAGCGGCCTCCGTTCCGTATCGCGGGACGAAGCGAAATCGGAAAGCCACCTATGCGGAAAGGCCCAGGACTTTCCTTCCGCCATAGGGGTCCATCGACTCCTCGGGATGACGCAGCAATGATGAAGCAAGGATTCAGCAGCGCACGACATTAGGCGAGTCAATGCCCTTGGTCGCGTTGCGCGTGTCCACCACCAGCTTGGCCTCGCGTACGATGCGCGCATAGTCGTAGTCGCTGTGGTCGGTCACGATCATCACGCAGTCGTATTCATCCAGCTTGTCGAGCGGGGTACAGGTCATGTTCAAAGCATACTTACGGCCGTGTCCGACGGTGGGGAAATAGGGATCGTTGTAGCGGACGATAGCGCCCCGGTGTTGTAACAGTTCGATGATGGTCAGGGCTGGTGACTCACGCAGGTCGTCAATGTCCTTCTTGTAGGACAGCCCGAGGACCAGGACCTTGGCACCGTTCAAAGCTTTCTTGCGCTGATTCAGCGCGCTGGCCACGGCCTCGACCGAGTGGTATGGCATGTGGGTATTGATCTCCCCGGCCAGCTCGATGAAGCGGGTCTGGAAGTCGAATTCCTTCGCCTTCCACGAAAGGTAGAAGGGATCGATGGGGATGCAGTGGCCCCCGAGTCCGGGGCCGGGATAGAACGGCTGAAAGCCGAAAGGCTTGCTCTTGGCGGCCTCGATCACTTCCCAGATGTCGATGCCCATGCGCAGGCAGAGCAGCTTCAGTTCGTTGACCAGCGCGATGTTCACGCAGCGATAGATGTTCTCCAGCAGCTTGGTCATCTCGGCGGCGGCCGGGGTCGAGACCGATACGGTGCGATTGAAGATGGAGCCATACAGCTGAGCGCCGAGTTCACCGGCGCGCGGGTCGAGTCCGCCGATGACCTTGGGGATATCGCGGCGCGCGACCGTATCGTTGCCGGGGTCTTCCCGCTCCGGTGAAAACACTACGTAGAACAGCTCCTCGCCCTGCATGCCAGGCCGCGCCGCCTTCAACCCGCTCTTATTCTTGCTCTCCAGGATGGGAACCAGCACTTCCTCGGTGGTGCCGGGATAGGTTGTGCTCTCCAGGATGACGAGCTGCCCGGCGCGCAAGTGCGGGGCGATAGATTCCGCGGTCTCTCGGATGTAACGCAGATCCGGGCCGTGGTGTTCGTTCAGTGGCGTGGGAACGCAGATGATAATCGCATCCATGCCGCCGATGTTGGCGTAGTCCGACGTAGCCGCGAAACCCTGCGAACGCGCCGCCTGAATCTCGGTGGGAGCGATGCGGTAGATGTAGGAGCCACCAGACTGAAGGACATCCACTTTGTTCTGGTCGATGTCGAAACCAGTGACCGGAAACGATTGCTCACTGAACAGCAGCGCCAGCGGCAGGCCGACGTACCCCATTCCGATGACGCCTACCTTGGCGGTGCGCGCTTGAATCTTGATCTTCAGCGGTTCGTGCTGGCTGACACTAAGGCTTTGCGACATGGACACCCGTCCCTATGGAAGTACGACGATAGTATACGAAACAGCTATTCGGCTTTTTTCTTCTCTCGTATCGCAAGGTCCTCGGCTACATGGTCGTCCTTGTCCTCCAGTTCGGCCAGCAGGCCCTCGTCAGTGAGGTCAAGCGGATGCGAATCCTCCCAGTCCTGATGCACGATCTTGTGCAGACGGTCCATGATGTCGTCGTCATGTACCTCGATGGCCAGTTCGCGGCGGCTGTCGAAGCTGCCCGGCGCCAGGTTGATGGAGCCGATGATGGCCCGCTCTCCATCCGCGCACAGCAGCTTGGCATGCAGCTTCAGGCCCTTCAGCTTGTGCACTTTGACACCGACATCGTCCAGGATGCGGAGGCCGCCGACACCTTCCACCAACTTTTCCTTCTTCAGCTTGTGCGGCGGACGGGCAAGCACATGAACTTTCACGCCCCGCTCGTTTGCGCGCACCAACCGCTCGATGATGACCGGATCCTGATACCGCTCGTTCTGTACCCACAGGTTATGCTTGGCCTCATCGATAAACGCGCCAATGCGCTGGCGGCCGTTGCCGATGCACCAGATGAGGCGCGAGTGCTCACCGGGATTGAAGGGCTGGCGGTGCCAGTCGGCCTCGAAGCCCTCGATGATCTCTCCAACTTCGTGCTCATGCTGGGTGACGACCGCGTAATCGCGAGTTTCCGTGAAGTTCTTGGTCGCCCAGTTAAGCGACATGACGAACGCCGCTTTGTCGTCCACCACCATGGATTTTTCGTGCGTCAGATCGAACGCCGGATTGCTGTCGATAACCTCGACACTGGCGTCGGTAAGCATCTTGCGCGCATGTTCGTTCTCGACCTCGCCGCTGCGGCGGGCAGGATTCAGCATGATGCGTACCTTGACTCCGCGCCGGTGGGCCGCAATCACCGCATGCAGGAGATGGGGATCGGAGAAGGTGAACATCTTGATGCGCAGCGACTTCGACGCGTGGTTGACGGCGTCGAGGATGGGCCGGGAGGAATCGTCGGGCATAACAATGAGATAACGAGACATGATGGTTTTCCTTAGCAGCTCGCAACTAGCAACGAGCGATTAGCAGTTGGCAATGAGCGAGATTCGAGTAAGCGTTCATTTCCGCAAAGAGCGGCGGAACAATCAGACGAGCGCGTTGCGCTCTACCCTACTGCGCGGTCCCGGCGCCGGCCTTCGCCGCGTCTTCAAACTGAGTACGATGCAGGTCGGCATAGATCTTGCCCAGGGCCATCAACTCGTCGTGCGTCCCAGACTCCGCCACTACACCTCCGGCAATCACGATGATCTGGTTGGCGTCGCGAATCGTGCTCAGCCGATGCGCGATGGTGATCACGGTACGTCCCTTCATCAGCCTTTCCAGGGCATCAATTACCAGCTTCTCCGACTCGCTGTCCAGCGCCGCCGTGGGCTCATCGAGCAGGAGGATGGGACTGTTGCGCACCATCACCCGGGCGATGCCGATCCTCTGACGCTGTCCACCGGACAGTGTGAGACCGCGTTCGCCAACCATGGTGTCATAACCTTTGGGCATGCGCGCGATGAACTCATCCGCATTGGCCAGTCGCGCCGCGTCCACAATCTCGTCGCGGGTGGCGCCAGGCTTGCCGAAGGCGATGTTCTCCAAAATAGTGCCCCGAAACAACACGGTATCTTGCAGGACGTAGCCAATCTGTTCGCGAAGGCCGTTCAGCGTGTAGTCGCGCACATCGCGGCCGTCGACCAGCACCCGGCCCACTGTGGGATCGTAGAAGCGCGGGATCAAGCTGACAACGGTGGACTTGCCACTGCCGGTCGGGCCTACGACGCCCACGAATTGTCCCGGCTTGATGTGAAAGCTGACATCGCCCAGAACCCTTGCGTCCACAGAATAGCCAAAGGCCACGTGGTCAAAGACGATGTCGCCCTTGATAAAGGTGGGCACAATGGCGTCCACTTTCTCGGGAATGATGGTGTCGGTATCAAGGATGGCGCGAATCCGGTCTACTCCCACCCCGGCCTGTGCGATGGCATTGGTCGAAGTGGCGAGGTCTTTCACCGGTTTGAAGAACTTGCTTAGGTACGATAGATAAACTGTCAGCGCGCCCACCGTCATCACGTCCTTCAGGATGAGCGCCGCTCCGCGCCACAACACCAGGCCGGTACACAGTGCGACGATTACGGTCACGATCGGTGAGAGCAAAGATTTCACGCGACGCGCGGCCAGGGCAGCGTCCACGGTGGCGTGACTTACCTCTTCCAGCGCCTTCTGCTCCATGTCCTGCCGCCCAAATGCCTTGACCACCCGCATCGACTCCAGGCCCTGTTGCACAACGGCAACAACGTCGGCTTGCTCCTTGCGCACCTGGTGGGTAGCCTTCTTCACCGCCTTCTTGAAGCGCGTCACGAAGAAGAGCAGGAACGGCGTAACCGCGAGCGCAATTAGAGTGAAGTCCCAGTTCAGCCAGAACATCAGGCCCAGCATGGCGACGATGGTGAACAGATCAACCAGAATGTCCAGGGTAGAGGAAGAGGCAAAACCCTGAATGGTCTGGATGTCGGTGGTCATGGTGCTGAGCAGATTGCCGGTCTGGTGGGTGTCGTAATAGCCCAGTGAGAGCCGCTGAAGATGGTGGTAAGTACGCAGCCGTAGATCGTTGGCCACCCACTGACCGACGCTCTCGGTGTAGTAGTTGTCGATGTAAGTGGCGATTGCACCCAGCAGCGCAATGGCCACAAAAGCAAGCGCAGCCAGGCCGGCCACTTGCAGCCTGCCGCCGCCATCAAGCATGGGCCGGACCAGGTCATCGAGCCAGGGCGACATTTTGTGATGGCCGACGACATTGTCAATGATGATCTTCAACGGCCACGGGCCGGCGAGGCTCATCGCCGTTTCCACCATCATGGCGAGCAGGATGATGACGAGCTTGCCGCGGTATGGACGAATTAGCTCGCGAATGAGGCGAATCATGGCGTCATCCCTTGCTTTCTGCCTAGAATAACCTCCCAATTCTAAAAAAGAATTTGTGATGTCCGGTATCACCGTAGGCGTACGCCGCTTCCACCGGCCCGAAAATGGTTTTGACCACCAGACCCGCGGCGGCATCGGTCGGGAAGCCGGATGCCTTGTTCACCATCGAGCTAGGCGGGCCGTAGACCTGCGCAGCTTCGTAAATACCCAGGAAATAAACACCGCCGCCCAGCAACGGCGGTAACGTCGCCAGTTGCCGCAGATATCCCACTTGGAACAAGAAGTACTCGTCCATCAGCAATTCGTTAACACCGTACGACACCAGACGCTGTGTGCCTCCCAGCGAAAACTGCGGCAGGCCGGTGTCATAGTGGTTGAAAGTTGTCCCTGCAAATCCGTTGAGAAAAACCGAGGTGGGTTGGCTCAGCCGGAAGAAATTCTGCGAGCCGATCTCCGCCACCGGATACTGTTGAGTGGCCAAGGGACTGGTGTTGGTCCAGGAAAAATCGGCCTGCAGGTTTTGTCCCGAGCGAGGAATCACGGGATCGTCCACGTTAATCAGCTTGTATTGAATTCTGGTGTCGCCGTAGGCGCCGGAGAAGGTCGGCAGCTCGTTCGCGTTTCCGATTTCCGGCTTGAAGTGTTTCCACCCGCCTTCGTAGCCGACGCGCAGCTCGCCTGTCCTTCCGAACTGGTAGCCCACATCGATGCCGCCGCCAACGTTGGTTTGGCGAAAGATGGAAAACAGTTTGTTCTCGTTGTAGAGGTAGAACGGCTCGTTATTGGCCAGCCCCCGAGGTGCGACGAACCAGTGGGAAGTCGGAGTAAAGGGGTGGTAATACTCCGACCTCAGCCCGTACTCGGAAAATAGGATGATGTCGTTGCGCAACTCTGAGCGGTAGCCTCCAAAATCGATTAGAGTCACTCTCGCTCCCAGGTTGAACGTAACGTTCCTCAAATCCGATCCGTCGACCAGGATGAGCGGCCTAATGACTGTCCTGCCAATAGGGTTTTCCTCGGCCTTTACCAGTAGGCCTTGCTGGCCATTGCGCTCAACGAACTCATAGCTGAGCGAGGAAAATCGCCCCAGACCCTTCAAGTGCATGATGTCTTGGTCCAGTTGGTCGAAGTCAACGGGTTTGCCCACCACGTCGGCCATTTGCTTTTCGACCCGCTCCGCGGTATATCCACTCACGCCAGTGACCGCGACAAACGTGGGAACGGGGTTGTCGCGGCGGCGGGATGCGCGATCGGCCAGGTACTGCTTCCAGGTCGCGTCATCCACCGCGAGGGTCATCAGGATCTTGGCCTTCGCAGCAGCAGCGTCGTACCCGATCTTGATAATCTCGTCAGCCTTGTCAAAATCCAGCGCGTTATACTTCTGCAACGGGACCGAGACCAGAATGTCGGCGCTTTCGATGTTGTGTAGTTCGTTGGCGTTGATCATGACGGAGATCGAATCGCCCAGGACCGCGAACGAGGAGAGGCTGGCATTCGGAGACACTGGCGCCTCCGCCAGGCGGATCGCCAGCGTCAGATCGGCCCCCATCTCTTTCGCCACGTCAACCGGGATGTTATTGAGTAGTCCGCCGTCGGCATAAATGGCATCTGTGGTCCGGACTGGCGTGAAGATTCCCGGCAGAGACATGGTGGACCGCAGGGCCAGGCCCAGGGATCCGCTGCGGAAAACCTTTTGCTTGCCGGTGACCAGGTCACTGGCGACGCAGGCGAACGGGGTAGGGAGATCGTTGAAGCTTTTGATCCCCGAGTATGGAGCCGCGATCTTATCGAGAATCAGCGTCACTTGTTGGCCTGAGTTGAGGCCTGCGGGAAACTGCAGGCCTTTGCGTATTCCAAATTCGAGGGTGTTGGGATAATCGCGGATGTCCTCCTTGCGCCGGAACGAGAGGTCGTCAAACGGTGTATAGGGTGACAGTACCTCGTCCCAGGGGATCCCTTTCACGATGTGGCGCATCTCAGCGGCATTGTGCCCGGTGGCGTAGACGCCGCCAACCAGACCGCCCATGCTGGTGCCGGCGACGTAGGCCACCGGAATGTGATGTTCCTCCAGCCAGGTAATAACACCGACGTGGGCGAGTCCGAGCGCTCCACCACCCTGCAATACCAAACCGACCTTTGGGTGCTCCCCGTTCCCAGCCGTTGCAGCGTTTTGGGTCAGCCCAAAGGTTGACGTGATACATACCAGGATTAGTGCCAGAAGACTTCTCAGTTGATATGTCATACCGCGACCAGCCCTTTCAGGATTGATGTGACGTCCGCCTAATGCAGCGGAGAGTAAGAGATTCGGTGTGATTTCAGTTCCTCTGACCTCGCTACTCCTCAGAACCCGATTCGTCCCACTCGAATCAGCGCAGACCAGTCCGGAGACCCATCCGCCGCCTTGCCCGCGTCATTGATGTGCTCACGTTCTTTCAACTCAGGAAATGGGAGTCCGCCCGTGACCAGCCGCCCCCGCTCGTACAGCAACTCATCCAGCGTGCCGTTCAGCAGGAGCTGGTAGTTCCAGGGCTGGGGATTTTTCATGTCTGCGGCGATCTTGGTATCCAGCGTCGTGGTGCAGTTTCGGGTCACCGCGTTGTACCACTCCGGATGATCTCTTAACTGGTTCAGGTAGTCGGCATAGATGAGGAATATCTCTCGCGCTCTGTCCGGTGACACGGTGGTGCGATACATAAACACTTGCTCGTCCTTGCGGAAGTTGGTGCGCAACCGGATGACGTCGCGCTCGTCAGCGGTGACGAAGATGAGCTCGTATTGCCGGAAGAATCCCAGGATCGCCGAGTAGTCCTGGCCGACTTTGTAACGCGCCTCGATCGAGAACGCGATATGGTCGTTGTCGCCGAACTGGAAGCTGACAATGGGGTGGCCGATATATTTCGGCCCCCAGGTGGTGAAGAAAAGGTCTGCGTAACGGAGCTGCGACAGATACACCGTCCGGTCGCTCCAGCAATTGGTGTAATCCTTCTCAGTGACGTAGTCGCAGTTGCGCAGGTTGTGGATGGTGACGTGGTCTCCATTGATCTCGACGGAGGCGGTCCGAACCGCATCGGGTTGCCAATCGCCTTCGTTGGATGGCTTCAGGCTCAGCCACCACAGCAGCACAATGCAGAAGCCCGCGAAACACATGGCCGCCGCCAGAAGCTGAGGTCTGACTTTGATCAGGACCGCAAGAATTGCAAGCGCGTAGAGCACGGCCAGCGGGATCTGCAACGCGGCAACGCGAAAGTCGACATAGAGGGCAGCGATCGCCCACAGCGTCATCAGCGCCAGGATGAACCACAGGATTCCCAGCCCGAGGCCTCGCAGCACTCGCAGCCAGACCGGCGATGATAGGACTTGTGCTTGAGCTGCGGTAGGATTCATCGCTCTACCGCCATTGAGATTGAACCCTGGTTCTCCACATTAGCCTGAACAGAATGTGTGGTCCCGGCGTGTCCGTCTTCCCGCCGGTTTATGCCTGAAGCAGGTTTATACGCTGGCTTGACCTGGCTGTGCAACTGCAACTTGCGTTACACCTATGATTTCGGCGGATACTCCTTGAACATCTTCGCAATCCCGTTGTTGACCTGGTCCAGGAGCTTCTTCTTGTTCTGCGGGTCGAGGTTGTCCTGCATCATGCCGCGCCACACCAGCTTTTTCGCCGAAAAATCGAGTAGATCCACGACCAATTGTCCCTTGTGGATGGTGACTGTCGTATTGCCGTACATGCCAATCAGCGCCGGTCCATACAAGCTGGGATCGAACGGTGGAACGCCACCCGTTGCCGCATAGAGCGGATCGTTGGTGTAAAACGTGCTGTCCTGATCCACGGAACCGTAAATCTGAATGACCAGGTCGGGATTGCTGGCCACGAGCTGGAGACCCTTGTCCTTCATCTGTTCGTCAATCGCCCCCACCACGTCGGCAGCTAGCATGGGATGCGCCACCGCGCCGTGCGGCTCCCAGGAGTAAGTTTTGAACTTGGAGAAGTCAACATCCTTTGCAGGCGTGACTTTGACCTTCTGTGCCTGCACGCCAAGGGTGCAAAGCACGACAAACAGCAGCACTGCTGCAGTGAACGGCCGGATTACGGTTCTCGACATCGTTTTCCCTCCAGTGGGTGAATACGGCCGCGACAATAGCTTTAACGTTAGACTTCCCCAGCGGCGTAGACTAGTTCTTTGGCCACTGCTTGAACATCTTCTGCACGGCCTTGTTCACCATCTCCTGGTTCTTGTTGCCGTTATTGTTCAGCGTGTTCTCCGCGATGCCGCGCCAGACCAGTTCCTGGCTCTTGGGGTTATACAAGCTGACAATCATGGTCGCATCGACGTTCTGCTGGGGGCTGATACCGCCAAACCCTCCGCCGATTCCGCGCATGCCCCAGGCGTTGTAGGAGGTCGACTCTCTCATGCCACCATTGGCGGTGAGGATCAGGTCGGGATTCTGGTTCTCCTGCACCATTTGCAGACCCTTGTTTTGCATCGCGTTATTGATGTCCTGTTGCGCTACCTGCGCCAATATCGAATTCTGGATCTGATTGGTGTTTTCAGTTCCCCACGCATAGGTGTGGAACTGCGAGAAACTAACGCCATGGTTGTAGTTCACTGAAACCTGCTGCGCCAGCATCGGGGCTGCAAGAAGCAGGCACAGGACACATACGATTACCGCTGTTGCTTTCATTCGATCCTCCGAAGTTCCTGACTGTTCGATTTTGTGCTTCAGCGCGGAAGAGCAAGCTAACGCCGGAAGCCGCCACCACCAAAACGGCCGGCACCACCGCCGCCCCAGCGATCACCACCGCCGCTGCCCCAGTGGTCACCACCGCCCCAACCCCCGCTGCCCCCGCCCCAAGAGTGCTGGTCCTGGGCGTAGTGCTGGCTCTGCTGCGCACCGCGCGCGCGGTCCTGCGCTTCCTGATTCATATCGCTCCACGACGAGCCGCTGCTGGGATGGTAACCACTGTCGCTGCTGCCGCTGGGATGCGTCTGAGAATAGTTCTGCGCCGAGGTCGTGGTCGGCTTCTGCACGTTGTTCCAACTACCATTGTTGTAACTCTGCCAGCCGGAACCGGTGTTCTTGTACACGTTACCGTCGTGCGTGGCATACATATCACCGCTGGACGTTTTGCCCGCGGCCGTCGTGCCATATGCCGTGCTCATGCCGGCAGCTTTGCCGCCCGCCGAGGTCTGTGCGCTGGCCGCCGTCCCGTACGCATTACTAGCGTGTTGGGTGTAGGCGGTTTCGCCGTTCTTGTTGTATACCGATTGTCCCCACGAGCCGTAAGCGTTTGATCCCTGGCGCGTCGCCGCGGAAGCTCCCGTGTACGGGTTGTAGGCCTCACCGGCAGCGCGGCTGCCGTAGGGCGTCGAAACTGTGGCCCCACGAGCGTAGGTCCCGGTGGTCGGGTTGTAGCCTGCTCCCCAATGCGCGCTGCCATACGGTCCGTATGCTGAACCTCCCCACCCGTAAGCCCCCGTGTATGGGCTGTAGTAGGTGTGATACCCATAAGTCGCTGCATACGGATAGTAGAAACCGCCATATACATAAGGCGGGTAATACCATCCCGTTCCGCTGCACACAATGGCTCCCACTGCAGCACCGGCGATGAACGCCCCCATGTAGCCGGCGGTGTAGCTGGCCGTCACTGCGCCGTTCGACGCTGGCACCTGGGTCACGTAGGTCACGTTGTACACCGGCGAGCTGGGCGGAATAGTGTAGATGACCTGCGGCACGCTCTGGGCCACCTGCCACGGCCCCTGAGCACTGAACGAGACGAACCACGCGCCCTGATAGCACAGGTAGTATTCGTTCCCTACCTGAATCACTCGGTTGGGCGTGTTAACCGCGTAGTACATCGTGGTCCCTTCGATCGGCTGGAACTGCGGCTGGCCGGCGTAGCTAACCTTGACTTCATTGGCGGCCGCAGGCGTCACCGTCGCGGTGGTTGGAATCTGGGCGATCAGCACTGCATCCTCAGCCTGTGGCGTCCCCGGCACCGACGCCAGCACATTGCTGGCGGGACTGCTCGGCGGGATTTGCTTAAAGTCGGGAGGGAGGCTGTAGGTGGCGAACGTCCAGGGCCCCACGATGGGCGCCGTGCTGGTGAACCAGCGGCCCGAGGCTAGGAAGTAATACGCTCCTGTGGGCCCGTACTTGAATACCGGACTGCCGGTATTTGAGGCGTAGGAGAGCTGCGTGCCCGGGATGGGCGTCCACTGCGGCCGCCCGTTAAACACCACGATCTCCGCCGGCGTGCTGCTGAAATACACAACCGGATAGCTGGATCCACTGCCCGCCGGTGGCGGAATGAACCCCTTCAGCGTGGTGAAGTTCTGGTTCTGCGGCACCTCCGACATCCCCGCGGGCAGGTTAGTGGTTGGCGTCCAATTGGCTTGCAAACTCGTGCTGGTGAGCCAGCCCTTGCTGTCAAACAGGTAATACCGCGAGCTGCCCTGCTCCACAAACAGCGGCCAGTTGGCGTTGACCACAAACTGCAGGTTCGTGTTGGCAATCGGCGCAGTCGTGGGCGTGCCATTCACCAGCAGAAGAATGGCCGGCTTGAAGCTGATGAAAATGGTCGGCGGATCGTTTTTCAGCGACGTTGTGGCGGGCGGAGTCTTAGTCTTCTGCACACTCGCCGCCAGCCGGTCCAGCGAGATACTCATGGTGGCCGATGGATTGACGAAGGTCCGCAGCAACTGGTCCATCTGCGAGGTGGTCGCTGCATCCAGTGACGGAAAATAGATGCTGGTAATCGTTGGATTGCTGAGCAGGACGATGTGCTCGTCCACGTTCGTCGCCGATTGCATTTGAACGGTTACGACTCCGACGTGGCTCTTGCCGCCGGTCGGTGTCAAGGTGAAGGCCATGCGCGCATCCACCTGCTGGTAGTTCTTCCAGTCGTCAACCTGCGGCTGGTAGAGCACCAGCGTACCACCGGGCTTGGTCAGGGTGCGCGGCCATCCCTCGTCCTGAGCGAAGCCCAGCACCGTAGCAAACACCAGAAGGGTCAACAGAAACAACCGAAACTTGCGCAATTGAATACCAGACATTAAATCAACCTCTACTCGCTACGCCGCAGCGCTGCGAACCGATTTTCTCCTACGCTAACCGACAGGGCGGCCACAGTGGAACTATCAACTTTCATAGCAGGGCGGTGAAAAGTTCTCAGTCGTCCACGCGCCAGCCACTTCCTGTCAGATGGAGATTTACCATCACATGTTATGGAAAGAACACGGGATTTGGCTAGTGTGTGCACCCAGCCTGTCTCGCTAGGAGGTCATCCGGCGCTTGATGGCGTATTCCAGCAGCTCTGCGTTGGTCTTGACCCCCAGGACCTCCATCATGCGGTACTTGTGAAAAGCGACGGTGCCCGGCTTGAGGTCGAGCTCGGAGGCAACTTCCTTCATGGACATTCCTTCGGCCAGCAACTGCAGGATCTCGCTCTGTCGCTTGGTAATTTCCCTCAGTTCGCCCCGGGCTCTTCCCTGGCGGATCAGGAAGGTGACCGTCTCTTTGGCGATCAGAGGTGAAAGATAGGACTCGCCCCGTACCACCTTGCGAATCGCGGTCACCAGCTCTTCGGCGGCCGACTGCTTCAAGACGTAAGCGGAAGCCCCTCGCCGGAAGGCCTCGGCGGCAACTTCGGCGGCGCTGTTCATAGTCATGAATACCAGCTTGGCGAACGGCAGCTTCTGCCGGATTTGCTCCGCTGCGTCCAGCCCATTCAGGTGGGGCATGGCGATGTCCAGCAGAACCAGGTCCGGCTTGAGCGCCACCGCGGTCTTGACCAGGGTCCGGCCGTCGGTGACGATGCCGACCACTCGGAACTCCGGCTCCAGCAGGCCCTTGCAGCCCTCCGCCACCATCTGATGATCGTCGGCAATCAACACGCTTGCCGAGGGTCTACGCTCCATGGGAATTTTCTCTCCTTGGTTGACTTCGCCCCCGGTCAGCTCTTTTCTGTCGCCTGCTATTATTCTGCCCGCAACGGTCTGAAAAAGCCAGAACGCGTCCGGCCTTGGGAACACGTGCAGTCTGATTGCCGCGTCCCGTCAGGGGCGACGCGTAGGGGAGAAACCTCGCCCCCAAAATACAACTGGCGTCGCCCGCAGGCGACGCCAGATGAGTTTCTACAGTTAGTGTTGCTTGTTACTTGTTGCCGCCGAAAGTGAAATTCACGCCCGCCACATACTTGAAGTTGTTCTGGCTGGCGGAGGCACCGGCAATGTGGTTGGAGCCGAAGTGGGTGTACAGATAGTCCACTTCAACGGGACGCAACTGAATGGTCTTGGTGATCGGGATGTCCAGGCCCACCCCGTACTCCATCGCAAATCCATTATTGCTGCCGCTGCCCGAAGCACATCCACCCTCTAACTTGCAGATGTTGGCATCGAGATTGGTATGCGCGGCGCCAAACAGGGCCTCGCCGAAGGGCTGCAGTTTGCCGGAGTGCTTCTTAATCTGCGGTCCGAACATGTAGGTAAACAGGTTGCCGCTCGCATTCCCCAGGAACTGCCCGTTGTCAGTCACCTTCACGCCGCTGCCCTGGGTGTAGCCCATGAAATCGGCCTTGATCCCAAGAAGAGGGGTGAAGTTGTAAACGAAAGCGCCGCCGCCACCGAATACGTTGAAGCTGGTGATGGCCGCCTGGTTAGGATGAACGTTAACGAACGAAAAACCCACCGGGACTTCAAACTTGGGGTACTCGTCCTGCGCGAACATGGTCACGCTAAGTAAGAATACGAACCCGAGTAACAGAATCAGCTTGTTTTTCACTGCTGGAATCTCCTCTAACTCTCCTAGAATTTTTCCCGCCCTGGTTAACATCTCGCCCCGGACAACTGGCAACCCCAACGCTTTCCGCAGGACTTGCCACCATCGTACCGGTCATGCAACCGGGCAGAAACTGCCAAAACTGCGAGTGCCGTACTGTAAAAATGCAGAACTTGGGCCTGCTATTGGGATTTGGCCGTCGTGCTGAATTCCTACTTTCTACCGCTCTCGGTGCGAACCTGACCCTAGACACAGAACCAACTTTCAGCCCTGGGCCTGATGGCTAGGCTCTCTCACCCGCATCCAATTAACCGGATAGTTATATACTCTCACAGGAGCACCGGAAATGGCAAATCACGACCAGCACTTTTTCTCCTGGGGGTACCATCCTTGTCACTCCCTAAGTGACGAATACATAAGGGCTTGGTCAACTTCCCAGTGGCAATATCCGGTGCATTTTTCTGTGACAAGAATTGGACTGCGCCAGGCCGAGCGGCCATCTCAAGCGGCGGGGCCCGACTATGTCAGTCTGCACCTGGCCACGGCCGGGGCTAAGGTCGGACCGTTACGGCTTGATGGCGGGTAGCTGGGAGGCAATCTGCACATTGAACAGGTAGTCCAGTCGCCGGTCTAACTGCATGAACAGAGCGGCTTTAGTACCCGGCAGCACCTGCTGGAAGCGGGGCAGATACTGCATCCGCACACTGATGATGGTCTGGTCGGCATCGGCCAGCAACTTAACGATGCTGTCGGCTTCGTCGGCGGTCAGCGTCGTGTAGAGCCGGGTGTACTGCTTCATGAGCCCGAAGCGGGTGTCGTTGATTTTGCGGACCTCGGCGGCATATTGACTATAGAGTGGCCAGAACCCCGCGGCCTCGCTATCGGTCAACTGCATGTTCTTCGTAATCAGCTGCTTAGCCTCGGCCTGCAGATTTCTCCGCAGCAGTGCTACATCCTGGTCGTTTACCGTAGGCAGCGGTGTGCTATAGGTCTGCGCGGGCAGCGGGTTACCCTGCATCAGGATCGAAAGCGCGAAGACCGCGCCCGCCACGAAGGATCGGGTCAGCATCACTCCTCCTCGTCGGTCTTCGGCTCGGGTGGGCCGGGACTTAGCCTGGACAAGACATTCCGGGAGTACTTTGGGCGCCGGGGCCCCGGTGGGTACAGCCGGGACTTGGAGCCGTGGACCCAATGGGACGCCATTCGCCGCCCAAAGCCCTCCAGAGCTTAGTCGAAGACCCCGCGCTTGCTTCTCCTACTGCTTTATCACCGGGATCAGGGACATCATCTGCATGTCAATCAGCGCGGAAAGCCGGCGATCGAGCTGGTAGAACAGGGCCGCCTTCTTCCCCGGCAACACGGCCTCGAACTTGGGCATCCACGACACCCGCGTATTGATGAACGCCTGGTCCATCGCTCCCCACCGCTTCACCAGACTCAAGGCCTGCGCGTCGGTCATGGTGTCATAGTTCTGGGCATACTCTTTGATAAGCGCGACCCGCGCATCCGCATTCTTCCTGACATCCTGCATGTAGGCATCGTAAACCGGCCAGAACTTGGTGGCTTCCGCGTCGGTCAACGGCAGGTTGGCGGCAATGATCTGCTTCCTCTGTGAGCGGATGTCCGCCCTCAGCATCTGGATGTCCTGGTCACTGACGGCTGGAGTCGAAGACTGTTGCGACTGCTGTGCGGGCTGCTGCGCCAGCATGGCAACGGGCAAGACCAGGGCGCTGGCAAGAATCAGTACTGCGGTTATACCCCGATTCAACACTTTTTTTCTCCTGAGTTTGAGCTGTTTACTGCGAGTTGTGACTTGTCCGCTCCTGCCAGCTTACCACCTCCATGGCGACCAGGCGGGCGATCAGCACCGCCAGATAGATCTGCCCGGTCAGGGCCTCGCCTATCGCCAGGGTGCGCGCGATGGGACGCACCGGCGTAATGTCCCCGTAGCCTACGGTGCTAAGGGTTATATAGCTGAAGTACACCCAGTCGAGCACGCTGGGGATTTCGCCCTGGGGGAGATTGAACGACCCTGGATTTAGAAGCCCCGTGAGATGGTAGGCGTGGGCCCAACCCACCCCAAACAGCAGATAAACCGCGATTGCACCCTGAAGCCGGTATGAGTTGACCGGTCCCGCGCGGAAGACCTGCGCCAGCAGGACGAGGCAGATCACCAGGATTGCGGTTACAGACCACGCGCCCGCCCACACTTGCAACGCGAGGGTCGGGGTGAAGTACGCCATCCAGCGCACGGCTAACGTGGCGCTGCCCACAAAGGCGGTCAACCCGAACAGCCAGGCCCGTCCCCACGCAAGAGCAACTCCGGAAGTCAGCAGGAACGAAAAGCAGAAGTCGCTGTACCGTATCTCATCGTTCTTCCCAAATCCCAGCGAAGGAAGAACGAGGCCGAGGGTAACCAGCAGGGCAAGAAAAATGCCCAGATTGGCCTGCGATTGCCAGCTCTGCTTGATCAGGGCGCGGGCCTTGTCGCGTGCTACGCCCCGCCCCAGAGGATTTTTCGCCATGTATGCCATCCCGAGTTCGCCCTCGCTGTGCGTTCACTCCCATGGCCGGTCAGCCCCTGCCTGAGCGGTCGCACCCATCTTCCGTCCAGCAATGGTAGCGATGCCCATCCTGCTTTTCCACTGAAAAAGTACCAGTTTTCTCCTGAAGAATCGGCAGGGTGAAGCCGGCGCCGCGCATGCCTCCAGCCTCAGCCGCGGAAAAAGGGGGTTGCCTGCGATCGCCGTCAAGGTAAACTGACCGTCTCTACTTCTCTGCTGTACCAAGGAGGCCCGTTTATGCCGGAATCCGCTGGAGGCGCCAACATTGAGGTCGCCCATCACCTCGGCGAGCACGCTGAGCACGCCGAGTCTCGCGCCCACAAGATTCTGGAGATCGTCGAAGCCATCGTGCTGGCCACGGTTGCCATCTCAACCGCCTGGAGCGGTTACCAGGCGGCCCTTTGGACTGGCAAGCAGGCAGAATCGTACGGACTGGCCAGCCGGTATCGCGTTGAGGCTGAAGGAGCCTCAACCTTCGCCAATCAGGAGCGTTTGTACGACGCATCCACCGTCGTCGAGTGGCTGAAGGCCGAAGCCACCGGACAGAAGAAACTTTCCGACTTGTTTGAGCGGCGCTTTCTCCCCGAGTTTCGCCCCGCCTTTGAGTCGTGGAAGAAGACCGATCCGCTCAATAATCCCAACGCTCCTCCGGGACCATTCTTTATGCCCGAATATCGCAGCGCCAAGGCGGAGGAGGCTGCCAATCTCAGCGAACAGGCTGCGGAAACTTTCGAGCGTGGCGATCAGGCGCGCGAACACTCCGACCAATACGTGCGGGTGACCGTAACTCTGGCCACCGTGCTGTTGCTGATGGCCATCAGCCAGCGCTTCAAGGTTCGCGGCGTGCGGATTGCGCTGGCCGTGGTGGCCATCCTGCTGCTGTGCGGACCGATCTATCGCATTATCTTTATCCTGCCACGAGCGTAGCCAGGCTATGCAAGACAAAACGGCGGCGCAAGTGATAGGGGCAGCCCGCGAGGGCCGCCCCGTTGTTGTAACTGCGCGTTATTCAGCCGCGCTGTTGTTTCGCGTAGCTGCCTGCAGTTTCTGAATATCGGCCGGCGTCAGTTGCGGGCGGCCTATCGCCAGTGTCAGCTTGTTGAGTTTGCCGGTGAAGGCAAACGGCGTCTTTGTCGGCGGCGACGCCAATCAGTGGGAGCCCAACCTGTTTCGCGGCACCTCCGCCATCTACCCCCCTATGTGGGGCATCCCGGCTGGAACCTCACCACTGCCATGGCGGATGATGCCATCACCTACATGCGGCGACTCCAGGCTGTGAGCCCTGACCAGCCATTCTTTATCTACTATGTGCCGGGTGGGACCCATGCGCCGCACCATCCCACGCCGGAGTGGATCCAAAAAATCGGCGACATGCACCTGTTTGACCAAGGCTGGGACAAGCTACGCGACCAGATTTTCGCCAATCAGAAAAAGCTAGGGGTGATTCCACCCGACGCCAAGATGACACCCTGGCCCAGTGATCTGCTCAAGCACTGGGACCAGCTGACACCTGACGAGAAAAAGATGTTTCTGCGCCAGGTGGACGTCTTTGCCGCTTACGTTGCCTACACTGACCACGAGATCGGCCGTGTGATCCACGAAGTCGAAGACGAGGGCAAGCTCAACGACACGCTGATCATCTATATCAATGGCGACAACGGTAATAGCGCCGAAGGCACGTTGCTCGGCACGCCCAACGAAGTGGCGATGTTCAACCAAGTCATGGTGCCTGTTGACGTGCAACTGAAGTACTTCTATGACGCCTGGGGATCAGACCAAACTTACCCGCACATGGCGGTGCCATGGACGTGGGCCTTTGACACGCCCTTCTCCTGGACCAAGCAGATCGCTTCACACTTCGGGGGTGTGCGCCAGGGCATGGCTATCTCGTGGCCCGGACATATCACCGACACGGGAGGTATCCGCAACCAGTTCTGCCACATCATCGACATCGTGCCCACTATTCTGGAGGCGACCGGCATACCCGATGAGCGAAGCCACATCTTGCGTCCCGGGACGTGAGCTTTGGGCGCAGAACAAACTCGGGTGAGGCGCTTATTGTAGTGCTGCCTGAGGTTCCCGGTAACTGGCAGAGATGCTAGTCGGGGTGACAAAAACCTACGAGCACAGCGGGGCAGAAGGCAGCGCTGGATGGGGCAGCCCTTGCGAGCTGCCCGATAGTTCAGGGTGGACTACCTTAATACGGATATCTCTTCGGTTGTTTGCCTGGCCGGAGCGAGCATGATGAGCACGACACCGATGACAAGCAGCACGGCCACGCCAATCAGTTCTACCAGCGCGATCATGTTGCGGAATGCCTGCCATCCCATAACAACACCGTGAGCCAGACTCGACCATGCGGTAAACGAAATCAGGCTGCGATTCGCCGCTGGGTTGCGTACGGCGAGCAGCAGGAAGACGCCGAGTGTGACATACAGACTCAGCATCATCGCCAGCGCAGGCTCTTGCCGCAGAAATGTGATCATGGGATAAACGGTAGCTAAAAAGAGCACTCCCACAACGCCCAACACGATCTTCAGCGCCCGTTCTCGGTTCACTGTGCCCTCCCGAAGCAGGGGCAGCCCGTGTGAGCTGCTCTGTCTGGCGATAAACCTACGGCGTGTAATTGCAGGCTGCGTCGAAGCCGCAGCCCAGGTAAACGTTTCCGAATTCATCTAAGGTGAGGTGCTTGAGGCCGGCTGGCGTGGCTTTTCGAACGTCGAACACAAGGTCCTTGTCGAGCGTTTTCACCTCGTACTTCCATCCTGGCGGCAGCTTCTTCAACTTGCTGCCAAGCTGCGGAAGCTGCTCATACGTAAGGCTGGGGTCTTCTATGTTCGTGTACGCCTGCATGACATACACCTTGCCTTCCGGCGCGCGAGGCACGAAGGCCGGGTTGCCCTTCTTAAACACCCACTTCGAAAACTGATTGTTGGTCAGGGGTTGGTAGGGAGTCTGGGCTGCCTTTCCTGCCGCTTCCAAGTCCGCCACCGACATTTTGGCCACCCAGGTCGCTTTGATTCCCGAGAAATCGTAAGTTTGCCCCGCGGCATACACGTACAACTCGTCCACGACCCACCATTTCCGGGCGGTGGGCTTGTTGGGATTCAAGAAGACCATGGATGCGCCCAGAGGCGCGGCGACCTTCTTGGGATCCAAAGACGCGAAGGTCTCCGCCGGGCAACCGCTATCGGGGCCTGTAGTGCCGGTGGAGTTGTAGCATTCCAGATCGGTACTCGGGGCAATCTTGCCGAACCCGACATAGACTTCGCAGAATGCGTAATTGCGCGCCTTGGTGTAGCTCATGACTTCACCCTTGATGGCGCCGGGCTTGAGTTTGGTGTCCTGCGCCAAGCTGAAGCCGCGCCCTTTCAAAAAACCGATCCCAACAAATCAGCACTAACTATTGCGCCACCGTCACCGCCGGGGGCTTCCAAGTGCCGTCCCCCGGCGGCAGAATCGACGGCGCCGGCGGCTCCTTCGGCCAGTACAAACGCATCACCATGTAAATCGCGCCGTTGGGCGCGGGCAGCC
>Ga0335083_10002407_pt1 | contig 24701 bp, 22 predicted proteins | sample Lox_Sample_42_FD_206716 | JGI IMG/M metagenome (GOLD analysis project Ga0335083, IMG submission 206716) | Soil microbial communities from Loxahatchee National Wildlife Refuge, Florida, United States - Lox_Sample_4.2 | ecosystem: Environmental > Terrestrial > Soil > Wetlands | place: USA...
CCTGCAGATCCTGCATTACCTGCCAGGCCAGGAATACGAGCCGCATTTCGACTGGTTCGACCCTACCCAACCCGGCTTTGCGGCTGTCACGGCCCGCGGCGGCCAGCGCATCGCCAGCGTGGTGATGTACCTCAACACGCCCGACGAAGGCGGCGGCACGGGCTTCCCGTCCATCGGTCTCACGGTGACGGCGCTGCGTGGTTCGGCCGTCTATTTCGCGTACGAGACTGGCGACCAAGCCTCGCTGCACGCCGGCCTGCCGGTGATCAAGGGCGAAAAATGGATTGCTACCAAGTGGTTGCGAGAGCGGCCCTACCAAGCCTGAGCCCCTGGAATCGCGCTGCCGGAGCCTGAATTGCGGCTCGGCGGGACAGCGTCGACTGCTGCGATGCACCACCTTTTGCCGTATCCTTCCCAGTCTTTGCTTTTGACTACGCCAAGGACACGCCCATGGGTCTGCACCTCGTCTCCGCCGGCCGCAAGGTTCCGGACGAAATCAACGTCATCATCGAAATCCCCAAGGATGCCGAGCCCGTCAAGTACGAGGTCGAGAAGGAAAGCGGCGCGATCTTCGTCGACCGCATCCTGTCCACGCCGATGCGCTATCCGTGCAACTACGGCTACGTGCCGGGCACGCTGGGCGGCGACGGCGATCCGCTGGACGCACTGGTGATCCTGCCGTTGCCGCTGGTGCCGGGCTCGGTGATCCGTTGCCATCCGGTGGGCATGCTGAAGATGACCGACGAAGCCGGCAGCGACGAGAAGCTGGTGGTAGTGCCGGTGGAAAAGATCTTCGCCGGTTACGCGCACATCAAGGATATCAAGTCCGTATCCGGCCACTGGCTGGAGCGCATTGGCCACTTCTTCGAGCACTACAAGGATCTGGAGAAGGGCAAGTGGGTGAAGCTGGAAGGCTGGGTCGGCGCCGATGAAGCGAAGGCCGAGATCACTTCCGGTATCACACGCTACGAAGCCGACAAGAAAGCTTGATCGTTCTTAAGAAAACGCGCCGCCTTCGGGTGGCGCGTTTTTTTGTGCCTCATTCCGACGTGCTTGCCGACGCATCCTGCACTTGGGAAGACGAAGCGACGGGTTGTGGCGTGCCGAACATCGTCATCCACCACATCAGCATGCACACCAGCAGCACTGCGATGGACAGGGCCGTCAATACGGCCCGCAGGATCACGTGCCCTTGCCGGGCCACATGGTTCGACATCCGCATGATGCCTCTCCCGTTGGACAGCTCGAACCGATAACGCGGCAGCAAACGAACCGCTGACTCAGCCCTTGCCTGGTTTCTTCGCTGGCGGCCGCGCCTTGGCGGGCTTGGCCGGCTCACCTTTCTTGCCGAGGTTGTCCAGCAGCGTCGCAAGATCCTCCGCATGCTCTTCCTCAACGGCGAGGATCTCTTCCATCAGGCGCCGCGTGGTGGGATCGGAGGGACCGATGTAGTTGACGATCTCGCGATAACTGTCGATGGCGATACGCTCGGCCACGAGATCTTCCTTGAGCATATCAACCAAGTCTTCGCCTTCCACATAGTCGGAATGGCTGCGCGTGAGCAAGCCTTCGGGCGACAGGTTTGGCTCGCCGTCCAGCTGCGTGATGCGCTCGGCGATCCAGTCGGCGTGCTGCTGCTCTTCGTTCGCATGCTCGAGGAACTCGGCCGCTACGCTCTTGGCGTGAATGCCCTTGGCCATGTAGTAGTGGTATTTGTAGCGCAGCACGCACACGATTTCGGTGGCCAACGCCTGGTTGAGCAGCTTGATCACGGTTTCGCGATCGCCGTTGTAACCCGCGGTGATCGCACCTTTGTCAATGTGTTCGCGGGCGCGCTTGCGGATGTTTTCTATGTCGCTGACAAATGGCTTCGATGCCATGGCGTGCCTCCGTCGGAATGGCTGGGCAATGGCAGTAACCGTAGGTCGCGCTACGCGAAACGCAGGTGAAAAACCCGCAATCTGCGCAGCGCTACACTGCCCTCATGAAGCTCAACATTCATCCCGCGACGCCGGAACGCTGGAACGCGCTGGAAGATCTGTTCGGCCGCCAGGGTGCGTGCAACGGTTGCTGGTGCATGTATTGGCGCATCGGCAGTCTGTATCACCGGCGTCCGCGCGAAGAGAACAAAGCTGCGCTGCGCGACATCGTCGAACAGGGGCCGCCGCCCGGGTTGCTCGCTTTCGATGGCGAACGGGCCGTGGGTTGGTGCCAACTCACGCCGCGTGCCGATCTGCCGTGGCTCGATGGTGGCAAGGCGCGCATCGCGGTCGATGCCGTCCCTGTCTGGTCCATCTCCTGTTTCTATGTTCGGCGCGGCTATCGCAACAAGGGCGTCACCCGTGCGCTGATCAAGGCGGCCGTCGATGCCGCGCGCCGGGCCGGTGCACCAGCGATCGAGGCGTATCCGTGGGACACCACGGAGCACAACATCGGCGCCTTCACGGGGATCGCATCAACCTTCGTGCGTGCGGGTTTCAAGGAAGTCGCACGCCATCAACGCAACAGGCCGATCATGCGGCGTCGTTTCCGTTCGTCTCGTCAGCGCGACACATCCGTGTAATGCGAGGCGGCTGCGATGCGTCCTTCGACGACGAAGGACGCGTCGCGCCGAATTCACCTCGTTGCGAAACGATCGGCACGTTCCCGCGTGGACTGGATGCCAGCAAGCACATCGTCGATGAGTGCACCATGCCTGCGCCACTTGCCGGGTGACGGTTCGCTGACCGTGTAGCGCGAGAGCGGCAGCGTCCCATCGAGTTTCTGATCCCAACCGAGCCCCAGCGACCGGCACAGCAAGGCCACTTCGCGCGACGGATCGGCAAGGAACGCGTCGTAGCGTATCGCGTGCACACGATCGGCCGGCAGGGTCTCCAGGTCGTCCAGCAGGATGCGCGTGGTGGCTTCCCACTGCGCGGCGACGATCTCCTGCAAGGGACGTCCATTGAGGTCGCGCCATCCCGGCACCAGCAACAGCGACCACGGCGTGCCTTTCCATCCGGGCAGCTTGGGGTACGTGCCGAAGCGACCGGACTCCCACGCTTCGATCATGCTGCTCAGCGTTTCGCGCGGGTCGCGGTAGAGATAGACGAAATGTGCCTCGGGGAATACGCGCGCGAGGAACGGCACGCGCAACGCGTTCTTCGGTGTCTTCTCCAGCATGCGCACCGGCCCGCGCACCGGCGCCTTGCCGTCGCGATCGCGCAGTTCGGAAAAAAACCGTTGCCGCAGCTGTTCGATGATGGCACGCGTGGCAGCCGAGGCATCGAGCCGGTTTGAATCGAAACCGCGCTGCCCGGGCGAAAGTTCCGGAATGCCCTCGATCAACGCGTGGCTTTCGCGGCCGATGGTGAAAAGGCCCGGCGCGCGTGACAGGGTCTCGAACAACAGCGTTGATCCCGCGCGCGGCGAGGACAGGATGAAGACGGGCCGCTCGAACTGAGGATCGGCCTGCGGTTTGGGTGGCTTCACTTCAAACGAGGCTGCACCCGTCATGATCGGTGCCTGCCGAAGCGGCGACACCGGCACCGCAGGGGGCGCAAGCGATGAGGCGGTGCCAATGGACTGCCGCAGCTCCGAGCCCTCAGGAATGGCGCCCGTACCTTTGCGATCCTTGATCGCCACGGAGAACACCATCAGCCGCATCGTACCGAGCAGCGAGGCGTCGTTGACCAGGCGAAGCGCGGCACCGTCGCTGGCCAGCCATTGCTCGTAGGTGTTCAGCGTTTGCCGGAACGCAGGCCAGCCGGCAGGGTCCGTGCCGAATTCGGCCCACAATGCCTGCCACGCATTGAAGAAACGTCCGGTTATCTGGTGCGCCTGCTCCAGTAGCGGGCTCGGCCTGGTTTCGCGCAACAGGAAGCCGATGTGCTCGCGCAATTCCCACGGCGACATCACCACGGGAAGGTTCACCGATTCGAAGCGCAGCGGCGGCGTCGCGTCCATCGACGGCTCGATGAGCTCCGCCTGCCAGCCATCCGGCGCGGCATGGCCAGGCATGCGACCGAGCCGCACATATTCGCTGAAGTCGTCGCTGCCCACGGTGTCGGCCACCAGGTGGATGCGCTCGTCGTCATTGGCGTTGATGACGCGATGCATCCGCCAGGTGTCGAAGATCCAGCATTCGCCCGGCGCCATGTTCACTTCCGCCTCGCCGCACATGAAGCGCACGGAGGGCTTGGTAAGGATGGGCACGTGCACGCGCGCCCTGGCGCGCCAGTAGTAGTTGACGTCGAAGTGCGGCGACACCTCGGCCTGGCCGGTGAGTTTCATCAGCCGCGAGCGGCCCCACACACCGCCGATCCTGGACATCACCTGCCGCAGGTAAGGACTCTGCAGCAGGTAGGACGTGGGGCGCATCGGCCCGGAAAACGAGTCGTTGTCCGGGTCGCCTTCGGCCGATACCAGCGGCAACCAGAGGTTGCCGGGGTATTTCTGCGGATGCTCCCGCCAATGCTCCGGCCCGAATCCCGCTATCTCACGTGCTAACGCCGAGGCGTCGAACTGCAAAGGCAACTGGATGAACGGGACGGGCAATTTCACGAATCGGCCTTCACTCGTTTTTGTACAGCTGCGCTCCGGCTGCGCGGAATTCGGCGGATTTCTCCGCCATGCCGGCGTCGATGGCTTCCTGCTCGCCCACGCCGTGTTCCGCGGCGTAGTCGCGCACATCCTGCGTGATTTTCATCGAGCAGAACTTGGGACCGCACATGGAGCAGAAGTGTGCACTCTTGTGCGCGTCCTTGGGTAGGGTCTCGTCGTGGAATTCCTGAGCCTTCTCAGGGTCCAGGCCCAGGTTGAACTGGTCTTCCCAGCGGAACTCGAAACGCGCCTTGGAAAGCGCGTTGTCGCGTACCTGCGCTCCGGGGTGGCCCTTGGCCAGGTCAGCGGCGTGGGCTGCGATCTTGTAGGCGATGATGCCGTCACGCACGTCCTGCTTGTTGGGCAGGCCCAGGTGCTCCTTGGGCGTCACGTAGCAGAGCATGGCGGTGCCGAACCAGCCGATCATCGCCGCGCCGATGGCGGAGGTGATGTGGTCGTAGCCTGGCGCAATGTCGGTGGTCAACGGCCCCAGCGTGTAGAACGGCGCCTCGTGGCACTTCTCCAGCTGGCGGTCCATGTTCTCCTTGATGAGATGCATGGGCACGTGGCCGGGGCCTTCGATCATCACCTGCACGTCATGCTTCCAGGCGATCTGGGTCAGTTCGCCCAGCGTATCGAGTTCACCGAACTGCGCGGCGTCGTTGGCATCGGCAATGCAGCCGGGGCGCAGGCCGTCGCCGAGGCTGAAGGACACGTCATACGCCTTCATGATCTCGCAGATGTCTTCGAAGTGCGTGTAGAGGAAGTTTTCCTTGTGGTGCGCCAGGCACCACTTGGCCATGATCGAGCCGCCGCGCGAGACGATGCCGGTGACGCGCTTGGCGGTCAGCGGTACGAAGCGCAGCAGCACGCCGGCGTGGATGGTGAAGTAATCCACGCCCTGCTCGGCCTGCTCGATCAGCGTGTCGCGGAAGATTTCCCAGGTGAGGTTTTCGGCGACGCCGTCGACCTTTTCCAGCGCCTGATAGATCGGCACCGTGCCGATCGGCACCGGCGAGTTGCGGATGATCCACTCGCGCGTCTCGTGGATGTGCTTGCCGGTGGACAGGTCCATCACGGTGTCGCCGCCCCAGCGGATCGACCACACCAGCTTCTCCACTTCCTCGGCGATGCCGGAGGACACTGCTGAGTTGCCGATGTTCGCGTTGATCTTGGTGAGGAAGTTGCGGCCGATGATCATCGGCTCCGCTTCCGGGTGATTGATGTTGGCCGGGATGATCGCGCGGCCGCGTGCCACTTCATCGCGCACGAATTCCGGCGTGATCAGCTTCGGCAGCGCCGCGCCGAACGACTGGCCCGGGTGCTGGTTGAGCAGCGCGCTGGCGTGCAGCGCCTCGATGCGCTGGTTTTCGCGGATGGCGATGTATTCCATCTCGGGCGTGATGATGCCCTGGCGCGCGTAGTGCATCTGGGTGACGTTGGCGCCCGCCTTGGCGCGACGCGGCGCATGCGTGGCGGTGAAGCGGAACGCATCGAGCTTCGGGTCGGCAGCGCGCTGGCGGCCGAAGGCGGAGCTCAGGCCCGTCAGCTGCTCGGTATCGCCGCGCTCGGCAATCCAGCCAGCGCGCAGGGCCGGCAGGCCGGTGACCAAGTCCACCTTGTAGTCGGTGTCGGTGTAGGGACCGGACGTGTCGTAGACGGTGATCGGCGGGTTCGCCTCGCCGCCGAACAGGGTCGGCGTCTGCGCCTGGCAGATCTCGCGCAGCGGCACCTTCAGGTCGGGGCGGCTGCCCTGCACATGGATCTTGCGCGAACCCGGGATCGGGCGCGTCACGGCTTCGGAGAGTTCCTGCGCGGCGCGCGCGAGGTCGGTGGGCAGGGCATTCATCGGCGTGTGTCCGTCCGGGTCGAGGCGATGTCCCCTAGGGGACGTGCTTTTGTTGGGGTCCGCACGTGGGGTGTGCGGGGCGATGCGAAGGGATCGCATACAAGCAACAGAAGCGACGGCGCCGGACGCACGGACTCAAGTGCCGTGCGGCGAAGCTCCCTACAGCGGTACTAGCCGCATCAGGTTCGAAGGGACTCTCTCAGCCGGCTGTTGCCGGCACCCCCGCTTCAAGGAAGCTATTTGAGCACGAAGCGGGGTCGGCCGCGAGTGCGACCGCAGCAAGCGGCTGCGGTGGAACTCAGCGCGGCAGGTAGGCGCGCAGGAACATCTCCACGCCATCGCGGGCGGTCTGTTCCAGTTCCACGGCGTAGGACTGCGCGCACTCCTCACAACCGAACATGCGGCGCATCAGCATCTCGCCCTTGATCAGCGAGATCAGCTGGCCAGCGGCGCGCGCGATGTTGGGAATATCCAGCTTGCCGTCGTCAACGGCCTGCTGCAGCAACCGTTTCATGAGCGCATGGCCACGCTCCGGGCCTTCCTCCCACAGCAACTTGCCGTAGCGGGGATTGCCCTGGCGGCAATCGCTGAGGATGGCGCGGAAGGTGCCCACGTTCTGCACGTCGCAGTCGAGGCGCACATGGTGCAGGGCGATGCGTTCCAGGGTTTCGCGGATGGGCTCGTCGGATACGTACTGGTACGTATCTTCGGGCAGCAGATCCTGTATGCGGGCTCGGATCACCTCGCGGAACAGGTTGTCCTTATCGCCGAAGTGGCTGTAGACGGTGAGCTTGGACACGCCGGCCTCGGCTGCCACGGCGTCCATGCTGGTGCCGGCAAAGGCGTTGCGGATGAACAGGGCCTTGGCGGCCTCCAGGATCGCCGCGCGCTTTTCCATGTCCTTGGGACGGCCGGGCCCCTGAGGCTTGGTTTGCGGGATCGTGCTCATGATTAATTACACCTTCACAAAATGGCTTCACAAACGGATAACAGGCGTTTAGTATACGCGGCGGTTTAGTATTTTTCCATGGCCACGATACACGGCTTCCCTCATGTCCACCACTATCGCAGAACTTTCCCTCAGTCCGGCCTACCGGCTCGCCCAGCGCGCCGTGGCCAGCTGGCTTGAGCGAGGCCAGGCGGGAGCTCGCCAGGCGGCCTTCGCGGCTCGCGCGGCACTGGCCAGCCTGGACACGGTCGAGCGCAGCCGTCTGGCGCGCTGGCTTGCCTGGCTGGCCGTGGCGGCCCACAGCCGGGGCGAAGAGTCGCCCCAGGCGCGCGTGGGCCGTCTTGACGCCTCCTTGCATCAAGCCATGGAAGATGCCCTCGCAAGATTGCCCGCGGGCATGCTCGGCAGCACACCGAAACTGTACCGCCGTAGCGCCTGGGTGTCCGCGGACACCGCGCCACGCATGACTTCCGTCAACCGCGCGCGATGACTTCCGGCACTTCGTAGCGCCTGGACCAGGCCGCAGGCTTTGCACATTGTCGGAAGATGGCTAAGCGCTTATGCTTTTTAGCCTTTTTTCCGATCTGAACAGGACGCAAGCAAGATGGCGATGAACTTCGAACAGGCGCGGGTCAACATGGTGGAAAACCAGGTGCGCCCCTGGGAAGTGCTGGATGCACGCGTACTCGACGTGCTCGGCACCGTGCGCCGCGAAGACTTCGTTGCCCCCGAGCATCGCCAGCTGGCTTTCGCCGACCTCACCCTGCCGCTGGGCCACGGCGAAGTGATGATGAAGCCGGTGGTCGAGGGTCGCGTGCTGCAGGCACTGGAGCTCACGCCGACCGACCAGGTGCTGGAAATCGGCACGGGTTCCGGTTTCCTCACCGCTTGCATGGCCAAGCTTTCGGCCGGTGTCACCAGCGTGGATATCCATGCCGATTTCATCACGGCAGCGGGCGATCGTCTGGCACGCGCCGGCATCGCCAATGTGAAGCTGGAAGTGGGTGAAGCCGTCAGCGGCTGGCAGCCGTCCGGCGTTTTCGACGCGCTCGTCGTGACCGGCGCGGTGCACCAGATTCCGCAGCGCTTCCTGTCCTGGCTCAAGCCCGGCGGCCGCCTGCTGGTGGTGCGCGGCGACTCGCCGGTGCAGCACGTGCTGCTGTTGACCCACGAGGGCAACGGCCGCTACCGCGAAGAGTCGCTGTTCGAAACCGATCTGCCGTACCTGAAGCACGCCGAACCGCCGCGCCGCTTCGTTTTCTGAACCCATTCCCCAAACATGAGGCAACCCATGCGCTTGAAGCTTCTGACCCTTGCCCTGGCCCTGTCGGCGCTCCCGCTGGCTGGCCACAGCGAGGACTTGCTGGATGCATACCGAGAAGCCCGCGCCAACGATCCGGTGCTCTCGCAGGCACAAGCCACGCGCCTGGCCACCGGTGAAAACGTCACCCAGGCTCGCGCCGTCATGCTGCCGCAGCTCAATGGCAGCTTCGGCGTGACCCAGCAGTCCACCGGCAGCAACCTCTCCAACGGCACGATCCAGGGCCAGGGGCATTCGCGCACCCGGTCGCTCTCGGCGACCCTGGACCAGTCCATCGTTGACCTGAGCCAGTGGGCCAACCTGTCGGCGGCCCATTCGCAGGCCTCGTCGCAGGACGCGACCTATGAAGCCGCGCTGCAGACGCTCTACGTCCGCGTCACCGCGGCCTATTTCAGCGTGCTCACCAGCCAGGACGCCATGGTGTTCGCCAAGGCCAACGAGGACGCCTACAAGGAGGCCTACGACCAAGCCGACCAGCGCTTCAAGGTGGGCCTGTCGGCCGTGACGGACGTCTATCAGGCCAAGTCCTATTACGAGCTGGCCAAGGCGCAGACCATCGCCGCGCAGAACACCCTCAACGACGCCAAGGAAGCGCTGACCCAGATCACCGGCAAGCCGGTGACGGATCTGAAGAAGCTGCGCGAAGACCTGCCGCTGACCGCGCCGACCCCGGCCGATCCGGACGCATGGGTGCAGTCGGCGCTGAAGACCAACGCCACCATCCAGGCCGGCCAGTACAGCGTGCAGGCGGCTGAGCACACGATCGACGCGGCGCGCGCGGGCCACCTGCCCACGCTGAGCGCCTCGGTGTCGCGTGGCAAGGACACCACCTGGTTCGAGAACGGCAGCTCCAACATCCGCGGCAATGGCGAATACGGCACCACGGTCGGCCTGCAGGTGAACATCCCGATCTTTTCGGGCGGCGCCACGCAGTCCCGGGTACGCCAGTCGATCTACCAGCGCGATGAAGCGCAGGACACGCTGGAGTCGACCCGCCGCCAGGTGGTGCGCGACACGCTGAACTTCTACCGCTCGGTGCTCGCCGGCATCAGCCAGGTGGAAGCGAACAAGGCCTCGGTGGATTCGGGCCAGAAGGCGCTGGAAGCGACCCGTGCGGGCTTCGACGTGGGCACCCAGACCATGCTGAACGTGCTCAACGCGATTCAGACGCTGACCCAGGCCGAGAGCAGCTACTCGCAGTCCCGCCACCAGTTGGTGCTGGACCAGCTGCAGCTGCGGCAGTCGGCGGGCTCGATCGACCTGAAGGACATGGAGATGGTCAACGCGATGCTGCAGTAACCCAGCAACCGCGATCCACAGGGAGGCCGGGCATGCCCGGCCTTTTTTGTGGACGGATGGACGTCTATTCCTGCAGTAGGCTGTCGACCATCCCCATCACGCGCTTCACCGCGCCACGCTCGCTGTCGAACACGATGCGCGCCACCATGCCCATGCGGTCGCGACGCGGCTCGTCGCGCAACAGTTGCAGCAACTGGTGACCGAGCTCCTCCGCGCTGCCGACGCGCGTGGCGCCGCCTTCCTGGATCAGCGTGAGGGTGATCTCCTCGAAATTGAACGTGTGCGGCCCCACCAGCACGGGCGTCGAGAGCGCCGCCGGCTCCAGCACGTTGTGCCCGCCGATCGGCACCAGGCTGCCACCGACGAAGGCCAGGTCCGACGCGGCATAGAAGGGCATCAGCTCGCCCATCGCATCGATGACGAATACCTGGTGCGAAGCCGAAGGCACCCGGTCCACGCTGCGCGTGCCGACTGCGAAACCCAGGCTGCGGGCCGAATTCTCCACCAGCTTGAAGCGTTCCGGATGCCGCGGGGCGATCAGCAACAATGCATCGGGCCAGCGCGTGAGCACTTCGAGATGCGCCTCGAGCACCGGCAGCTCCTCGCCCTCATGCGTGCTGCCGGCGATCCATGCCGGGCGCAACTTGCCCCACTGCTGGCGCAGTTCCTCGCCCTTGATCTCGGCGTCGTAGGGCACCGGCATGTCGAACTTCAGGTTGCCGGTGACAACGATCTTCTCGGGATCGGCACCGAGTTCACGGTAACGCGCGGCATCAGTGCGCGACTGCGCAGCAATCTGGCGCACGCAGCCCAGCGCGCGCGATACCAACGCACCCATCGGCTTGTAGCCGCGCAGCGAGCGCTCGGACAGGCGCGCATTCACGATCATCATCGGGATGCCGCGCTTGCGGCAGGCGAAATACAGGTTTGGCCAGATTTCCGTTTCCACGATGATGGCCAGTCGTGGCCGCACGCGCTTGAGGAATCGCGATACCGAAAACGGCAGGTCATAAGGAAGGTACACATGGAAAACGCTGTTGCCGAATAGCTGGCGGACGCGTTCCGAACCGGTCGGCGTCACCGTTGTGACCACCAGAGGGGCATTGGGGTAGTCGTTGCGCAAGGCCTTGATCAAAGGCTCCGCCGCGTTGACCTCGCCCACCGACACGGCATGCACCCACAGGCTGCCGTTCACGCTTGCTGGCGCGGCAAAGAAGCCGAAGCGTTCGCGCCAGCGCTTGTGGTAATCGCGGTAACGCACGCCACGCGCCAGCAGACGCAGCACGATGATCGGCGTCACCAGGTACATGGCGAGGGTATACAGATAGCGCAAGGCCGATCCCTTCGATGGGGTGCACCAGTATATCGGCTCGTTGCGGGGCGCCGGCTCGCCTCGGTTTGGCTTGTTCCCTACAATGCGCGCGATGCCTGGCATGTCACGCCCCTCCTTCACGCGCTCCCTGCTCGCTCCGCGACACTGGCCAGGCTGGCTGGGCGTGGGCGTGGTGTGGTTGATCGCGCGGTTGCCACGGACGTGGCTGATGGGCCTGGGGCACCTGCTGGGACAACTGGTGCAGCGCGTGCCATCGCCGCGCCGGCACATCGCGGAGGTCAACATCGCGTTGTGCTTTCCGGAACTGTCGAAACCCGAGCAGGCCCGGCTGGTCGATGCACACCTGCGCGACATCGGCCTGATGATGGCGGAGTTCGCCCTGGGCTGGATGGGCAGCGAGCGCGCCATCGCCGATGTGCCCGTCACCATCGAAGGCCTCGAGCACCTCGAAGCGGCACGCGTGCAAGGCAAGGGCGTGCTGTTGGTGGGCGGTCACTTCTCGCACCTGGAGCTGTGCGCGCGGCTGGTGTCGCAGCGCATTCGCATTTCCGGGATGTACCGCAAGATGGACTCGGCGCCTTTCGAATGGGCCGTGTTGCGTGCGCGGCTTGATTACGCCGAAGCCATGTTCGAAAAGGACGACATCCGCGGCACCGTGAAGCACCTGCGCAGCGGCGGCACGCTGTGGTACGCGCCGGACCAGGACATGCGCAGCAAGGACAGCGTGTTCGTGCCGTTCTTCGGCATCCCCGCCGCCACGATCACCGCCACGCATCACCTGGCGCGACTGTCCGGTGCATGCGTCATTCCGTTTCATCACCGGCGACTGCCGGGCAACGCAGGCTACGCGTTGCGACTGGGTGCGCCGCTCGCGGACTTCCCCAGCAAGGACGCGCTGGAAGACACGGCGTGCGTCAACGTGTGCATCGAGGAGATGGTGCGCGCCGCACCCGAGCAATACCTGTGGGTGCACAAGCGTTTCAAAACGCGACCTGAAGGCATGCCCTCCGTCTATTGAAGCTGACAGGTGATCGACAGTTAGCGCGGGTAGAAAGCACAACGTGTTTTCCCCGACACCCGCTGCCATGTCCTTTCGGTATTTCTTGCGATCACTGCGCGAACGCCGTGACTGGCGAGGATCGCTTTCCAAGCGTCTCGCCTCGGGCCTGAAATATGTCGCCCGCTGCGGGCGCATGCCGCGACGACAATCGGCGTGGCTGCAAGAGCTGTATGGCTCGCCACGCCTGGCGGCCATCGTGGCGCACGACCCGCGCATGCATGAGCGCTGGCATCACCACTACATCAATCGTCGGCTTGGCCGCGCGCAGCGCATGGCCATCATCAGCAGCCACTATCGTTTCCTGTTCGAGCAGTTGCCGGCGACGCTGGTGGAAGCGGTGTATCTGCGGGGCCGTTTCGTGCTGGGCGCGCTGGAGCTGAAGGACGGCAGCAAGCTGCTGCTTGAATTGCGTCGCCCCACCGGGCGCAGCCGCGAAGGCGAACTCGCGCTGTGCCTGGCCAATGCGCACGGGCAACTGCTTTCCTCGGCCATTTTCAGCATCGCCGACGAAGGCCGCACGCTGCTGATCGGCTGCCTGCAGGGTGCCGCGCCCGGGCTTGGTCGCGATGCCGTGCGCGAGCTCACCAAGCAATGTTACGGCTTGCGCCCGAAAAACCTGCTGTTCTCGCTGCTGCTCGCCTTCGGCTCGTTCACCGGCGCGCAGAAACTGCGCGGCGTGTGCAACCTCGCCCATCCTTTCGCGGGCGACGCCGACAAGATCAAGGCTGACTACGACAGCTTCTGGGAGGAATGCCAGGGCGTGCTGGAAGCCGATGGCTTCTTCGCCCTGCCGGTCGCGGAGCCGGAGCGGTCGGAGGCACAGGTCGAGAGCAAGCATCGCTCCGCTTTCCGCCGCCGCGAACTGCTGCGACGCGAGGCGTGCACGCGCCTGCTCGCCGCCCTGCGCGTACAGCGCGCGCAATGGCCGCAGGCGGCCTGAAGATCGGCTACCTCAGGGCGCGTTGCGGCGTTCCCGCTCGCGCGCCTCGTGCAGCTTGGCGTACTTGAGGAACGCGTAGAAGGCGCCGGTGACACTGGCGATGAAGCCCGCCCAGCCATTGAGGAAGTAGCGCTTCCCGATGTACTGGCGCAGGAAGAAGATCGGCGGATAGAACACCATGCGCAGGCCGGTGAAGCGTTGGCGCTTGCGCAGCTTGTAGGCCACCATGCCATTGGTATAGCGGTTGATCTTGTCCACGCGCGTGGCGATGTCGCCGTCGCCATCGTTGACGAAATCTGCCCGCCACAGCGTCTTTGTCGGCCCGCGCACTTCCACGGCCGAATGCACTTCCACATCGTTCATGCCACCGCGACGACGGTCGAACAGCCGCAAATGGCCGTTGCGCCAGCTCCAGCGGTGCTGCACGGTCCAGAACATGCGCTCGCGCCGCGGCAGGCGGAAGCCCGCATGCCGCGGCGACATCAGCGCCCGTTCGATTTCCTCGCGCGTCCCGGGCGAAAGCATTTCGTCCGCATCCAGGTTGAGGATCCAGTCGTGGCTGGCCATGTCGTAGGCGCGTTGCTTTTGCGGTCCGTAGTCGTCGAACGGATGGACGTCTATCCGCGCGCCATGGCGGCGCGCGATCTCCACCGTGTCGTCGGTGGAACCGGAATCCAGCACGATGATTTCATCGGCCCAGTCGACATGGCCGAGACAGGCATCCAGCGTGTCGCCGTTGTTGTAGGTAATCACCACGACCGACAGCGGCTCGCGCGTCATGCCCGCTCCCCTTCGGTCGGCACGACATGGAGCGCCGCGCACCACAGGCCAAGCAGCCAGGCGAACAACAAGCCCCACCACGCCGAATAGAAGGCCAGATGCGTATTGAGGGGAAAGAGCATCACCGCCAGCGACAGCGTCACAGGGAAGGCGTTTCGGCGCACAGCAGCACCCACGCGGCGCCAGGCGACGATCGCCATGGCGATGGCGCCCAGCCAGCACGCCAAGCCGAACGTGCCGGTTTCGGTGAGCACTTCGAGTATCCATTGGTGCGCGTGGCAGGCACCCTCGCCCACGCCGCACGCCTCATCGCTCACCACGAAGTGATCGTTGGCCGGCGCATAGCCCGGATACGCCACGCGATACGCGCGCACACCCACGCCGTTGATCGGATGCCCTTCGAACATCGCCACGCTGGTACGCCAGATGTCCAGGCGTCCGCTCAGCGCCCAATCGATCGCGTGGCCGGTGCCCTGCGTGATCTGCAAGGTACGCTCCATGCGCTCGTGGAAACGGTCGGACAGTTTCCACGCGACGGTGGCGGCCAGCAGCAACACGACCACGCCCGTCACCGCGGCGGCCAGGAAACGCGCCGGCGAGCGGGCGACGTGCCATGCGAAACCCACGGCCACCAGCCCGTAGCAAAGCCATGCCGAACGCGAGCCCGAGAGCAGCACCGGCAGCAGCAGGAACAGGAAAGCCGTCGCCAATCCCTTGAGGCCCCAGCGACGATGCGCCGCCCACAGCACGAACGGCGACAGCACCGCCAGCGTGGGGCCCAGCTTGAGGTTGGCGGCGCCGAAGATGCCGGACAGTCGCTCGGGCGTCGCGCGGCCGGCAAGACTCCAGCCAGTGAGCGCCTGAATCCAGGCGTCCAATGCCCAGAACGCCACCACGGCCGCGACCGCGACAACCAGCGCGCGAAGCTTTTCCTCGCGTCGAATGGCAAAGCAGGCATACAGCCCCAACGGCGCGTAGCGCAGCAGCGCAGCCACGGTCGACCAGCTCTTGGCCGGCGCCATCGAATCCACCGCCGAAACCAGCGCGGCCACGACGTAGGCTGCCAGCAGCCACAGCAGCAGTCGCGCGCCAGCATGTTCGCGCAGCGCGGAAGGGTGCCGGGCAAACAGCAACACCGTGCCGACCAGGCACAGGAAAGTGCCGAGTTCGGAGCTGCGCCCGAAGGGAAGCAACGCAATCACCAGCCAGAACGGCAACAGCGGCGAGCGCAGGGCGGCCTTCAGGGAAACGGCAAATGAACTCATGCAGGCATCAGGTAATCACGGCCCACGCATTGTAGGTGAGCCGCACGCCGCGCCGCTGGTATCAGGCGGCGGTCAGCTCGTCGTAGAGCGCCAGCGTGGCCTGCTGCATGTCGCTCAGGCGATAGCTCTGCAGCATCGGGATGGGAGGGGCCACGCGCAGCAGCTCGGCGGCGCGTTCCACCAGGCGCTCTTGGTCGGACGGCGGGACGCGGCCCGCAGGATAGAGCTCGGCCAACAGTTCGCCCACGCCGCCATGCGCATAGCCCAGCACGGGACGGCACAGCGACAGCGCCTCGACCACGGTGCGGCCGAAGGATTCGGGCTTGTTGGAAAGCTGAAGGATCAGCGAGGAGATGGCGTAGATGTCACGCACGTCGGCGCGCGGCGGCATCAGTACGACCTGCGATTCCAGGCCGCGTGTCTGGATCAGTTCGCGCAGCTCTTCCACGTAGGCCTCGCGACCGGGCTCGATCACACCCAGCAACAACAGGCGCACGTCAATGCCTCGGCGCTTGAGTTCGGCCACCAGCTCGATGGCGTCGTGATGGCCTTTCAGGCGCGTACCGCGACCCGGCAAGGTCAGCAGCGGCGCACCGGCCAGCGCCGGGAACTCGGCGAAAAACGCCTTGTGCCACGCATCGTCGGGACGATGGCCGTAGGGGAACGCATCCGGATCGATACCGCGCGGAATCACCCGCACGCGGGCGGGCTCCAGCCACGGATAGTGGCTGAGCATGTAGTCGCGCAGGGTCTGCGATACCGCGATCACGCGTTCGCCGCGCAGCAGGATGGCGCTGTAGCGGCCGGGCGAGTTGAGCCCATGCACGGTGGTCACGAAATGCGGGGCGGGCTTGAGGCCCTTGATGGCCCACCAGCCTAGCCAGGCCGGCAGGCGCGAACGGGCATGGACGATGTCCGGCTTGAGCTCGCGCAGCACGCGGCGCAAGGCGCCGACGTTGAACAACGTGCGCAGAGACTTGCGGCCGATATCCAGGGTGATGTGGCGGCTACCTTCGGCTTCCAGCTGCGACACCAGGCGACCACCAGCGGAAATCACCACGGACTGGTGACCGGCTGCCACCAGCGCCCGGCCGATTTCGAGCGCAGAACGCTCAGCCCCGCCCGAGTGCAGGGCGGGGATCAGCTGAACGACGGTCAGGGACCTCGCTGGCGTGGCGACTGCTGACATGGTTTGTTCGAAAGGTGCCTTCATCCAAGAGGCAAGCAGCAATCGTGCCTAAATCCCGCACGGCCAGAGTTTCAAATGAAACTAACGGGTAAAAATCAGTCGCGAAGCACGTAATGCGCGCCGCAATAAGGACATGTGGACTCACCACCGTCCTCGACGACCGGCAAATACACCTTCGGATGGGAATTCCACAGCGCCATGCCCGGCATCGGACAGGACAGCGGAAGGTCCGCGCGCGTCACTTCGTAACGATTTTCGGCATTCGCCGGGATCAGCGGGGCGGCCGCAGGGGAACGCGACATGGGGAAACTCCATCAGGACACCGAGCCGAATATGTTAGCAGGCCAACCCCGTGCAGAGCCGGCGGAGCACCCTGCCCTTGCCGTTGGGCATAGGGCGAGCGGTCGGTGTCAGTGATGGCCCATGCGGGCCGAGAATCGGCGCGCAGCCGGCCGGCACTGGCGATGATGGCAGTGCAGCGTCTTGCCGCGCCCGCTGGGCGGGCAACGTGAAGCGCCCCGGGCGGCGAACGCCGTCGGCCAACCAGCAGCACCACGCTCAACTTCCAGCTCAACAAGGATCGTCATGGACTTCGGAAAGATCTTCGACCGCATCAAGGCCATCCTGTCCACGCCGCAGACCAAATGGCCGGTAATTGCGGCCGAACCGGCGACGATCGGTGGCCTGTATCGCGGATACATCCTCATCGTGGCCGCGTTACCGGTCATCGCCCGCTTCATCAAGGAAAGCGTGTTCGGCTACGGCGCGCTGGGCATGCACTTCCGTGCGCCGATCGGCTACGGCCTGGTCACCCTCGTGCTGTATTACCTGCTGATCCTGGGCGTGGCCTATGTCGTCGCGCTTGTCGTCAACGCGCTGGCGCCCACGTTCGGCGGCCAGAAGGACCCGGTGCAGGCGCTCAAGGTGGTCGCGTACTCATGGACGGCCGGATGGGTGGCGGGCATCGCCGTGCTCATCCCGTGGCTGGGATGGCTCGTCGCCATCGCCGGCGCGATCTACGGCATCTACCTGCTGTACCTCGGCCTGCCGCACACCATGCGCTGTCCGCCGGACAGGGCCGGTGGCTACACGGCCGTTGTCGTCATCATCGCGTTCGTGTTCAGCCTCATCGTGGGCGGCATCATCACGAGCATCGCGACCCACGCCGGCTACGCAGGCCATCGGCTGGGAAGCGTCGAGCTGGACGATGGCCACGGCGGACGCGTCACCGTGGATCCGAACAGCGCGCTGGGCAAACTGCAGGCCATGGGTGAACAGGCCGAGAAGGCCAGCAAAGACCTGGACGCGGCACAGAAATCCGGCGACGCCACCGCGCAACAGGCGGCCATGGCCAAGATGATGGGCCCGGACGGCAACGTGCAGTCGCTGCCGGCGAATGTGATCGAGGCGTTCCTGCCCGACACCCTTGAGGGAATGAAGCGCGCGAATCTTTCTGCCGAGCGCACCGGCGCGATGGGCGTGCAGGTCACCAGTGGCCGCGCGATCTACACCGACGGCAACGGTCATGACATCCAGCTGGAAGTGACCGACACCGGCACCATGCGCGGCATGATGGCGCTGGCCGGCACATTCTCCGCGGAATCCGAGCAGCAGACCGAACACGGCTACCAGAAGACCTACACCAGCAACGATCGCATGGTGCACGAAGCGTGGGACACCGCCAGCAAGAACGGCGAGTACGGCGTGGTGGTGGGCAAGCGCTTCGCGGTGAAGGCGTCGGGCACGGCCGACAGCATCGACCAGCTCAGGCAGATGGTGGCCGCGGTCGATCTCGACAAGCTCGAATCGATGAAGAACGAAGGCGTGGGCAGCCGCTGACGTCCACCCCAAGAAAAAGCCCGCGTTGCAAGGCGCGGGCTCTTTTTTGCACTTGCGGTGCGACTTACTTGGCGGCGCCGGCCTTCGGCACCGAAGCCTCGGTGGTGATGCGCACCTTGATCTCGTCGCTCACGTTCGGCACGTAGGCACCGACGCCGAAATCCGAGCGCTTGAGCGTCGCGGTGGCATCGAAGCCCACGGTCTGCGTTTTCATCATCGGGTGTTCGCCGCTCTTGTTGAGCGTGGCATCGAGCACGACCGGCTTGGTCACGCCGTGCACCGTGAGATCGCCCGTGACCTTGAACTTGTTGCCGCCGACGGCCTGCACCTTGGTGCTCTTGAAGGTGATGGACGGGTACTTGTCGGCGTCGAAGAAATCGGCCTTCTTCAGGTGCTCATCCAGCTTGGACACGTGCGTGTCCAGGTCGGACAGCGGCAGCGTCACATCGACCGACGACTTGGCCGGATCCTTTTCGTCGAACACCAGGGTGCCCTCGCCCACGCCAAGGTTCGCGGTGGGGTTGGAGAAGCCGAAGTGGTTCCAGCTGAACAGGACCATCGTGTGGCCCGGATCCATCTTGTAGGTAACCGGCGCGGCCTGTGCGGTGAAGGCGGCGCCGAGCAGGCCGGCAATAACGAAATAGCGAAGTGCACGCATGGATCAAATCTCCAGTGGTGGATGGGCTGCAGGGACCAGCGGACACAAGCCGCTCAGTCGATCCGGCAGGCCTCGTCGAACGAGAGGCGGGGACTGCGCGGGAACAGGTCACGGCTGGCATCGCCGTAGCCGATGTTGATCAGGAAGTTGGACTTGATGGTGGTGCCGCCGAAGAAGGCCGCATCCACGCCGGCATTGTCGAAGCCGGACATCGGGCCGCAATCGAGGCCGAGCGCGCGCGCCGCCATGATCACGTAGGCGCCCTGCAACGTTCCGTTGCGGAAAGCGGTGAGGTCGATCAGCGGCTGGTTGCCGGCGAACCAGCTGCGCGCGTCAGCATGGGGAAACAGCTGCGGCAGCTTTTCGTAGAAGGCGTGGTCGGTCGCCACGATCGCGGTGACCGGCGCTGCCATGGTCTTGGCGCGGTTGCCTTCGGAAAGGAACGGCGAAAGCTTGGCCTTGGCCTCCTGCGACTTCACGAAGACCAGGCGCGCCGGCGAGGAGTTGGCGCTGGTCGGACCGAACTTGGCGAGCTCGTAGAGGCGGTGCAGCTGCTCGTCGCTCACGTCCTTCGGCAGCCACGCGTTGAAGGTGCGGGCGGTGCGGAACAATTGGTCGAGGGCGGCCTCGGAAAGCAACTCGCTCATGGGTATCCTTGGATCGTAACGCGCCCATCTTGGCGCAACAGACCCCCAGTGTAAGCGCGGGCGCGGACAAACTGGACCCAGGCGAATGAAACGAACTGTATTGCCCAGGGAAACAATCAACGCCGTTCGCGAGCGTCACCAGCCATGCTGAAGCTGCAGGGCAACTGCTGGGTGATCACTGACGCCGCCGCCGGCAACCAGCGCCAGGCGCTGGCGCTGGCCGAGCGGCTGGGCATGCCGGTCAGGCATTTGCAGCTGGAGCCTGGCGAGCCCTGGTCCTGGCTGGCACCACGCCTTACCGCGGGCGCCCGGCTCGCCCTCTCCGACATCCAGCGCGAACAGTTTTCGCCACCCTGGCCCACCGTGGCGATCGGCTGCGGGCGGGCGTCGGCGTTGTATACGCGCGTGCTGCGCGAGCTGAGCGAAGGGCGCTGCTACACGGTGCAGATCCTCGACCCGCGCATCGATCCCTCGCACTGGGACACGGTGATCGCACCGCAACACGACCGCTTGGAGGGCGACAACGTGCTGCAGCCCGTGGGATCGCTCAATCCAGTAGATGACGATTGGCTGCAGGACGGTCGCGATGCGAACCCGGCCTTCGCCGAACTTCCTCGCCCACGCGTGGGCGTGCTGCTCGGCGGGCCGCGCAAGGGCGTCACGCTGGATGAGGCATATATCGACCAGCTCGCCAGCGGGCTGCTCTCGCGCCAGCACGCGGAAGGAGGCAGCTTGCTCGTGCTTGCCTCGCGCCGTACGCCGCGGGTATTGGCCGAACGCATGCGCGAGCGCCTGGTGGGCGTGCCCGGTCTGGTCTGGTCGGGCCACGACGATGGCAGCAACCCCTACCCCGGCGTGCTGGGCTGGACAGATCGTCTGGTGGTGACGCCCGATTCGGTGAACATGCTGTCCGAGGCATGCGCCGTGGGCTGCCCCGTACACACGCTCGTGCTCGGCACGTTGCCCGCAAAGATCGAGCGTTTCCATCGCGCGCTACGCGACGCCGGCTGGCTGCACGATCTCAGCGAGCAGGCCGCGCCGCCCGCCCGACCCCTGCGCGAAACCGCTGCCATCGCCGCGACCCTGTGCCAGCGCATTGCTGCGCGGCAGGCGGGCTGATCAGAACTCGAAGCCCAGCTCCGTCGTCACGTCCTGCACGTTGCCGGACAAGCGATCCAGTTCGCCGTCGCGTGGCGCGATGCGCGAACGCAGGTCCAGCGTGCACGCCAGCGCGCGATGCAGCAATTGCGCGTGAGCTTCAGCAAACAGCCCCGCCTGCCGTCCGTCGAGCAGCGCGGCCTGCCGGCAGGCTTCGATCAAGCCGGCGTTAGCGGTGATGTTGAGCAGGGCAGGATGCTCGAATGCATGCGCCAGCACCAACCCCTGCAGCGCAAACTCGATGTCCAGCAGGCCGCCCTTGCCCTGCTTGATGTCGAACTGGTCCGCGTCGGAGCGATCGCGCTCGGCGCGCCAGCGTTGGCGCATGTTGCCCACTTCCTTCAATACCGAGGCGCGGTCGCGCGGCACCGCGAGCACTTCGCGACGCACCGCCGACAGTTCGGCATGCAATGCGGCGTCACCGGCGATGGGCCGCGCGCGCAGCAAGGCCTGGTGTTCCCACGTCCACGCACGGCTCTTCTGGTAGCCGGTGAACGACTCCAGGCTGCTGACCAGCAGGCCCTTGGAACCATCCGGCCGCAGCCGTGTATCCACTTCGTACAGGCGACCGGCACGGGTGAGCACGGTGAGCCAGTTCATCACGCGCTGCGCGAGGCGCTGATACCAGCGCGCACCTTCGAGTGGGCGCGCGCCGTCGCTCATCGCGTGCGAGCGCTTGCTGTCGTAGACAAACACCAGATCGAGATCGGATGCGAAACCCAGTTCCTCGCCGCCTACGCTGCCATAGCCGAGCACCGCAAAGCCGGAGCCTTCGCCCGGCAGGCGGCCGTGCTGCATGGCCAGCTCACGCTCGGCGAGCGCGGTCACCGCGATGACGATCGACTCGGCCAGCACCGCCAGTCGGCGCGCCGTGGCGACGGCATCGGCACGCCCATCGGTAAAGGCCAGGCCCAGGCGAAACGCCACGCTCGCCTTGAATTCGTTGAGACGCTCCAGCTCCGCCTCGGCCTCGCGCTCATCCAGCGTGGCCAGCACGCGCGTGATCTCGGCACTGATGTCCGCGCGCTTGAGCGGCAATTGATCGATGCGTGGATCGAGCACGTCGTCCAATAGCAACGGCTGTGAGATGACACGCTCGGCGAGGAAGGCGCTTTCGGCGAACAAACGCGCCAGGCGCAAGCGTGCGGCGGGCTGCTCCTCCAACAATGTGAGATAGGACGAACGCCGCGCGACGGCCTGCACCAGGCGGCACAGGCGCAACAGGCATGGCACCGGAGCGGCGCTTTCACGCGCCACGGCCAGCAGGCGGGGCATGAGGCGATCGAGCTGTTCGCGCGATCGCTGCGACATCGCGCGCACAGACGCGGCCTGCGAAAGTTTCTGCAGCTCCTCGGCGACCCCGGTGCCCGGCACGAAGCCCGAGGCTTCCATCACGCCCCCGTCCAGCGTTTCCATGCACGCGCGTTGCCACAGCGCCACATCCTCCACCGGCGCACTGGCCACGCGGCTACCCTGCGGCATCAGCACTTCGCCAAACTCTTCGCTCACGTGCGCGCGATGCCGCGCCAGTTGTTCGTCCAGTTCCTCCCACGACGCATGACCCAGGCCGAGCGCGATGCGCTCGCGGCTGAGGGCATCTTCGGGGATGTCGTGCGTCTGCGCATCGCGCAGCATCTGCACGCGGTTCTCCACGCGGCGCAGGAACACATACGCCTCGCGCAACGCACGGGCGCGCGCCGCGCTGATATGCCCGCGCGCCTCGCACGCCGTGAGCGCCGGCAACAGTCCGCGCACGCGCAGCGAGGGCTCGCGGCCGCCGCGGATCATCTGTGTGAGCTGCACCACGAATTCGATCTCGCGAATGCCGCCCGGGCCCAGCTTCAGGTTGTCGGCCAGGTCCTTGCGCGCCACTTCCGCGTCGATCAGCGCCTTCATCTCGCGCAGTCCGGCGAACGCGGTGTAGTCCAGATACTTGCGGTAGATGAAGGGACGCAGCAGCTCCTGCAGCTCCTTGCCGGCATGGCGATCACCGGCCACCGGGCGCGCCTTGATCCATGCGTAGCGTTCCCAGTCCCGCCCTTCGCTCTGGTAGTACTGCTCCATGGCCGAGAACGGCAGCGCCAGCCGGCCGGCATTGCCGAAGGGCCGCAGGCGCAGGTCCACACGCGCGCAGATGCCATCCACCGTGGGCTCGTTGAGCAGGCGCACCAGCTGGCGCGCAAGGCGCACGAAGTATTCGCTGTTGTCGAGCGAACGCGCGCCGTCGGTCTGGCCGCTGTGCGGATACGCCAGCACCAGATCGATGTCCGAGGAAAAGTTGAGCTCGCTGCCGCCGAGCTTGCCGAAGCCCAGCACGAGCATGCGTTGCAGCACACCGTCGTGGCTGCGGCTGTGCCCATAACGGGCGGCGAGCGCACGCTCGGCCCAGCCCAGCGCTGCTCCCAGCAGCACCTCGTACAACACGCTGGTGGCGGACAGTGTCTCCGGCAGTTCGTCGAGCCCGTTGACGTCGCGAAATACCAGGCGCAGCGCTTCGGCATGGCGGAAGCGGCGCAGCTCCGTCATGCAGGTCGCTTCGTCGTCGGAAAACCTGATCGCATCGATGCGCGCGCTGGCGTCGCTGCCAGAGCGCAGGCGCTCAAGTCCTTGCGGCGCCAGCAGTTGCGGTTGCCGGAACCAGGTATCGAAGGCGAAGTCGCTGGCCAGCAGCGTGCGCCGGATGCGCTCGGCCACGCCGGCGTCGTCGTGCAGCGGCACGCCCATGGCACGGCAGCGCGCGGCCAGTTCGCTGTAGCGGTCGTCGATCAGCGCACGCAGCGCCGCGGATTCCTGAGGCCTGTGGGGAACGGTCATCGGGCCATTGTGCCGTACTGGCGCTGCCATCGCCGCCCAAGATGACCCGCGGATGACCGGCAGGCCAGTCATCGTGCGCTTCCCGTCGTCTGCATGGCCGCCGCGCGCGTTGGCCTTGATCGTGCCGGGATGCTGCTGCCCGAGCTCCAACAATTGGTTAAGACCCGCGCCGTTACAGTCCCGTGTCCAAGCCATGACAGTCTTCCGCAGGATGCCATGACGATGTCTGCGACCTCATCCCTGCTTGCCCGCTCCGTTGCGGTCCGCGCGGCGTTCATCACCTCGCTCGCGATCATCTTCACGCTGGCTACCGGCCTGATCGATGGAGGTCCGGGCGTGGGCTCGGCCCAGGCGCTCGCCCAGCCGATCTTTCCCATCGCCAATGCACTGCCCGGACTGATGCTGGCCACGCTGCTGCTGGTGCTGACACGTCGCCCGCTGCTGTCGTTCGGCCTGGCCTTCCTGCTCGAGGCGCTGGTCTATGGCGTGAACGCGCTGAAGGTAAGCAACCTCAACACGCCCCTGATGCCTGCGGATTTCCGCATGCTGGGGCAACTGCGGCGCGGCGGATTCCAGCTGCTGGGCAGCTACTTGCCGAGCAGCCCGTGGCCTTATCTCGCGCTCGCCGCGGCGCTCGCGATCATCGTGCTGGCATGGCGCATGGAGCTTCCGCTGTTCGCCCGCCGCACGCGCGGCAAGCGCCTGGTGTCCGGCGTGGCGCTGCTGCTGTTTGGCACCCTGCTGGCCGGCATGCCGGGCTGGATGAAGATCTATGGCGGCCGGCACCTGTGGCTGGAACCATGGTCGGCCACCGCCACGGCGGAGCATTCGGGCCTCGTCAGCTCCTTGCTGATGTTCCACCTCAACCAGGGACACGCGCGCAAAAAGCCCGACGCCGTCGCTGCGCAGCAGCTGATCGCGCAGAGCGACTCCGCGCTGCGCGAGCGCCTGCAATCACCCTCCGGCGCACAGGGTGAAATGCCTGACATCGTGGTCGTGCAGAGCGAATCCTTCTTCGA
>Ga0335083_10002408_pt1 | contig 24697 bp, 25 predicted proteins | sample Lox_Sample_42_FD_206716 | JGI IMG/M metagenome (GOLD analysis project Ga0335083, IMG submission 206716) | Soil microbial communities from Loxahatchee National Wildlife Refuge, Florida, United States - Lox_Sample_4.2 | ecosystem: Environmental > Terrestrial > Soil > Wetlands | place: USA...
GCTGGCAAGCCGACCGCCGGTATCCTGAAGGACGTGCTGATGCTCGGCGGCTACCAGGAAGCCGAGGTCGATTTCGTCGCTGACAATCCCGGCATGACCCTCTTCCACTGCCACCAGCAGCTGCACATGGATTTCGGTTTCATGACGCTGTTCGATTACGTCTGATTCCGAGGTGGCGACGAATGGCGCACACTGGCACAACCCCGGGTCCGGAAGTAGCCAAGCTCGCTTTCCGCTTCGTCCTGATCATTGGCATCGTCAATTTCTTCGCGGATATGACCTACGAAGGCGGCCGCTCGCTCATCGGCCCCTTCCTCGGCGCGCTGGGCGCCAGTGCCAGCATCGTCGGTTTCGTCGCGGGATTCGGCGAGCTCGTCGGCTACGGCTTTCGCTCCGTCACCGGCTACATCGCTGACAAAACGCATCGTTACTGGACCGCCGCTTTTCTCGGCTACGCGGTCAACATGCTCGCGGTCCCGGCGCTGGCTCTCGCGGGAAATTGGCCTCTGGCAGCCGCCCTGGCCGTCGCCGAACGCACCGGCCGCGCCATCCGCAAGCCCTCGGTCGACGCAATGCTCTCGCATGCGGGCAGCTCGATCGGCCACGGCTGGGTCTTCGGGTTCAACGAAGCCCTCGACCAGGCGGGTGCCACGCTCGGCCCGTTGATCACGGCTTGGGTGCTTTACCGTCGCGGCAGCTACCAGCATGCCTTCGCTCTTCTGCTCGTTCCAGCCTTGCTCTGCCTGGCCACCGTAACCGTGGCCTGCATCCTTTACCGCCGTCCCCACGAGCTCGAACTCCGTAAGCCGCATACTCTTACCGGCGAAACTTTTCGGAAGGCCTACTGGCTCTACGCAGTCGCCGGTTGCCTCGTTGCCGCAGGTTTCGCGGACTTCTCGCTCATCGCCTTCCACTTTCAGCAGGCTGGCACGATGTCGAAAGACATGGTTCCGGTCTTCTACGCCGTCGCGATGGCCACCGGCGCCATCTCCGCCCTGATTCTCGGAAGACTGCTCGACAAAGTCGGCCTTCCCATCTTGCTCGTTGGTTTCGGCATCTCGGCGTTTTTCGCGCCGCTCGTTTTTCTGGGAGGCCGAACGCTCGACCTGATCGGGATGATCGTCTGGGGCATCGGGCTGGGCGCGATGGACTCTTGCCTCAAGGCCGTCCTCGCGCCGGTGATCCCTCCTGAGAAACGCAGCACGGCCTTCGGCGTCTTCGATACGGCGTTCGGCGTGGCATGGTTTGTAGGAAGCGCCACGATGGGCCTGCTGTACGACAAGTCTCCGCACGCCCTCGTGCTCTTCTCGGTGGTGGCCCAACTGCTCGCGCTTCCCTTGTTCGTCGTCGCGCATGGGGCCGCCGCCCGCGAGCAGGTATGACTCCTGCGACCTGCCGTCGCCTGGAGTCCGCCGCTTGTTCTATGATGTGGAATCTCGGTTAACTTGCGGGGTGCGTTGGTTTTCATGGACTCGGCGATTCTCGAAGTCCTGGCCGAATACGAAAAGCGCGCAGCGGACGAAGTCAAGCTGCAGTCGCTCGGCACCATGGATCAGTGGCTCGCCCGCCGCGACGAATTTCTCATCTCCGTCGGCCCCGCCACTGGCCGGCTCATCAACATCCTTGCGAAAAGCATCAAGGCCAGGGCGATTCTCGAGCTCGGCACCTCCTACGGCTACTCCACGATCTGGCTCGCTGAGGCGGCTCGCGCGACGCACGGAAAGCTCATCACCGTCGACAAGGCCGCCAACAAACAGAACTACGCGCGCGGCATGTTGACCCGCGCCAAACTCGTTTCGCACGTCGAATTCCGTCTCGGCGACGCGTTGGACGTCGTGGACGCCCTGAAGGGGCCTTTCGATTTCGTTCTGGTCGATCTGTGGAAGGAACTCTACGTGGACTGCTTCGATCTCTTCTATCCCAAGCTCTCGCAGGGCGCGATCGTCGCTGCCGACAATATGATTCTCCCCGAAAACTACCGCGAGGAAGCGCTCCGCTATCGCACGCACGTGCGCTCGCAGCCTCTGATCGATTCCGTGCTGATTCCCGTTGGAAGCGGCGTCGAAATCAGCCGCTACGCCGATCCTCTGCGCCCGTAGCTCCCCGCACCTACAGCTTCGTCAGCACCCGCGCTTCCGCCTCGTGCATCGCGTCGTAGATCTCCTCGAAACTCTCGATCGCAAAGAGCCGCGAATGAATCTGATCCACGCGCACCGGCGTCCCAAGCACTTCATCCAGGTCGAATTCCCGCACCTCGCAGCCGCCTTCGATCACGTTCGTACACTCTTTCTCCGAACTGATCACGCCGCTGCCGTACACCTTTATCTCGCCGCCCTCACGAATCAGCCCGAACTCGACCGTGTACCAGAAAAGCCGCCCCAGCCGCTCGAGTGTGTCCTTGTCCTTGATCCGCGCACACACGCTGCCGTAGTGCTGCAGGAAATCGGCGAACACGGGATGCGCGTGCATCGGCACATGCCCGAATACGTCGTGGAAGATATCCGGCTCCGGCGTGTAACCCAGGGACTCGCGGCTGCGCAGCCACGTCGTCGTCGGAAACATCCGCGCGTCCAGCATCTCGAAGAACGCGTCGCTCGGCAGGAACCCGCTGACCGGCGTGGTGCTCCATCCCGTTCTCGGCTTCAGTCTCGCCGTGATCGCCGCCAGATTCGGCAAACGGTCATCCGAGAGTCCGATGATCTGGTAGCCCTCCCGATACGCCTTGCACGCATGTGCTTCGATCTGCGGTTTGCGCCGCCGGACCAGTTCCGCCCATACCGCGTGCTGCTCGTCCGTGTAGAGCTCGTAACGCTGTTCGGTCAGATAGGAGGCTGCCGCCACAAGTGTTCGCGTTGCCATGCTCACCCTCCCGAAATTACGCGTTCTCGATGCCGCGTTGGCGAGTCGCGGTGTAGACTCATTCGGCTCGCCAGGAGTCCGAAAGGTCGCGCGTGAACCAGACTCAGATCGAATGGGTCGTTTTCTGCATCGTTGTCGCAGTCGCCCTCGCCGCCGACCTGCTTCTCTTCCAGCGCAGCGCCAAGGCCGTCAGCCTCAAGCACGCGCTCGCTGAAACTTTGGGCTGGATCAGCCTGGCTTCCGCGTTCGGCGTGTGGATCTACATCTGGCGCGGCCACCGGCTCGGCGTCGAGTTTTTCGCCGCCTACGTTCTCGAAAAGTCCCTCAGCGCCGACAATATCTTCATCTTTCTGCTGATCTTCCGCTCGTTTGGAATCGATGCGCGATACCAGCATAAGGTTCTCTACACCGGCATCCTCGGCGCCGTGGCCATGCGCCTGGCGTTCGTTCTCGCCGGCGTTCAGCTGCTCGAGCACGTGCATTTCGCTCTCTATATCTTCGGCGCCGGACTCGCCTGGCTCGGCATTCACATGCTCATTTCGCCCGAGGGCTTCCGCCCGGAAGATAGCCGTCTCATGCGCTGGGTCCACAAGATTCATCCCGTGGACGCCTCTTACCAGGGCGACCGCTTCTTCGTCCAATCCGCCGGACGCCGCGCTGCCACTCCCCTGCTTCTCGCCCTCGTCGCCATCGAGGCGATGGACGTTATCTTTGCTGTCGACTCCGTCCCTGCCGTCCTCGCCATCACTCGCGACGCCTTCATCGCCTATTCATCCAACGTCTTCGCCATCCTCGGCCTTCGCGCCATGTATTTCGGGCTCGCCGAAGTGATGACTCGCATCCGTTTTCTCCATCAGGGCCTCGCCGCCATCCTCCTGTTTGTCGGCGCCAAGATGCTCCTCAGCAAATGGATCGAAATCCCCACGCTTCTCTCCTTGGCCGTGATCGTCTCAGTTCTGGCCCTGACCGCCCTGGCTTCCTGGCTCGCGCCTGACAAACCGGGCTCTAGGGGGTCGGAGCTTTAGCTCGACGTTAGCCCGTTACCTTTGATTGGGCTTTAGCCCCTGAGGTCCTTGCTAGCCGCCTTGCGTTTGCCTGATCCATCTACAAATTCAGAGCGTCGTACCGCCGCAGCCGGGTCGTCTCGCGCCCGGAAACTTCCGCGCCTCTATCAACCCGCCCATCCGACCATCGCCCCGGAATCGCCAGCCCGCACTGCGGGCATTTCCCGTCCTCGAGCTTATTTTCTTCCACCGAATGCCAGGACCGCCGGATCAACAGCGTCTTGCACGAAGGGCACGTGGTGTTCGCCCCGTTGCTGTGGATGTTCCCCTCGTACACGTAGTGCAGTCCCACTTCCAGTGCGATGGCCCGTGCCGCGTGCAGCGTCTCCGGAGGCGTTCGCGGCTTATTCCGCAGCTTGAAATCCGGATGAAAGGCCGTGAAATGCACCGGCACGTCCGGCCCCAGATGCTTCATCACCCATTCCGCCAGCTCGCGCGTTTCGGATGTCGCGTCATTCAAAGTCGGAATGATCAGGTTGGTGATCTCGAACCACACATTCGTCTCGCTCTTGAGCCACTGCAACGTCTCGAGCACCGGCGCCAGATGCGTCAGCGTTTGCCGCGCGTAGAAATTCTCCGTGAAGCCCTTCAAGTCGATATTCGCGCCATCGATGTGGTCGTAAATGTCGTGAAACGCCTCGCGCGTGATGTAGCCGTTCGACACCATCACCGTCCGCAAGCCGGCTTCCTTCGCCGCTTGGCAGATGTCGATCACGTACTCGCCCCAAATCGTCGGTTCATTGTACGTAAACGCGATCGACGGGCACCCGTGGCGCTTCGCCAGCAGCACCACGTCTTCCGGCGGAACATACGACGCTCCCACCTGATCCGCTCGCGACTTCGAAATGTCCCAGTTCTGGCAGAAGAAGCAGCCCATGTTGCAGCCCGCGGTGCCCATCGAAAATACACGCGTGCCCGGCAGGAAATGATTCAGCGGCTTCTTCTCGATGGGATCGACTTGCAGTGCGGCGGGGTGCGCGTAGCCGAGGCTGTAAAGATTCCCGCCTTTGTTCGCGCGGATGAAACAGAATCCCGCCTGCCCCTCGCCAATGTGGCAGTGCCGCGGACACAAATAGCAGTGCACCTTGCCGTTTGACTCAGGCTCCCACCAGCGTGCTTTGTGCAGCTCGGAGGTATCGTCGGTAATGCGGAGGCTCAGCATTGCTGTACGCCTAAGCCAATTATACGCCTCTTGCAGTTACGAGACTGTTCTGCGCGAGCCAAGCGCAGGTGTTCGGGTTATCCTATGCTTGGTCTGTGATGTTCTTGCGCAGGAGGAGGAACCAATGGCACGACGATACGGGAAGGCTGCATCGAAGAGCGTCGAGCGCGCTCTGCACAAAGAAAAGCGCGGCACCCTGATGTCCGGCAAAGGTGGCAGAGCCGGAAAAGTCACCAGCCGCAAACAGGCCATCGCTATCGGCCTTTCGGAAGCGCGCAAGCGCGGAGCCAAAGTCCCCCGCAAGCGTAGCTAGCATCGGATCACCCGTCGCACGGCGCTGTTTTTGCCGAGGTCCTACCGCCGCGTCAGGCGGGTCGGGGGATCCTTCGCCAGCGCCACCGACGCGGACGTCAACACCATCCCCGAAGTCCACAGGAGCGGATCCACACAATCCTTCGGCAACGTGCTAGCCTCGTCTACGAACACGTATGAAGTTGCGGCTGGGAAAGGAGAATCGAGTGCTCGGCAATAGTCGCGCGGTCGGAGCCGTAGGGGCACAGCATGCTGTGCCCGGCGCCGAATCCTGGCATTGTGAGGCCCGTTCGTCTCGAGCTGCCATCGCGGCAGGCTTTGACCCCGGCTCTCGGCATGTTGTTACTTTCCGTTACATTTTGTATTCGAAAATGAATATGAATAGAAATCGCCGCAACGCACTGAAAACAAACGATCGGTGCACAGTCTATTCGATAATAAATCGCGATTTTGTCGCGTCAGTCCTGAACGTCATGAGTCACTAGGAGGTGTTGCCATGAGCCACCCGACCGACCGCCGCGAGACGCACGATCTGCGACCCACGACGAAGGTCCTCACGCAGGGTTTCGACCCGCGGCTCTCCGTCGGTTCGGCGCGCCCTGCCGTTTTCCGCACTTCCACCTACGCATTCGACAGCCCGGAGGCCGCCGAACATGCCTTCGACATCGCCACCGGCCGCGTCAAGCTCAAGGAAGGCGAAGCGGCTGACCTGATCTATTCGCGCTTCAACCACCCCAACGCGCAAATTCTCGAAGAACAGGTCATCAACCTCGAGGCCGGCGCCACCGCGGCGCTCGCTTTCAACTGCGGGATGGCCGCGATCATGACGTCGCTGGTGACCCTGCTTCGTCCCACGCAGTCCGTCGTCTACACGATTCCAATCTACGGCGGCACCCAGCATTTCATCCAAGACCTGCTGTCTGTCTGGGGCGTTACCGGCATTCCCGTTCAGGCCGGGCGTGCGGACCTGCTGTCGTCGGCGATTGGCCGCGCGCAGGATCTGGGAGCTGTTTTGGTCGAAACACCCGCCAATCCCACACTGACCATGACAAGCATTCGCGAAGCCTGCGAAGCCGTTGCGGCCCTGAAGCTCAAGCCCGGCCAGCCGCGCCCGCTCGTGATGGTCGATAACACTCTTCTCGGCCCGGCGTTCCAACATCCGCTCACGCTAGGCGCGGACCTCGTCGTCTATTCCGGGACGAAATATCTTTCCGGGTTCAGCGACATGCTCGCCGGAGTCGTCCTTGCGCGCGACGCGGACCTCATCCGCGAAATCGGAGCCACGCGAGGCCTCCTGGGCACCATCCTTCAGCCCGACGAATGCTGGCTCCTCACCGGACGCCTGCCGACCGTTGGCTTGCGCATGACTCGCGCCAGCAAGAACGCGCAACGCATCGCCGAGCACGTTGCCGAACATCCCAAGGTGAAGCGCGTCTATTACCCGACGCTCTTCACCGACGCCGAGCAGAAGCGTATCTTCCACGAGCAGTGCGATCAGCCCGGCGCGATGTTTTCCCTGGAGCTCCACGGCGGCAAGCCCGCCGCGTTCGATTTCCTCCGGCATCTCGAAATTGCCATGAACGCGGTTTCTTTGGGTGGTGTCGAGACTCTCGCCTGCCATCCGAAATCGACCACGCATTCCGGGTTCACGGAGGAAGAATTCGCGCAAGCCGGAATCACGGACGGGCTTGTCCGCATCTCGGTCGGCATCGAGCATTGGCGGGACTTGCTGGCCGACTTTCAGCGCGCTCTTGACTCTATCTGACCTGTGAACACGCTGTTCGAATTCACTCTACTGATCGCCGCTGGGTCGCTTCTTGCGGGCCTACTCGGCTCGCTCACCGGGCTCGGTGGCGGCGTCATCATCGTGCCGCTGCTCACGCTGGGGTTTCATGTCGACATTCGCTACGCCATCGGCGCGTCGCTCGTCTCCGTGATCGGTACTTCGTCGGGAGCGGCCGCTGCATATCTGAAGGAAGGCTTCTCGAATATTCGCGTTGGCATGTTTCTCGAACTCGCGACCACCATCGGCGCCCTCTGCGGCGCTTACCTTGCTACCCGCATTCCCACCGCCGCGATCGCCATCGTCTTCGGGGTGGTCCTGCTGTATTCGGCTTGGACGTCGATGAAGCCCGAGGAACAAGTGCCGATCCACGAACGGACCGACCGGCTGGCGGCTCTGCTCAAGCTCGACGGCTCGTATCCCGAGATGGGCGAGCTCCGCGCGTACCACGTGCGGCGCGTCCCGCTCGGCTTCGGAATCATGTACGTGGCGGGCGCGCTCTCGGGATTACTAGGAATCGGTTCCGGTGCGGTGAAAGTATTGGCGATGGATCGCGCGATGAGCATCCCCTTCAAAGTTTCGACGACTACGAGCAATTTCATGATCGGCGTCACCGCGGCGGCGAGCGCGGGTATTTATCTCCACCGGGGTTATATCGATCCGGGCCTGGCGATGCCCGTCGTGCTCGGCGTGCTGCCCGGAGCGTTGCTGGGAGCTCGCATCCTTCCTGGAGCGAAGGTTCGGACTCTGCGAATCGTCTTTGGGATCGCGATCGCGGCCGTCGCCTTCGAAATGATCCTCAAGGGAGTAAAGGGACATTTCTAGATGACCGGGACACACCATGGCATCAGCGAAAAACGATTCGAGAGCGTCATCAGCACGATGCTCCGCGCGGGCGTGGTCCTCGCCGCTGCGACCGTGTTGATCGGTGGCGTGATGTACCTGCTGAAGTTCGACGCGGTCAAGCCCGACTACCGCGTGTTTCGCGGAGAGGCGAACGATCTTCGCTACATGCACGCGATCCTCGGCGCAGCCGTTTCGGGCACCTCGCGAGGACTGATTCAACTCGGCCTGTTGTTGCTGATCGCCACGCCCATCGCGCGCGTCGCCTTTTCCGTGATTGCCTATATTTCCGAGCGCGACTGGCTCTACACAGCCATCACGCTGCTCGTTCTCGGAATTCTGATATACAGCCTCACCAGTGCATAGCTTCCATCCCGCGAGGAAGAACATGGCGGCAACCATCGAAATTCAGAAAGTAGCAGAGGAAGAGTTCGAGGTTCGCATCGTGGAAGGAACGTCGGCGACCACTCATCGCGTTACCCTGAAGCCCACCGACCACGAACGCCTTGCTGGCGGCAAGGCTGATCCCGCCGAACTGATCCGCTGCTCGTTTGAATTTCTTCTGGAACACGAATCGAAGGAATCGATTCTGCCGCGCTTCGATCTCACCGTGATCGGCCGCTACTTCCCTTCTTACGAGCGCGAGATTCGTCGCAGGCTCGGTGCGTGACGCTCTTTCGTGGGTTCTCCATCGACGGGGTTACCTCCAGTACTGGCCATGGATCTTATCGCCGCGGTCGGCGGGCAATATTTCAGGGAGGTTGAACTCGAGGCTAACCACACGCGTTTGCTATGAGATGCGGGAGCTTGACGAGGGGCGAAAGTACTTCGATAGACCGAAAGTACCTGGGCGAAAGTACGCACGGGCCATTCGTCCAGGTGTTTCCCGACGGTACAGTCTGCTTCGGGCATCCTGCGTTGAAAGTATGGCTCTTAGGCGGCTGTACTCGGCGCACCGCAAACATGACGCTGACAGCGAAACTGACGAAATCGAACCTGAGGCTGCGCACGAAGCTGGTCCTTTCCTTCGTGCTGGTCACCGCGACGCTGAGCGGCGCGACATTGCTGGCCGTGCAGCACGTGGCGAAGAAGCACCTCCAGCAAGAGATCGTCAGCGAAACGCAGACTTCCGTGCTCACGTTCCTGGCGATGCTCCACGAGCATCAGATTGCGCTGAACCGCAAAGCGGACCTGCTCGCTACGCTGGCCGATCTGACCTACTTCGATTCGCATACTTTCCAGCAATCGACCGACAACCCGCTCGAAACCGACGGCAGCGACCTGGTAGTTCTCGCAGACGGAAACCATCAGATCATGACGCTGCATACCACCAACCCGCGCATGACTCCGGCTGTCGCGCAGTCGCTGCTTCTCAGCTCGGTCGCCAGGAAAACCACGAAAGACTGGTGGTATGCGGGCGGCTCGCTGTACCAGGTGGCCGTCGAACCGGTGCATCGGCGACCGAAAGAGGACAATTCGCAACTCGGAACCGTGGTTGTCGGCCGCGAGATCGGTTACACGGCGGTTCACAATCTCGACCGGACACACTCCGCGGACCTGGCGTTTCTATACGACGGCAGGGTCGCAACCAGCACGCTCGGCCCCCTGGACGAACATGATCTTGAATCGCAGAGCGCCGTCCTGCAGCCGTCAGGCCAAGTCGATATAGGCAATCACGAGTTCTACGCAATCTCGGTCGGACTGACAGACGACGACGGTCCCGCCGCCCGGCTCGTCGCGCTGAAGCCGTACACGCGGGCCAAGGCGTTTCTGGCGGACCTGAACTGGCTGCTCGCCGGGCTCGGCGTGCTCGCGCTCGGCGTCGGCGCGTGCCTGGCAGTCTTCATCGCGAATACGCTGACCCGGCCGCTCGGCGACCTGGATCGCGGTGTGCACGCGCTCGAACACGGCGATTACGCCTTCCCGCTGGAGGCGCACGGCGGCGACGAAATCGCGCACGTCACGCGCGCCTTCGACCAGATGCGCAGCACTTTGCAGAGGAACGAAGCGCAAAAGCGCCAGCTCGAAGAAGACTTGCGCCAGTCGCAGAAGATGGAAGCCCTCGGGCGGCTGGCCGGCGGCGTGGCGCACGACTTCAACAACCTGCTGACGGTGATCAAGGGCCATTCCGAATTGATCGTCGAACGGCTGCCCGTGAAGGATCCTTTGCTCGGCAGCGGCCAGCAGATCAAGAAGGCTGCGGATCGCGCCGCGTCGCTGACGCGCCAGATGCTCGCCTTCAGCCGGCGGCAAGCGCTCGAACCCACCGTGTTCGACATGAACACGCTGGTCGCAGACATGTACAAGCTGCTGAAGCGGCTGATTCATGAGGACATCGAGTTCACCTTCCGCGCGGGCGAATCGCTGGGCCGCATCAAGGCGGACACCGGACAGATCGAGCAGGTGTTGCTGAACCTTGCAGTGAACGCGTCCGACGCCATGCCGCGCGGCGGGAAGCTGGTGATCGAAACGAAGAACATCGCCATCGACCAGGACACCGTCAAAATGCGTCCTACGGTCGAGCCCGGGTTGTACGTGATGCTCGCCGTGACCGACACCGGCATTGGCATGTCCGAAGAGACCATGGGCCGGATCTTCGAGCCCTTCTTTACGACGAAGGCGGCCGGCAAAGGTACGGGCCTGGGTCTGGCCACGGTCTATGGCGTCGTAAAACAGAGCGGCGGGTTCATCTGGGTGGAATCGACACCGGGCAGCGGGAGCCGTTTCGAAGTATACCTTCCGCGCGTGGAGCAGGACATCACACCGAACCCGAGCGAGAGCCTCGCGCCGGCGCGAGCCCTCGCGGCGGGAACTGTGCTGCTCGCCGAAGACGAAGAAGCGGTGCGCATGCTGGCATTCGAGTTTCTGACGGCGGCGGGGTATCGCGTCTACGTCGCTCCGGACGGCGAACGCGCGCTGGATATTGCACAGTCGCTTAGCGAACGCATCGACGTGCTGGTCACGGACGTGGTGATGCCCAAGATGCGCGGGCCGGAGCTGGCCAAGCGCCTGCAAGTGACGCGGCCGGACCTGAAGGTCGTCTTCATGTCAGGCTATCTGGAACAAAACGAAGGCGGCGAGGATTTCACGGGCACCGCCACGTTCCTGCAAAAGCCTTTCTCCAAAGACATTCTCATTCGCCAGGTAAACGCGGCGCTGACCGGGCAGACCGCGAACGCGCCGGCCCTGCACATCGCTTAGGAAATTCCGCTGGCTCAATCGGCAGTCGAAACGCCGTAGGGCGGGTTTGAAACCCGCCCCTACGAACGGTGGTGATGTGGCGCCCGAGGCGGATGGTTGAAGACCGCCAAGGTCTTGTGCCGGGCGTAGCGGTGCTACGCCCCTACAAGAACTTTAGTGAACTGTGATGTTGACGGTGGCCGTGGTGCGGCCAAAGGCGTTCGTGGCGTAGAGCGTGTAAGTGGTGGACTGCGAGGGTGTCACGACGACGCTGGCGCCGCGCGTCGCGCCGATATCCGGGGAAACGATCAGGTACGACGCGCCGGTCACGGACCAGCTCAACGTGACGGGCGTTCCCGCGGAGACCGACTGCGAACTCGCTGCGAAACTGGAAATCGCCGGCGCTGCTCCGGTGGGGACGCTGGCCGAGGTGTAGATCGGGTTCATCTGCACTACTTCAAAATCGGACGCGGTGACGCTGCCCAGGTTGTGCAGGTCGCTGTTGTCCCACCGTGAATCGGGCGCGCCGCTGATGTACATGGACGAGCCGTTGTCGGCCATGATCAGGCCGTATTTCTTCATCGCCGTCAGCAACACCTGGTTTGCCGGCGAAAAGGACGAAACGTCGAAGCTGGCCTTCAGGCGCAGACGCATACCCATGGGTGCGGCGTTGGCGCTCGAGGAATTCGCGGCCCAATGCGAGGCCGGTGGCGTGAACGCGGCGCGGCTATGCTGCAGCGTGAACCGCAGCGCGTGGTTGATCGCGCCTGCGGCGATTTCGTCGTAACGTGCGAGTCCCGGGAAGATCGGCAATCCGGCCGCGTCCGCGGAGGTCCAGGTGTAGGGACGCTGCTCGTCGGCAGTCAGATCCCACACAGCGGCCGAGCCTGCATTCCACGCCGAACCGCTCGGTTGCGCACTGTAAAGCTCATAGAGCCAGCAGTTGGCGTCGTCGAGAATCAGCACGTGCTGGTCGCCGCTCGGGTTCGGATCACCTTCGATCGGCGCGTTGAGCGGAATCGGCATCGGGCCGGGATCGCTTTCGTCACCATAGGCGGTGAAGTTGATCGTGACCGGCGCCTGCGTGGAATCGACGACTTGATAGGGAATACCGATGATCGATCCGGCGTAGAGTCCCGAGCCAAAATCCGCGTGCAGGCCGATATTCGGGCCGATGAAGTTGATCAGCGCGGCGGAGTTCGAATCGACGGGCGCGGACGAAATGTCCTTATTCCAGAGATTGTCCGCCGGGAACGGAACGAAGCCGCCGAGGCTGCCTCCCTGTCCGGCCTGCATCGCGCTGCACGCCGAAGGAGGAGGCGGATTGCCGCCGCCGCTCTGAGAAGTCACCTGCAGATTGATGGTGCTCGACGCGCTGCTGCCGGGATTCGGATTCATCACCGTAACTGCGTACATTCCGGCGGTCGCTACCGTGCCGGAAGCACGCAGCTGCGTGGCGGAAACGAAAGTCGTGGTGAGGGCCGCACCGGCGAGTTCAACCTGCGCGCCGTTCACGAAGCTGCTACCGGTTACAGTGATTAAAAAGCTGCCCGCGGAAACCGACATCGGCGAAACGCTCGCGAGAACCGGCGTGGGATTCCACAGTGTGACAGCGCTCTGGCCGGCGGCGCTGGAATCGGCGGCGCTGACGGCTTGCACCGTCACAGTGTTGGGGCTCGGCAGCGTAGACGGCGCGGTGTAGACGCCCGTCACGCTGATCGTGCCGGTCGCGCTGGCGCCTCCGGTTACACCGTTCACCTGCCAAGTGACGGCGGTGTTCGACGTGCCGGCCACCGTGGCGGTGAAGGGCTGCGACAGGCCCGCGCGGACGTTCGCCGTATTTGGCGAGACTGATACCGTCACGTTCGGCGGAGGCGGCGGTGGCGTGCCGGGATTGCCGGATGAACCGCCGACGGTGCCGGTGCAGTTGGCCTGAAATATCGCGGCGCCGAGAATCAGGATTGTGAGAATTTTTCGCATGGGAGGCTCAGTCTTGCGCCTCCAATCTTCACGCGAAGGGGGCAGCGAAACTACTGTACGGAGGGGCAGTTCTTGGTCAGGGGCGAAGGGGCAACGAACCTACTGATTGAGCAGCGGAATATCTTTCGCCGGCTGCGGCGTGGGGAAAGATTTCAGGAATGAGTAGATGTCCGCGAGGTCCTGGTCGGAGACGACTTTCGCAGTATAGGGCGGCATCTGCCCGGTCGGCGCGCGGACATAACGCAATACCGCTGCGAGCGTAATTGCCGGCGGACCGATGCGCGGTCCCGTCGCGGCGCCACCGCCCTGTCGGCCGTGGCATTCGTAGCAGCCGTAGGCCGCGAACAGCTTCTTGCCGTTTTCAGCGTTGCCCTTCAACTCGTCCGCCGACGTGGTTTTCGGGGCGAGCGATTGGAGGTAGGCGTACACCTCGGCGAGCTGCTTATCCGTTGCCGTGGCCACCGGTACGGGAGGCATTTTGCCGGTGGGCTTGCGCGCGTAGGCGATCAGGCCCTGGAGATCGGTCGGCGGCGGCACGATCCCGGGTGCGAGATTCGTTCCCTGCCCCTGCGCGCCGTGGCACGCCGAACATCCAGCTTCGGCAAAGACAGCTTTACCCGTGGCGATGGTGGCCGCGGATGTGTCGGCGGATTTCGCGCCCTGAGCGCGCGCGTCGCGAGCGCCGAAGCCCACTGCCGCGAAAATCGCAACCAGAGTGATCGCGAGCGAAACGAGTTTGCGGTAGCGCACGAGTTCTCCTTAACGCGGCTGCGTGAGCACGTCGATCAGCGCGGGGTTCCCGCCCTTCACCACTTCGATCGCCCGGCGAATCGCCGCCGCCAGATCCTTCGGATCGCTGACCGGCCCTTCGGCATGCACGCCCATTCCCTGCGCGACCTTGGAATAGTCGATCGGCGGATCGACCAGCACGCTGCCGATGCTCGCGTTCGTGATGCCGCGGTTGTGGCGCGCGGCCATGATCTGCACCTGCATCAGCTCCTGATGGTAGGCGCGATTGTTGTGCATCACGATGAGCAGCGGGATGCGGTGGTGCGCGGCGGTCCAGAGCACGCCGGGCGCGAACATCAGGTCGCCATCATTCTGAATGCAGACGGTCAGGCGGCCGTGCTTGCGATTCGCCAGCGCGGCTCCCACAGCGGCGGGTGCGCCGTAGCCCACGCCGTAGCCGCCTTCGCCGCCGATGTAGTGATGGTGCTTATTGAAATCCCACAGGCGCAGCGGCCATCGGCTCACAAATTGACAGTTCGAGACGAGCGACCAGTCTTCGTTCTTGATCTGCGCCCAGAGCTCCGAAGACATGCGCGCGGTCGAGATTGGCGTGGCGTCCCAGCCGGAAGCGGCGAGCTCGCGCTGCGCTTGCATGGTCTGCTGGTGCGCGCCGGCGTGTTTTGCGCCGCGATCGGCGAAGACGCGCTTACGGTCGTCGGTCAGCTCGCGCTTCACGGCTTCGATCAGATACGGCATCGTGGCTTCGGCGTCGGCGGCGATCGCTAAGTCAACCGGCGCGTACCGCTGGAAGTCCTGATAGTTGCTCTTCATGAAGAGATCGTTGGCCGTGATGCTGACGAGCTTCGCGCCGGGCTTCGTGGCCGGGCGGATCTGCGCATTCACCTGCCCGCCCACGCTGTAGATCGTGTCCCAGAAATCGGTGAGTTCGAGCCCCGCGATCAGGTCGGCACCGGCGATGGCGGCGCCGGCGCGCTCGGTATGATTCAGCGGATGGCGCGTAGGAAAATTCATGCGGCCGTTGCGGTCGACCACCGGCGCCTGCAGCAATTCGGCCAGCTCGATCATCCCGGCGAGACCGGCGGGCGTGCGCGCCACGCGATCGGTGACCAGCACGGGGTTCTCGGCGGCGACCAGCATGCGCGCGACTTCGGCGACGGCGCCCGAATCGCCGACGGGCGGCGAGACCACACTGAGCTTCGGAATGCTGAGTTCAGCGCCATCGCGCACTGCGTATTCCTGAAGCTCGTGGTCGGCAACCAGAGCGACCGGCATCATCGGCGGCGTGGTGGCGATCTTGTAGGCGCGCACCGCGGATTCCGAAAAGCCCTGCAGCGAGACCGGGCGGTCGTCCCACTTCACGTAGTCGCGGATCATCGCAGCAGGGTCCTGCGCGGCGTGCGTCCAGTCGACCGGGCCGAAGCGCTCGGCGCTATCGCCGAAATTGCCGAGGACGATGTAGACCGGGACGCGGTCGCAAAACGCGTCGTAGATCGCCATGGAGGCGTGCTGCAGGCCCACGGTGCCGTGCACGCAGACGAGCAGCGGCTTGCCTTCAATCTTCGCGTAGCCGTGGCCCATCGCGACGGCGGATTCCTCGTGGCAGCAGGTGATGAACTCGGGAGCTTTGTTGCCGCCGTAATTGATCAGCGATTCGTGCAGGCTGCGGAAGGTGTTGCCTGGATTCGCGCAGAGGTATTCGAAATTCAGCGTCTTCAGCACGTCGACCATGAAATCCGAACCGGGGCGGTCGACGGTGATGGCTTCGGCGGCGGGGCTCGGTGCACCGGGCTGCGGTTTCAGCAGCGGAGGCGGGCCGGCGGGTCGTGCAGGCTCAGGGGCCGCGGCATTCGCCGCGTGCGCAACGGGATTCGCCACCAGCGCCGCCGTGCCGGCGGCAGCCGTCCTCAGAAAATCACGGCGATTGACGGAATCTTTCTTCGGCTTGCGCACGCCTCACCCCCGGTCGGACGCGGAGAGATTACTCCGAACCGCAGCTTCACGCAAAATTCACTTCGTGTGGCGCTGCCGCTCGCGCTGTTCGGCGACCCAATCGAGGAAGCGCTCCATCCGCGCGCGTTCGCGCCACATCAGGCTGAAGAACTTCCCAGCGGTGAGCTCGGCAGCTTCAGCGCCGAAGAACGTCTCCATGCGCCACTGAATGTAGGGCGAAGTCCATGGGCGCAAGCGGTGGCCCTTCGAAATGATCCAGTAGTAGCGCAGTGCGTTGAACATCGGTGTCTCGCCGCTAGCTCGCGCTTCCAAGACGACCCAACATGATTTCCTTCACACGCTCTGGTGAGATGCCCTTGTGATCCTCGATTGCGAGAGGATGCTCGGTGGGCTCAAGCTCGAAAGTAGGTTGGTCACCAGGCTTTCCGAAGTGTGCATACATCTTGAGGCTAAGTGTTTCCGGATACTCCACAATCTGTGTACTTAGCCAACAGAACATGATTGGCAGATTCTTGTGGCTCCGATCAACATCATCGAGCAATAGTCGAAAATTCTCTCGGCTGACTGAACCCCACACACCCCAGCAGAAATGCTCCGCGGTTCCGATAATGGGAAGCCTAATAAGGCCTCGCACGAAGAAATCACCATCAATTTGGCACAAATCCGGATCGAGAAAATATGTTCCCCCACTAGATGGTGCAGGAACATCCGCACGCTGGTGCTCATACTCCGCACGCCAGTAGTACGGAGCGTCGTAACTGAAGTCGAGGCAGGGTCCATAGTGCCATTCCTCACAGCTGGAGCATTTCCATCGAAGACCCGCCAGATCCCGAAGACTTACTTCTGTATGGGTGTTGCGAATGCGGGTTCGCTCGTAACAACCCGAACAGAGTAGCGAAATCTTCGTCAGTTTCTCGGACTCTTCATTCCATCCACCGTGAGCCGCGCGGATCAGTTCACAGTCGTCACACCAAGCGTCTGGGAATGGATTCTCGGCCGTCGGATCGGACTGATTAAAACCGAGACCCGCCGAGTCCCCCAGCAAGTGTTCGCACACGTATGCCTTCTGGCTCACACCGTGAATCTCGCACTGAATGCCGTCCGCCATCGCAATTCTCAGGCCACGGGCCGGACCCAGAGGCGTTCTGTAGCGGGCTTGCCGAGGTGGATGCGTGCGGAGCCGTGGCCCGCGACGGTGAGCGACATGGTCTCGTCGTATTCGCGGTCGAGGACGCGGATGCGCGCGGCGGGCCGCAGATGGCGCTGCTCGAGAAATTCGAGGAACGCGGGGTCCTTTTCGTAGACTCGCAGAATTTCGTAGGTGTGGCCGACGTCGGATTCGGACAGCTTCACCGCGCCATGTTTGCGGCGCAGGCGGGACATGCCGCCGAAGAGTGGCACGCCGTGCGGGCAGCGGCTGTCGCGTCCGAAGCGGGCCATCAGCAGGCGAGCCACTTCAGGCGAAATGCCGTGCTCGAGACGCTCGGCCTCTTCGTGCGCGCGCGACCATTCGAGGCCGATAATTTCGGTGAGCAGCTTTTCGGCGAGGCGGTGACGCAGCACCAGATGCTGCGCGGCGCCTTTGCCTTTGGCGGTCAGCTCGATGCGTCCGTCGCGGCGCACGTGCAGAAAACCGGAGCGCGTCATGCGCTTCAGCGCGGCAGTTACCGCGGGCGGGGTAACGCCCAAGTCCTCCGCCAGCCGCGCGCTGATCGGAACCTGCTCCTCCTGCACGATTTCCCAGATGGCTTTGAGGTAATCCTCCTGGGAGACGCTGGTGGTTTCGCGGCGCATAGCGCAGCAAGTCTACATCATCGAGAAGCGTTGCTGAATGGCGGGGCACAGCCAAGGTCGCTTGCCGGGCACGACATGTCGTGCCCCTACGAAACCTGCAGCACGACCTTGCCGAATTGCTCGCGACTTTCCAGGCGGCGGTGCGCGTCGGCGGCGCGTTCGAGCGGCAGGACGGTATCGACCACAGGTTTGAGCAGGCCGCGCTTGAAAAGCTCGAGCGCCGCGAAGAGTTCCGATTTCTCGCCCATGAACGAACCGAGGATGGAAAGCTGGCGCCCGAAAATGTAGTTGATGTTGATCTTGGATTCGAACCCGGTGGTCGCGCCGCAGGTGACGAGCCGCCCGCCCGGCTTCAGGCTGAAGATGCTCTGCTCCCAGGTGGCCGCGCCCACGTGCTCGAACACCACGTCGACGCCCTTCCCGCCCGTCAGCTTCTTCACGTCGCGCGCAAACTCGCCTCCGTGCAGCACCGTATCGTCCGCGCCGAGCTGCTTTGCCTTGGCGAGTTTCGCTTCGGAGCCGGCGGTGGCGATCACGCGCGCGCCCGCCGCCTTGGCGATCTGAATCGCGGCGCTGCCCACGCCGCTGCCCGCGGCTATCACCAGCACCGTTTCAGCCGGACGAAGCTGCGCTCGATTGAACAGCATGTGCCACGCCGTCAAGAACACCAGCGGCACGGCGGCAGCTTCCTCAAAAGAAAGATTGCCTGGGATCGGAATCACATTCACGGAAGGCGAGCGCACCAATTCAGCGTAGCCGCCATGAATCTGCCGGCCGAAGAGCGAGTAATCCGCGCAGAAATTGTCGTGTCCGGCGATACACTGCTCGCATTGGCCGCACGAAACGCCCGGCGCGAGGAGCACGCGCTCGCCGACCTTCACATTAGTGACCGCCGCGCCGATTTTGGCCACCTCACCCGAAATGTCGCTGCCGAGTATGTGCGGAAACGCGACGCTCCGGCCCGGTAGGCCGCCGCGAACCCATACGTCGAGGTGGTTCAACGCGCAGGCGCGCACGCGAACCAGCACGTCCCGGTCGCCGATCGCCGGCTCCGGCATTTCGGCAACGCGCAGAACCTCGGGACCGCCGTGCCCCGCTAGAACCACCGCCTTCATGGGCGCCTCCGGAAGAAACGAGCGCGCTAACGTAGCATCGCGCGGAGGTGGTGTCTAGGCGGCGACGCCGCATTGACAGCGCTGGCTGCGCCAAAGTACGCTCGATTCAAGCACATGGACATCTTTGAAGAGATCGTGCGGATGCGGCGCGCCGGTGAGCGCGGAGCGCTCGCCACGATTGTGCATACCAACGGCTCGATCCCGAGCTATGAAAGCTCCCGCATGCTGGTGCGCGAGGACGGCTCCATCGCCGGGACCATCGGCGGCGGGTGCGTCGAGGCCGACGTCTGGGCCGCGGCCAAGGAAGTGATCGTGGCCGAGCAGCCGCGCAAGATGACCTTTAACCTGAATCACGAAGCGGAATACGACGCGGGGCTGATCTGCGGCGGAACGCTCGAAATCTTCGTCGAGCCGATCCTGCCCGTGCCCATGCTCTACATTTTCGGCGGCGGGCACGTCTCATCGGCGGTAGCGAAAGTGGCCAGCAGCGCGGGATTTTCGGTCGGCATCGCGGACGACCGCGCGGCCTACGCCAACTCCGAGCGCTTCCCCATGGCCAGCGAAATCTACACGACCTACGAAGACGCCTACGCCAGGATCAAGCCCAACTCCTCGAGCTACCTGCTGATCGTCACGCGCGGCCACAAGGACGACATGCGCGTACTGGCCTGGGCGGTGCGCACCGGGGCACGCTACATCGGGATGATCGGAAGCAAGCGCAAGGTGCTCTCCGTCTATAAGGCGCTCGAGCGCGAAGGGTATTCGCTCGACGAATTTTCGCGCGTGCACGCCCCGGTCGGCCTCGATATCGGCGCGCTTTCGCCGGAAGAAATTGCCGTCAGCATCTGCGCCGAACTGATTGCCGTGCGCCGCAGCGCCGCGAATCTGGCCCACAAGACCGTGAAACTCGCGCAAGCCGCCAGCCTGCATCACGACTAGCCGAAATGTCCCCCGAGGTCGCCGAGCGAAAGCCTCTCGCCGCGGTGATCTTGTCCGGCGGCGAATCCAAGCGTATGGGCGCGCCCAAAGCCCTGATTCCCTACCGCGGAAAGACGTTCCTTGAGCATCTGATCGACGTCACGCGGCACTCGCGCGTCGGCGTAACGCGGATCGTGGTTGGCGCGCACGCGGACGAAATTCGCGCGCACCTGGCCGCACGCGCGTCTGAAATCATCCTCAATACGGAGTGGCGAAAGGGCCAGCTCTCCTCGATTCAAGCCGGCATTCGCAGCCTGCGGGCCGGCGAAACCGGTGGAATGCTGCTCTGCCCCGTCGACCATCCGCTGGTCAGCGCTCAGCTGATCGCGCGACTGATCGCCGAATTCGATTCCAGCGCCAAGCCAATCGCTTTGCCGACGTACCACGGCAGGCGCGGCCACCCGCTCATCTTTCGCGCCAGCCTGTACCCCGAGTTGCTGGCCGCATCGCCGGATGTCGGCGCGCGTCAAGTGGTCTGGGCGCACGCAGACCAGGTTTGCGAAGTGGCAACCGAGGAAGAAGGGGTAGCCTTGAACATCAACGACCCCGAGGCACTCCAGCGGGCTCTTGGTGGAACCGGCAAGGACTAGAGCTTGCGGGCTAGGGCGGCCGCGCCTTCGGCGCAGAGCTGCGCGGCGTGAAACGAAGCCGGCGGCAGGCCACCCAGTTCGTCGGATATCTCCTGGGGAGTGATCCGACCGGCCTCCACGGGTGTTTTGCCCGTCAGCAAATCCGTCAGCACGGAACCTGCCGCAATGGCCGAGACGCAGCCCTGCGCTTTGAAGCGCGCGGCAGTGATACGCCCCGATTCAAGCTTCACGTCCAGCTTCAGAACGTCCCCGCAGACTGGATTCGAGACCTCCACGGTCGCGCTGGCGTCACGCAGATCGCCGGCATTATGAGGGCTCCCAAAATGGGCCAGCACGGCTTGGCTATACATCGCCCCGCATTATAGATCAGCGCCTCGCGCTCAACCTTGCAAGACCTGGCCGGTACCGAAAAAATTCGCCGTGGCGTGACCACCGTCACAGCTTCGCTTTTCCTTTCAATGTTATTGACAGCCTGAGGCTTAGGGCGTTAGCCTACGATTCCTAGCCAATGTTCCTCGTAAAGGGCGCGGGGGACATCATTTAATCTGCCTACATATCATCTCATCAGGAGAAACAACCGATGCGACGACTCACACACCTTCTCACCCTAGGGATGGCCATCGCGCTGTTCGCGACTGCCGGCTTCGCGCAGGATGGGAAGCTCAAAATCAAGGTCACCCCGAAGCAGGCGTACGTCTTCGTGGACGGCAACGCCATCCGCGAAGGCAGCCAATCCATTTCCCTCAGCCCAGGGAAACACACGGTCGTAGTGGTCAACTACGGCTACAAGATTTCGACGCAGGACGTCACCATCGAGGCCGGCAAGTCCACGCCGCTCGAAGTGAAGCTCGATGCCCAAGGCGGGAACGTGAGCGGGCCATTCGGCGACCTCATGTTCAAGGGCAATGAGCGCGCCGCGGTCCTTTCGAACGGGACTACACCCGGCTACTTCGTCGGCCACGTAGACGAAATGAACTTCGACTGGATCTGGCACCAGAACTTGCTGCTTCCTCCCGGCACCCACCACATCACGGTGACGCACAAGGGCATGACGGTTTGGTCCGGCGACGTGAAGATCGAAGCCAACAAGAAGACCATCGTTTATCTGTCCAGCAATCAGGTCAAGACGGTCGACTGGAAGCGCGGCGAAAGCTTGAAGGATGTGCCGCGGTTCAAGGTCGGCATCGCCAGCGCACAGATCGCCGTGGCTCCGGTGACGGGAAGCTTTAACGCCTCAGCGACGAATATCAACTGCGGACAGTCCTCGACCCTGACCTGGAACACCACCGAAACCGCCGGCGCGAATATCAGCGGCATCGGCGAAGTGCAGCCGAGCGGCAGCCAGTCGGTTTCGCCGCACGCGACCACGACCTACGATTTCAACGCCAGCGGCCCGGGCGGCGTGGTGAAGGGCTCGAGCACGGTGAACGTCAACACCAAGGTGGATGCCAGCATCTCCAGCAATCCGGCTGAAGTGCACTACCGCAAGATCGGCGACAAGGTCCTCACGCAGGACTCGTCGACGGTCAGCTGGCAGACCTCGAACGCGGACAGCGTCACCGTCGACGGCCAGAAGGTCGAGCTAAGCGGCAGCGAGACGGTCAAGGCTGAACCGGCCGACTCCTCCTCGGTGCCGGAAGGCGGCCAGGTGCGCACGATCGATGAGAACAAGAGCTTCACGCTGAACGCCACGAACGTTTGCGGCGGCTCGGCCACACAGACGGCATCGCTGCACGTGACCGGTTCGGTCGAGCCGATTCCGGCAGTGGTGCTCCAGAGCATCTTCTACCCGACCGATTACCCGGATAAGAAGCACCCGCAAATCGGACTCGTGCGCAGCCAGCAGCTCGCTCTCGCGACTCTGGCCGGCGGCTTCAAGAAGTATCTCGAGTACGATCCGGATGCGAAACTCTCGGTGGAAGCGCACGCCGACGAACGCGGCTCAAAGCCCTTCAACCAAGACCTGAGCGAACGCCGGGTCGAGCGCATCAAGCAGTACCTCGTCGACCAGGGCATCGCGGCGGACAAAGTCGAGACAGCTGCCTACGGCAAGGAGCAGCCGCTCGATAAGAAGACCGTGGCCACGCTCGAAAGCACGAATCCGAACACGCCGCCCAAGGCTCGCCTGAAGGACAAGCGCGCCGACTGGCTGGCGTACAACCGCCGCGCGGACATCGTCCTTCTTCCGTCCGGCAAGAAGTCGGCGCAGTTCTTCCCGCACAACGCCGACGACTCCAAGCTGATCTGGCAAATGCCGAAGCCGGCTTTGTCCAAGGTTCAAGCCGACCAGTAAACGAAGCTGAATTCCAACCCGCGCCGGGGAGCACTCGCTCTCCGGCGCGTTTTTGTTTCCGCGCGGGCCATCTCCATGCTGACCGTGGTCGCAGCACTCATCCAGCACGAAGGAAAGCTCCTCTGCTGCCAGAGGCGCCGCGGCTCGCGATTCGAGTTGCAGTGGGAGTTTCCGGGCGGCAAGCGCGAGAACGGCGAGACCCTGCCAGACGCACTGATCCGCGAACTACGAGAGGAACTCGGCGTGGCGGCGCGGGTCGGACCCGAGGTTCACCGACTGCGGCATCAGTATGGGTCCACGGGCATGCCGTTCGAGCTCGTATTCTTTTCTGTCAGCGCCCCGGCCGATGAGATCCAAAATCTCGAATTTGAGCGGATCGAATGGCGTAAACCAAGAGATTTGCCGAAGCTCGATTTCCTCGAAGCCGACCGCGACCTGGTGGCGAAGCTCGCCAGCGGCGCGATCCGCCTGCCGTAGCTACTTCGCGGGAAAAATCTTGCGCACGATCATCGCGATCGGATCGTAAAACTGATCGACCACGCGTTCCTTGAGTGGAATGATCGCGTTATCGGTGATGTGAATTTCCTCGGGGCAAACTTCCGTGCAGCACTTCGTGATATTGCAAAACCCGATTCCCAGCTCGTTACGCAGCAGGGGGATCCGGTCCGCGCCGTCCAGCGGATGCATCTCGAGCCCCGCCGAACGCACGAAGAAGCGCGGCCCGCCGAACTGCTCTTTCTTATCGTGATCGCGCAGCACGTGGCAGACGTTCTGGCATAGGAAGCATTCGATGCACTTGCGGAATTCCTGCACGCGGTCGATGTCGCGCTGGTCCATCTTCCATTCCACGCCGGGCTTGGGCTGGAACGGCGGAATCTTCTTGTTGACCTTGTAGTTCCACGAAACGTCCGTGACCAGATCCTTGATCACTGGAAACGCCTTCATGGGAAACACGGTGACGGGCTCGTTGAGCGGCAGCGAATCCATGCGCGTCTTGCACATCAGACGAGGCTTCCCGTTCACTTCCGCCGAGCACGATCCGCACTTCGCAGCTTTGCAATTCCAGCGCACGGCGAGATCGGGCGACTGGTGCGCCTGGATCGAATGGATGGCGTCGAGCACGACCATGCCCTCGGTCAGCGGCACTTTGTAATCCACCGCCTGCCCGTTGTCCTTGTCGCCCCGGTATACCCGTAAGATCGCTTCGGCCATCCAACGCCTTCCTTCCTGCCTACTTCGCACCTTCGTCGAGGATCTGCGCCAGTTCCGGCGGCAGCGGCGGGCGCGGCACTTCGAACAGCGTCATCTCCTCGCCCTTCCTCACGATCACGTGGTTCTTCTGCCCCCAGGCGTCTTCCGTCTTCGGGAAATCCAGGCGGCTGTGCGCCCCGCGGCTTTCCTTGCGCGCCAGCGCGGCGTGGGTGCAGGCCTCGGAGACCGTCAACATGCACTTCAAATCGCGCGAAAGGTGCCAGCCGGGATTAAACACGCGCGAGCCTTCCACGCGGATGTTCTTGGCGCGCGCCTTCAGCTTGCCCAGCTCCACCAGGGCCTTCCGCAAATCCTCGTCCGTGCGGAAGATCCCCACCAGGTTCTGCATCACTTCTGTCAAATCGTGATGGATCGTGTAGGGATTCTCGCTGCCCTTGCCATCGAAAGCCGCCAGCGCCTCGCGCTCCGCCTGCTCGATCTGGGCCGCTTCGATTTTCGGCGCCCCGGCTTTCTGCGCTTCTTGTGCCGCGGCCAATCCCGCCCGGCGGCCGAACACCACCAAATCTGAAAGCGAATTCCCTCCGAGCCGGTTCGCGCCATGCAAACCGCCCGCGGCCTCTCCCGCGGCGTAGAGGCCAGGAATCGACGCGCGTCCGGTTTCCGCGTCCACGCGAATCCCACCCATTACGTAGTGGCACGTCGGCCCGACTTCCATCGGCCCCTTCGTGATGTCCACGTCCGCCAGCTCCTTGAACTGGTGGTACATGCTCGGCAACTTCCGCTTCACGTACTCGGGCGGCTTGTGCGAAATGTCGAGGAACGCGCCGCCGTG